>JAEAMF010002453.1_pt1 | contig 10562 bp, 7 predicted proteins | sample 8958721 | NCBI WGS metagenome assembly JAEAMF01 (sample SAMN16933255, study PRJNA681124) | bioreactor sludge metagenome | isolation source: anaerobic bioreactor treating anionic surfactant - SDBS | place: India: Bengaluru | collected 2019-02-28 | reverse complement strand
ATAACCAGTTGAATCTATTCGACATTTAACGGGACAGTAGTGATTGGTGATTTGTCATTCTTTAAACAGCCAATCACCATTAACCAATGACCAATGCTTTTGCCTTTGATCCCGAGAAACGATCAGTGCGCATGAATATATGTCGCTGTGAATAAATCAGCACACACTCCGGCCGCTTTACCGCGCAGTAAAGCAAGCATAGGGCCCGCGCAACAATAAGTTTACATTTTGACGCGAGCGCCGGGCGGGCAGATGCAAGGCGCCGCGGCGCAGGCAATGCGGGACATTGTCGAGGAGCGGCAACGCCGCAGATGCCCGCCCGCCGCCGCGTCCCTAAGGTTTGACGACTCTTAAATATAAAAGTTCCAATAATGCTTTCGAACGAAATTACTGTGGATGCGAGCCGTTAATAAAATGTAAAGTTATTGTTGCGTGGGCCCTTAGTATCCGCTACTCGACAATGACGCTTTTCAGCATCGTCCAGAAGCCGGGAAAACTCACGTCGGCGCACTCGGGGTTGTGGATGCGCGTCTCTCCTCGGGCTGCCAGTGCCCCTATCGCAAATGCCATCGCAATGCGATGATCGTTTCCGGTAACGATATCGGCTCCGCGCAATTGCCGGCCTCCGGCAATGGTGAAGCCATCCGTCTTTTCTTCCACATCGATCCCCATGGCGCGCAGGTTCGTGACGATGGCAGAAATCCTGTCGCTCTCCTTGACGCGCAGCTCGCGTGCATCGGAAATCGTCAGCCCGCCCGCAACCCGCGATCCGAGAACGGCAAGCACGGGGATCTCGTCGATCAGGCTCGCCGCAAGCTCCCCGTTAATCGGCGGGAGCTGCTGCCGCAGCAATTCCGCGCTGTAGCGGACACGCAGGTCGCCCCGCGGCTCGCCCGCAATCGCGGTTTCGTTCTCGACCTTCAAATCCATGCCGGCCCGCAGGAGGTAATCGATCAATTCGCGGCGTCTCCCGTTCAATCCTGCTCCCGGCAGGGAAAGATCCGAATCGGGCACCAAAGCGGCTGCAACCAGGAAGAAGGCCGCTCCGGACAGGTCTCCCGGAACCGAAAGGCGGCGTCCCAGAAGCCTCGGCCCCGGGTCCACTTCTATCCAATTTCCTTGAATCCGCAGCGTGCCGCCGAATTCCTTCAGCGCTATTTCGCTGTGATCGCGGGTTGGGACCGTTTCCTCCACAGCCGTAGGGCCATCGCCATACAAGCCCGCAAACAGCACACAGGATTTCACCTGTGCGCTGGCGACCGGGAGCGAATAGCGTATCCCTCTCAGGGAGCCTCCTCGGATGCGGAGCGGCGGCAATTCCCGCTCGCGCGATTCTATCGCGGCACCCATAAGCCGGAGCGGCCGTATAATCCTTCCCATGGGCCTGTTCGACAGGGATTCGTCTCCCGTGATCGTGGATTCAAACGGATGTCCTGCCAGGATGCCGGACAGGAGCCGTATAGTCGTCCCGGAATTTCCCGCATCCAGCATTCTTTCCGGCGCGCTGAGTCCCCTTAAGCCCCGCCCCTTTACTGTTACGGTTTGGGCTTTTTCACTGATTTCGGCTCCGAGGGACCGGAGGCATTCGAGCGTGCTGCGGCAATCACGGCTGGCTGCAAAATTGTCGATGATCGATGTGCCCTCGGCTATGGCGGCCAGCATCGCATAGCGGTGCGAAATGGATTTGTCTCCGGGGAGCAACACAGTTCCGGAAAGGGACGTTGCAGGGCTAATCGTTTGTGTCATCGGGGGTTCCAGGTTGAGCCAGGAATTCAATGGCTGTCTTCTTCAGTTTCCTCGCCTGATCGCGAAGCACCGCGGCTTTTTCAAACTCGAATTCCTTTGCCGCCCGGCGCATCTCTTTTTCCAGGCGCTGAATTTCCAGCTCCAGGTCCTCGGCGGAATGATAGTTCTTTACCTCTTCGGATATGGCCGGCATCTCATAATAATCCCCCTCGTAGATACGGACCAGGTCCGGATCGAGAGGCTTGACAATGGATTGAGGGGTAATGCCGTTTTCCTCGTTAAAGCGCCTCTGTTCCGCCCGCCGGCGGTTTGTTTCCTCGATGGCGGCACGCATCGATCCGGTAACGGCATCGGCATACAAAATCGCTTTTCCGTTGATGTGCCGCGCGGCGCGGCCGATGGTTTGAATCAGCGACGTGGTGGATCTCAGGAAGCCCTCCTTGTCAGCATCGAGAATGGCCACGAGAGAGACTTCGGGCAGATCCAGCCCTTCCCTAAGAAGATTGATGCCGATAAGCGCATCGAATTCCCCGGCGCGCAGAGCGCGCAGGACTTTGATGCGGTCGAGTGTTTCTATTTCCGAGTGGAGGTAGCGAACTCTCAGTCCGAGTTCCGTATAGTATTCGGCAAGGTCTTCAGCCATGCGCTTGGTCAGAGTCGTCACCAGTACCCGTTCGTTGTGTTCCGCACGCTGCCGGATTTCCTCCATGAGGTTGTCCACCTGGCCCGATACCGGGCGCACTTCTATTTCAGGATCGGTGAGTCCCGTAGGCCGGACGAGTTGTTCCACCACCACACCCGAGGCTATGGTCAGTTCGTAGGGTCCGGGAGTGGCGGAAACATAAATCACCTGGTTCAACCTGCTTTCGAATTCCGCAAAATTCAACGGGCGGTTATCCAATGCCGAAGGGAGCCGGAATCCGTATTTGACGAGGATTTCCTTGCGCGACCGGTCGCCGAAATACATGCCGCGCACTTGCGGGATCGTAGCGTGGCTTTCATCGACGAACAGCAACCATTCGCGCGGAAGGTAGTCCAACAGCGTCGGCGGCGGCTCCCCGGGGCTCCGCCCCGTAAGATGCCGGGAATAATTCTCGATACCCCGGCAATATCCCAATTCCTTCATCATCTCAAGGTCGAACATGGTCCGCTGGTGCAGTCTGCGCGCTTCCAGAAGTTTGTTCTCCTGTTCGAAATTAGTTCTGCATTCCTCCAGCTCCGCCCTGATGCCGTCGATTGCGTTCAGGAGCTGTTCTCGCGGCTGCACGTAATGGGATTTCGGATAGATGGGCATGCGGTCGTGCTTCTTCAGCGTTCGCCCGTTGATCGGATCTATCTGGGCGATGGAATCGATTTCATCCCCGAACATCTCGATGCGCACCGCGTAATCCTCGTAGGTCGGGAACACTTCAATCACGTCGCCCCGTGCCCGGAAGAATCCCCGCTCCAATCCGTAGTCCTGCCGGGAAAACTGCATCTCGACAAGGCGCCGCAAAATCTCGTCGCGCTGAATCCGCTGACCTTTTTCCAGGAAGAGAAGCATGCCGTAATAGGCTTCCGGTGAACCCAGACCAAAGATGCACGAAACGCTGGCAACGATGATGCAGTCGCGGCGCTCAAACAGGGATCGTGTTGCCGAATGGCGCAGACGGTCAATCTCGTCGTTGATCAGAGCATCTTTTTCGATGTAGGTGTCTGTGGATGCGATGTACGCTTCCGGCTGGTAATAGTCGTAGTAGGACACAAAATACTCGACCGCGTTTTCAGGGAAGAACGATTTGAATTCGCGGTACAACTGGGCTGCGAGAGTCTTGTTGTGGGCCAGAACCAGAGACGGGCGCTGCAGCGCTTCGATGGTCTTGGCCATGGTAAACGTCTTTCCGGATCCCGTGACTCCAAGAAGGACCTGATGCTTTTCTCCCTCCTCGATGCCGCGGACCAGATTTTCTATCGCTTCGGCCTGGTTGCCTTTAGGCTGGAATCCGGTGCTGATCTTGAATCTGGAGGAATGAATCAGGGCTTTCCCGTAGGAGATATCCGAATATTTCAGGTCTCTGTCTGCGTCGGGTTTCCTGGTCATGGGCGCAAGGGCATAAATATTTATTATACCTTTTATTTATGAGTCTTCGAGTCTTGGAATCTTCGAGGTATATTATTGAATTTGGGGTATTCGAATGAATCGAGGATCGCATAGTGCTGAACGATAAGAGCCACATTCGCAATTTTTCCATCATCGCGCATATCGACCACGGCAAATCGACTCTGGCCGACCGCCTGCTGGAGCGGACCGGAGCATTGACCAAGCGCGAAATGGCCGATCAGGTCCTTGACGCCATGGACTTGGAGCGGGAGCGCGGCATCACCATCAAAGCTCATTCCGTCCGCTTGAATTACCGGGCCAAGAACGGGGAAGATTACGTCCTGAACCTGATCGATACGCCGGGCCATGTCGACTTCTCCTATGAGGTTTCGAGAAGCCTGTCCGCCTGCGAGGGAGCTCTTCTCGTCGTGGATGCGGCTCAGGGAGTGGAGGCTCAAACGCTCGCCAACACATACCTGGCCCTGGACCATCATCTCGAAATAGTACCCGTCATCAACAAAATCGATTTGCCAAGCGCGGAAATACCGCGAATCCAGGACCAGATCGAAAATATCATCGGGCTCGACTCGAAAGACGCCATCCTTGCCAGCGCCAAAGAGGGTATCGGCACCGAAGAGGTTCTCGAAGCCATCGTACACCGGCTGCCGCCGCCTCGCGGGGAGTATGATCGGCCTCTGAAAGCCTTGATCTTCGATTCCTGGTTCGATTCCTACCGAGGAGTCATCGTGCTGGTTCGCGTAATCGACGGAAGGCTGCACAAAGGGCAGCAGATCCGGATGGTAAGCACCGGGCAGGTATTTACGGTCGAACAGGTGGGAGTAATCACGCCTAAGTATCAGGAAGTCGAAGACCTGACGGTGGGCGAGGTGGGATACGTCATTGCCAATATCAAGCGTGTCGCAGACACCAAAATCGGAGACACGGTTACGGAAGAAGCCCGGCCCACGGAAGAACCCTTTCCCGGATTCCAGGAAATCAAGCCCATGGTGTTCGCGGGCCTGTACCCGACTAACAACGCGGACTACGAAGCGCTTCGGGATGCGCTGGGCAAACTGCAGTTGAACGACTCTGCGTTTTTCTACGAACCCGACACCTCGGGCGCTCTCGGATTCGGATTCCGCTGCGGATACCTGGGCCTGCTGCATATGGAGATCGTCCAGGAACGTCTGGAGCGTGAGTTCAACCTTTCGCTTATCACCACCGCGCCCGGCGTGCGTTACAGGATCACGACCCAGAAAGGCGAGGTTCTCGAGATCCACAATCCGTCCAAACTTCCGCCGGCCGGTGAAATAGCAAAATTCGAAGAGCCCATGATCACCGCGATGATCCTCACCAACGACGAATACGTCGGGCCGATTCTCAAGCTGGCGGAAGACAAGCGCGGAGTTCAGAAAGGATTCGAGTATATCACCCGGAACCGGGTGCTCATTACGTATGAGCTCCCGTTGAACGAGATTGTGCTCGATTTTTACGACCGGATGAAATCGGCATCCAGGGGATACGCGTCCCTGGATTACCATTTTTGCGGATACAAGGAATCCCGCCTTGTCCGGCTGGACATACTGGTGGCCGGAGAGCCGGTGGATGCGCTTTCCCTGATCGTGCACCAGGATATGGCGGCGGTCCGGGGCAGAGCGCTTGCGGAAAAGATGAAGGAGCTGATTCCGAGGCAAATGTTCGAAGTCATAATCCAGGCCGCAATCGGCAGCAAAATCATCGCCCGCGAAGTGGTTCGCGCCATGCGAAAGAATGTCCTCGCAAAATGTTACGGTGGGGACATCACAAGGAAAAGAAAGCTTCTGGAAAAGCAGAAGGAAGGCAAAAGGAGGATGAAGAGCATCGGAAAAGTTGAAATTCCGCAAGAGGCGTTCCTGGCCATTCTCAAAGTGGAGTAGCAACCGCGCCTTTTCATCAATTTTGTCGGAACCGCGCCGGGTGACTTCTCTTTTGAGTATCCGATGTGCTTTGTGCTAACCTTTATTGCCGTTCCGGCAGCATTAAATCGAATTCATTGGAAATAATTCAACCAGGCCATAATGGCATCGTCGCCTTCGGCCGATTAGAGGGATACCCCCGGGAGAATTATACAAAATGAAATCTTTGGATTTGCGCAGTTCCGAAGGCAAAGGCCTCATTGGGTGCCTGTCGGCGCTCGTCCTGTTCGCCGTGGTCGTCTACCTGGCAATCACTCTCGTCCCAATCTACTATTCCAATTTCAGCTTTGAAAGCGGCGTAAAGACTGCGGCCAGCCGAGCCGGTGCCCATTTTTTTTCAAATGACCAAATCATGGCTGAGGTCATGGATCTGGCCAGAAGAGAAGAGATCCGGATTAAAAGGGAAAACATCGCCATAGATCGCTTCGCCGGACAGGTGCACATCAAGGTTCATTATTCCGTTCCGGTCGATTTTGTGATCTTCGAGCGCGACCTGAATTTCGAGGTCGAGGCCTCAAGTTTCGTCGGCACTCTATAGTGGCCGTTCCGCGGCCAAGTTGCTTGAATCCTCACTCGTGCAAAGCTAGGATTTCTCTATGAAGGTCGCGTGCGATGGAGATCAATTCGAAAAGCGGGTGTCGAAGCAATCCTCGTACCGGAAGGTTATTTCATCGGCTGCTTTCAGAAAGGAGTTCGTGTCACTGTCACTCAAGAAGATGTGGTGAAAGCAAACGAGGCGGCAGCGGCAGGGGACGCCGCTTTCGAACGCAAAGAGTTTTATGGGGCGTTGATCAAATACCTGGAGGCGTATCACCTCAATCCAAACAGCGAATACCTATGCAACCGGCTTGGGATCGGCTATTCCCAGCTCAATCTATACGGTGAAGCCATCGAGATATTTCGCCGCGCAATCGCCATCAATAAGAAGTATGCGTATCCCTATAACAACCTCGGGTCCGTCTATTTCGCCCAGGGAAATCTTAAACAGGCCGAAAAATATTTTAAAAAAGCCATCAGCTTGAACGCCAGGGACGCATCCTTTCACTTGAACATGGGATCGCTTTACCTCGAGAAGAAAAAAAAGGAGAAGGCGATGGAGGAGTGGCGCAAAAGTCTTGCGCTGGATCCCGAAATCTTTACCAAGCGCAGCGTGGCAAACGTGTCGACCACCGGCACCTCTCTCATGGAGAGACACCTATTCCTGGCCCGCATCATGGCGGCCTCTGCAAACCTGGAAGGGGCCATAGAGAACCTGAAAATGGCCTTTAACAACGGATTTACCAATATCGAGGAAATCAACAAGAGCCCTGATTTTGATCCCATCCGCAAGGACAAGCGTTTCGAGCAGTTCATCCAGGACGTGACGGTTTGGCTTAAGTATAAGCCCGAAGATGACATCCGGCCTCCGCTTCGCTAACCCCGAAAATGCGGAGCAAACAACTCCGGTTTTATGGTTGCCCATCCCTCAAAGGGGCCCGTTCACAAAAGATTCGTGCCCCCAAAATATCCCGGCCGCTTTTTAAACCGCAGAATATCGAATAGCGAATGATGAATTTAGAAGTGCGACTCCGACTTCCGCAGTTCTGCATTCGACATTCGCTATTCTGCACTTCGGAGCGCTATGCTTTCGGCTGCCGTCAGAACATAGCCCAATGGCACACTCCGGTATTTGTCAAACCTATACTGCCTCAACCGATCTTTTCCACCCACCCTCTTCGTGTCATGCCGTTTGCGCGGATTGACTCAACGGCTTCTATCTGTTAGATTACCGCATTTATACCCTCCGGAGACCATCTCCAATGTTTAGCACGATTATCACCAAAATAGTTGGCAGCAAAAACGAGCGGGACCTCAAACAAATCTACCCTATCGTCAGGCAGATCAACGATCTGGAGCCTGAGATGGCTCGCCGGTCCGATGTCGAACTGGCTGCGCTGACCCCGAAGTTCCGGGAACGCCTCGCCGCCGGAGAAACCCTGGAGGACATTCTTCCCGAAGCATTTGCGGCCGTGAGGGAAGTTTCCAAGCGGACACTGAACATGCGTCATTTCGATGTTCAGCTCATCGGCGGAGTCGTTTTGCACCGGGGCCGCATCGCCGAAATGAAAACCGGGGAAGGAAAAACCCTGGTTGCCACCCTGCCGGCCTATCTCAATGCACTCGAAGGCAAGGGCGTCCACATTGTGACGGTCAACGATTATCTTGCCGGACGGGACGCAGACTGGATGGGAAAAATCTACAGGGCTCTTGGTCTGACTGTAAACTGCATCCAGCACCCTCTGACCGACGAGGAACGAAAAACTGCCTACGCCGCAGACATCACCTACGGCACCAACAATGAACTTGGTTTCGATTATCTCCGGGACAACATGAAATACGACCTGGGGGATTGCGTTCAGCGCGGCTTTAATTTTGCCATCGTGGATGAAGTGGACTCCATCCTCATTGACGAAGCCCGAACGCCTCTCATTATCTCAGGACCCGCGGAAGAATCCACGGACAAGTATTTTAAGGTCGACCGCATTGTACCGAGACTTCGGCGGGACATTGATTTTCAGATCGACGAAAAAGCCCGGACAGTCAACTTGACCGAAGAGGGAGTCGAAAGGGCGGAAAAGTTCCTCGGCGTCGGCAACCTGTACGAACCCCAAAATATGGATTGGGTGCATCACACGTACCAGGCTCTGAAAGCCCACCTGCTGTTTAAAAGAGACGTCGATTACATGGTTAAAGACGGCGAGGTGGTCATCGTCGATGAATTCACAGGCAGGCTGATGCCGGGGCGGCGTTACAGCGACGGGCTTCATCAGGCACTCGAAGCCAAGGAAAATGTAAAAATCGAGAGAGAAAACCAGACTCTGGCCACGATCACGTTTCAGAATTACTTCCGCATGTACAAAAAGCTGGCCGGCATGACCGGAACCGCGGAAACCGAGGCCGAAGAGTTCTATAAAATCTATAAACTTGAAGTTAACGTCATCCCTACCAACCGCACTCTCATACGCACGGAGTTTCCGGACATCATATACCGGACCGAGCGCGAGAAGCACAACGCCGTCGTCGACGAAATCAAGGAACTCTACGAAAAGGGGCGGCCCGTTCTCGTCGGCACCATATCCATCGAGAAATCGGAAAAACTGAGCACGCTGCTCCGGAGACAAGGCATCCCTCACGTGGTCCTGAACGCCAAGTACCACGCCAAGGAAGCCGAAATCGTGGCGCAGGCAGGACGAAAAAAAGCCGTAACCATCGCAACGAACATGGCCGGGCGCGGCACGGACATTCTACTCGGCGGCAATTCCGAATTCCTGACACTGCAAACCCTGCGCGAAAAAGGCCTGGACGCCTCAACCATGCCCAAAGAGGAATACGCGCGTATACGCCAGCATTGGCTGGATGTATGCCCCAGGGAGCACGATGAGGTCGTGAACATGGGGGGACTGCACATCCTCGGAACGGAGCGGCACGAAGCCAGACGCATCGACAACCAGTTGCGCGGACGTTCCGGAAGGCAGGGCGATCCCGGTTCTTCCCGGTTCTACCTCTCCCTGGAAGACGATCTCATGAGGATTTTCGCCAGCGATCGTATCTCGGGAATCATGCAGTCGCTGGGAATGGATGAGGGCGTGCCAATCGAGAGCAAGCTCATTACCCGCCAGATCGAGCGCGCTCAACGCCAGGTGGAAGCCCGGAACTTCGAGATCCGGAAGCACCTGCTGGAATACGACGACGTCATGAACAAGCAGCGGGAAGCCATTTATGCCATCAGACGGGAACTTCTCGAAGGAGCCGATCAAAGAGAATATATCCTCGATCTGGCANGGCAAACGATATCCTGATGGATTTGATGAATCAGTACGCCCCGAGGGAAAAATCGCCGGACACATGGGATCTGGAAGGATTGCGCATTAATGTAGGAAATCAGTTCGGTTACGATCTTGCGCAGCTCGGTCTCGACCTCAAACACATAACATACGCGGAACTGGGAGAAAAATTGCCCGAGAAAATCCGGGCGATCTATGAAGACAAAGAAAAAAGGTTCGGGGCCGAATATATCCGATTTCAAGAGCGCATGATCATGCTGCAGATCCTAGATATGCAGTGGAAAGATCACCTGTGGTCCCTGGACCATCTGAAAGAAGGCATCGGGCTGCGCGGTTACGGACAGCGGGATCCTCTCATCGAATATAAGAAGGAAAGCTTCGCCATGTTCGAAGAGCTGAGAAGCCGCATCGAGGAGGAAACCATACGCTTCCTTTTCTTGTTCGAACCCATCAGCAAAGAAGAACAGACCGCCCGCGAAAAGGAAAGGGAAGAGGCGCGCCGCAAGGCGCAGAGAGAACAAGATCTTGTTTACAGCGCGGGCGATTCCGCTCCAGCGGCTGTAAAACGCGAACAAGCCAAAGTCGGAAGAAACGATCCTTGCCCCTGCGGAAGCGGCCTGAAGTATAAAAAATGCCACGGCAAGTGAGCGTCAAAGGATCCAGAAATCAAGGATTCAGGGGTATAAAGGGGCAGAGGGGCAAAGGAAAAGAGATAGCGGGAATAAAAGATTCAGACGCTTTTCCCTTTGACCCTTTACTCCTTTGACCCTTTGGCCCTTTTGTGGCTTGGCAGTCCATAGCCTGAAGATATACTATTACCGAACCTTGGGAATTGGATTACACCTCGAGTGGAGCATATTGTCATAGATGCATTTATCAGAGAAGCGATTACTTTTGTAGATGTTCTGCTGGAGCATTCCAAGAGCGATATACTTCCATCCTATGTAGACCTATCGA
>JAEAMF010002451.1_pt1 | contig 10577 bp, 8 predicted proteins | sample 8958721 | NCBI WGS metagenome assembly JAEAMF01 (sample SAMN16933255, study PRJNA681124) | bioreactor sludge metagenome | isolation source: anaerobic bioreactor treating anionic surfactant - SDBS | place: India: Bengaluru | collected 2019-02-28 | reverse complement strand
AGACCAGCCTGGCATTGCGCCTCGGCGGCCGGGGTTTCGGGATGGGGCAGGACGCAAGCTACCGGCGCTGGACCGTGCCGGGCGCCGGCGACACCGCGGTCCAGACGAGCCGCGATTCCTCTCAGAACGGTGGCGGGCACCTGTCGGTCAACGTCGACCACACGCACACCTTCCCGGGCCGCGCCGGGCACCAGCTGGTCGCGTCGCTCGGCTATCGCCGCAACGACGGCGACGACCGGTCGGTCGACATGCTTCTTGACAGCGTCAGCGGCACGGTGTTGTCCGGCCGGCGCGAGCGGGAGACCGGGCCGCGTCAGCCGCTCGACCTCAGACTTGACTACACGCTGCCGTCACGGTCCGAGGACAAGTTCGAGGCCGGCGTGTCGGCGGCTGCCCACAACGCGCTTTCGGTACAGGAAGTCTGGGAGTACTCGCCCGCGGCCGAGAGTTTCGAGTTCCGGCCGGAGTTCGGGCTGCGCGTGAACTACACCGAGGTCAGGCCCGCCGGGTATGCCCAGTATGCCGGCAAGTTCGGCAAGCTCGGGCTGCAGCCGGCGTTCCGGGTCGAGTACGCGGACCGGACCGTCGACGCCGGCGATTCCGGCCGGTTCGACTTCCGGCGCTGGGACTACTTCCCGACGCTGCACGCCTCCTATGACCTCCCGGCCGAGAACCAGTTGATGGCCAGCTACACGCGTCGCATCCGGCGGCAGCGGGGCTGGGAGCTGTGGCCGTTCATCACCCGGATGGACGCCTACAACCTGCGGCGCGGCAACCCGGACCTGCGGCCGGAAATGACCGACGCTATCGAGGCCGGCTGGCAGCGGCCGTTCGGCGCTAGCCGGCTGTCGGTCGAGGGTTACTACCGGGTGACCCACGACAAGGTCGAGCGTATCCGCACGGTCTATGCGCCCGGCGTCATCCTGAACACCGTGGCCAACGTCGGCACCGACTACGCGCTGGGCGTTGAATGTCTCACCGACCTGGCGCCGACGAAGTGGTGGAACATGGACCTGTCGGCCGATGTCTATGACTACCGGATGAAGGGCAGCGTCGGCAATGCCGACTTCGACAACTCCAGTTTCAGTTGGGAGGCGCGCGCGTCCACCGAGTTCACGCTGCCGACGCAGACCCGGCTGACATTCCGCGTGAGGTACCAGAGTCCTGAGGTCTCGGCTCAAGGGACGGACGCGGGACACCTGCGCACTGACGCTGCCATCCGGCAGGCATTCCTCAACCGGCAGTTGGTGGTAACGCTGCAGGCCCGTGACCTGTTCGGAACCGGCGGGTTCGAATCGGCGTCAGGCGGGGAAGGCTTTGACTTCTACAACCACTTCCGGTTCACCCACCAGGCGCCGACGCTGAGCCTGAACCTGGTATGGAACTTCAACAACTACCGGCCGGACCGCCGGCAGCGCGACCAGTCCGGCGAGGACGACAACGGCGAAGAGAACGGGGTGGAGTACTAGCCAGGCCGCCAGCGGTACCGGTCGAGGTCGAGCCGGCCGTCGGCCTTGAACTCGACGCCCTCTGATTCGAGCATTGCCCGCTGTTGCCGGCCGCCTTCGCCCGGCAGGGAGATACGCGCCTGCGAGCTCAAGACGCGGTGCCAGGGCAGCTTTTCCCGGTCGGCTAGCGTTCTGAGTACCCAGACGACCTGGCGCGCTGCGCGCGGGTCGCCGCACATCCCGGCTACCTGGCCGTAGGTCGCGACCCGGCCGCGCGGGATGCGGCGGATGCAGTCGACGCAGCGCCGGGTGAAGTCGCCGGCCGGTTCCGGGCAGGTAATCACCCAACAGCATATGCCGGCACGCCGGCCGGTCAACCGCCAGTCTTGACCGACCGCCGGCCGTCCCTAAGATGAGCGGCTGTGAACGTCTGGATGGTGCTGCTGGCGGTCTCGCCGATAGTCGTCATCTTCCTGGTGCTGGTGTTGCTGCGCCGGCCGGCGGATGTTACCGGCCTGGTCGGCTGGGCATTCACCGCCCTGCTGGCCTGGCTGGCGTTCCGGACCGGCTGGCCGGTGATCCTGCGGGCGTCGGCGTCCGGACTGGTGGCGTCGCTGCCCGTCACGTTGGTGGTCGGTACCTCGATACTGCAGATGACGCTGATGCAGCAGACGGGCGCGCTCGCCCGCATCGTCGTCTTCCTGAAGACGCTCGCGCGTGGCGACCAGGTCATCCAGATTCTCATCATCAACGTCGGGGTCGGCACGCTGCTGACCGCGCTGGGCGCGGTGCCGGTTTCGATACTGCCGCCGATCATGCTGGCGCTCGGCTACTCGGCGTTCTCGGCCATCGCCCTGCCGGCCATAGGCTACGACTCGCTCTGCACTTATGCTCTGCTGGGCACGCCGGTGGTGGTGTTCGCCCAGTTCACCGGCCAGACGCCGGAGGCGGTCGGCTCCTACTTCGCACGTTTCATGCCGGTCGTGACGACGCTCATCGCCCTGGGCATGCTCTGGATCGTCGGCCGGGGCCGGATGGTGCTGCGCGGCCTGGTGCCGGCGGTCATCACCGGCCTGGTCGCCGGGTTCGTGGCTATCGGGATGAACGCCGCCGGGCTGGTGACGCTGACCGGCATCGCATCGGGGGCGGCCGTGGCGTTGGTGATGGCGCTGTACCTGGTGGTCTCGGGCCGGCGGGTGCTGGACCGGGCCGGCCTGGGCCCGCAGGACCTCTCGGTCGAGCGGCAGATGTCGCTGGCGCGGGCGCTGGCGCCGTGGCTTATCCTGGTCGTACTGTGCCTCGTGGCCAACGAACCGTGGCTGGGCATCAAGCGGCTGCTGTTTGACCGGCTGGCCATGCCGCTGCCGCTGGTGCCGGGCCAGCCCGAGAAGCTCAGGGTGTTCTGGCAGGCCTACTGGTGGATACTGGTCTCGACCGTCCTCGCCCTGCCGGTGCTCAGGGCCAGCGGGCGGCAGGTGAAGGAGACACTCGCTGTCTGGCTCAAGCGCGCGCCCCGGCCGATGCTGTCGGCCGCGGTGTTCTTTGCCATTGCCTACGTCATCAATCACTCGGGCAAGCCCGGGACACTGGGTGCGAACGGCCAGTGGCTGCTGCCCGACCCGGCGTTCAACATGGTGGCGCTGCTGGCCCGCGCCTCGGCGCAGGTGTTCGGCAAGATGTATGTCGTGGTGGCGCCCTACCTCGGGTTGCTGGCCGGGTTCATTTCCGGGTCCGAAGCCTCGGCGGTCGCGATGCTCACGCGGCTGCACCTCGACACCGCGGCGCGCATCGGCTCGTCCGGGTTCATCGTCGCCGCGGCGTCGGCCATCGGCGGCGGCCTGGCGTCGGTGATATCGCCGGCCAAGCTCCAGAATGCGGCCGCGGCCATCGACCGCATCGGGCTTGAAACCCAGGTCATCAAGACCGCGGTCGTCATCGCGGTGGTCATCGTGCTGGCGGTCGCCGGCCTGGCGCTGGTCTGGGCATAGCGATGACGGGCGGCCGGGAGTTCCTGGTTCTCGACGTCTTCGCGCGGCGCCGGTTCGAAGGCAACCAGCTGGCGGTGTTCCCGGACGGGGCGGGCATCAGCGACGACGAGATGCAGGCGCTGGCGCGCGAGATTCATTTCAGCGAGACGACGTTCATCCTGGCAGACAGGCCGGGCCCGAACGGCTGGCCGGTGCGCATCTTCACACCGGCACGGGAAGTGCCGTTCGCCGGCCATCCGACCCTGGGCACGGCGTGGACGATTTGGGACCGTTTTCTCGGCCGCCGTGCCGAGCGGGTCGTGCTGGACCTGCGGGTCGGCAGCGTGCCGGTCGACGTCGCGATATCCGGCCGGCTGGTGATGACCCAGGCGCCGCCTGAATTCGGCACGACCGTGGCGCCGGCTGACGCGGCGGCGGTGCTCGGGCTCGCGCCCGGCGACATCGACGACCGGTACCCGGCCGAAGAGGTTTCTACCGGCCTGGGCTTCGTCATCGTCCCGGTGCGGGAGCGAGCGGCGATGCAGAGGATTGTCATCGACCGGCCGCGCCACGACGCGCTGGTCGGCCGGCTGCAGGCCAAGGCGGTGCTGGCGTTCTGCCCGCAGGCGGTCAACGCCGACTGCGCGCTGCACGTGCGGGCGTTCTGTCCCTACTATGACGTGCCCGAGGACCCGGCCACGGGCAGCGCTAACGGTTGCCTGTGCGCGTGGCTGGTCCGGCACCGGTACTTCGGTTCGCCGGCCGTCCGCATCGCAACCGAGCAGGGACTGGAGATGGGCCGGCCGTCGCAGCTGTTCCTCGACGGCGAGGAGCGCGACGGCGCAGTCAGGGTGCGCGTCGGCGGCAACGTCGTGCCGGTGGCGCAGTGCCGGATTCTGGACGCCTGACCGGCGGTTGACTTCGAACCGGCCGATGCTACAATCAACCACTGTTCCGGTGACCGCGGGTATCCGCGATCACCGGAAGGAAAAGAACCTCAAGATGACCGAAAGGAGGACGTGAATGCGCATACTCGTGTGCGCGAGCCTGTTACTGCCGGCCCTGCTGCTGGCAGCTCCGACCCAGCCCGTGACCGTGCTTCCTGACGAAGGTCCGATTCCTGCCGACGCTCCCAGGTCGCCGGTTGCACCGGCCCGGGTCGACGGCGGCTTCGTCATCGGCACCGTCGATACCATCGGCGGCACGACCTTTGACTGGCAGGCCAACGGTCCGGCGTTGCGGATGCTGGTCAACTCACCTGACTACGGCATCCACGCGCTGTGGATGTACTCCGCGGCGGACCAGACCACCCACCCGGACCGCAACATGCGGTACAACTTCTACGACAAGGCCGCGGGTGCGTGGAACTGGATCGACCCGGACTTCATGCAGTCCGGTGTGAACGTCTACACGGACCGGACCGGCTTCGGCGCGCTCGACGTCGACCCGGCATCGGGCGTGGCGGTAGCCTGCGCGCACCACGCGACGAGCGCCGGCCTCGCGCCGGTGCTGGGCCGCGACATGGCGCCGGGCGCCGGTATCTTCGAATACTGCGTGGGCGAGCCGACGATCGACCAGTACGCCTGGGCGTACCCGGGCTGCGGTCCGGACGGCGACTACCACCTGGCGATGTTCGATAACGTCAGCCAGGACTACCTGCTGTACAGCCGGACGAACGACTTCTCGACCTGGGAGACGGCGGTGAGCGTGCCCGCGCCTCAGCCCGAGCCGATGTTCCCGAACCACAACATCGCCAAGTCCAAGACCTCGGGCAAGCTGGCAATCACCTGGGAGTACTCGGAAGGCGCGCCGGACCCGGGTTTCTACCGGATGTCGACCGACGCCGGAGTGACCTGGGGCAACTCGACCGAAATCCCCTGGCCGCCGGCATTCGGGGGTGACAGCGCGACCTCGTTCCACATCACCTCGCTGTACCCGTTCTTCGACAAGGACGACGAGTTCCACGTGATGGCGAACGTCATGCCGTTCGTCGCGGGCACCGGGTACATCATCCCGGCCCAGCTCTGGCACTGGTCCGAGGCCAACACGCCCAACTGGGCGCACGTCATGACCGCGACCTGCGACCCGAACAACCTGCTGGCGGCGGTGGGCTACAACGCGATGTATGCCTGCCGGCCGAGCCTGGGCGAGGACGGCAACGGTAACCTGTTCGTCACGTGGGAGCAGTTCGACTCCTCGAACGTCGAGCCCGGGCCGCCCGAGCGGCTGCGCGCCGACATCTTCTACTCGAACTCGACCGACAACGGCGCGACTTGGATCGAGCCTGTCAAGATCACCGACGGCGGGACCGTGTCGCACCGGTTCCCCTGCATGCTCGACCCAATCACCGATACGGTGATGGTCAGCTACGAGATCGACCAGTACGCGGGCTTCTTCCTTTATGCCGAAGGGCCGGTGTCCAACAACCCGATCGTCGTCCAGAAGTGGGCGAACCCGTACGGCGGCGGCATCAAGGCGCCGAAGTCCGAACCGCTGGCGGCGCGCGTGACCGCGACCCCGAACCCGTTCAGCGGCAGCACGCGGCTGAGCTACGTCGTGCCCAGGGCGGGCGCGGTGGCGCTGGGCGTCTATGACGCCGGCGGCCGGCTGGTCCGGACCCTGGCTTCCGGTTCGCACGAGCCGGGCCGCTACACCGTCGCCTGGGACGGCCGGAGCGACCTCGGCGGCAAGCTCGCGGCGGGCGTGTACCTGTACAAGTACACCTGCGGCGGCGAGCAGCGCGCCGGACGGCTGGTGCTGGCCCAGTAACGCAAGGACAAACAACCAGGACGCCTGCGCAAGCAGGCGTCCTGTCTTTCAAGTAGCGGGGGCTGGATTTGAACCAGCGACCTTGAGGTTATGAGCCTCACGAGCTTCCAGGCTGCTCCACCCCGCAGTTATTGCCAAACTCTAGCCAAATATGCCGACAAGTCAACGGTGCGAGACAGCCGGTTTCAGGAGCTACCGCCAAGAGCGCCAAGGGAGAGCAGAGGAAAGTGCGCCAAGAGAGCATAGTTTGCCTGCTTGGCGTTCTTTCCAGGTCCGGTCTTGGCGTGCTTGGCGGTTCTCCGCTGCAGCGTCGGCCCGGTGTCAGCGGACGACGACAAGGCGGCGCGGGGGGCCGCCGGCCGGCCGGACGAAGAACACGCCGGCGGGCAGCGCGAGCCGCGTGCGGCCGGGGTCGGACACGAGCCGGCCGGACTGGTCAAAGACCACGGCGCCGGGCGGAAGGTCAAACCCGGCCCCGGCCCGAACGAACGAGGCGAAGACGGGCAGCGGGCGACAGGGGACGGGCGGCTCGGCGACGCCGACCGTCCAGCGCGGCTTGAGGAGGCCGTCGCCGATATGGCACATGCCGTAGTACCACGACCGCTCCCAGTTCTCCAGCCCGTTGGCCATCTGGGCGCTGAACCAGTCGCGGAACGCCAGCGCCAGCGGTTCGCCCTGGCTGAGCGGCCAGTAGTAGTCGCCGAACTCGAGCATCGAGCCGGTCTTGGTCGAGCCGATGGCGCCCAGGCCGAAAGCGGTGTTGAAGACGTAGCGGCAGCCGCAGTTGCCGACGTCGGTGAAACGCGCGTTGGAGCAGGCGAACAGGTTGTAGAAACAGGCTTCGATGGTCATCGCCGGTATCTCGGTGGCGTAGAACCAGTCGGTCGAGTCGTGGTTCGAGTAGTACATCGCGTGGCCGAGTGGCCAGGAGTGCGAGCAGAGCTGGACCCACTGGAAGGCAGCGGAATCGATGCGCGGCCGGTAGTCGGCGATGCGGGTCGTCTCCTTGTCCCAGATGGACACGCGGTCGGCGTAGAGCTGGCCAACGTCCTGGTCCCAGTACCAGGCGTTGGTGAACCAGTCGTCGTCGACGTAGACGAGCGCGCGGTCGCTGACCGCCAGCTCGCCGCGCCGGTAGCTGTGCGCCCGGACGAGGTACTCGCCGAGCAGCGCCAGCTCGTCGCCCGCGGCCGAGGCGGGCAGGCGCGAGACGCCGATTTCCGGCACGACGCCGCCCTGGTGCGAGTCATAGATTCCGTCGGCGCCCGGCACCAGGGTATCGAGCATGCCGGGCCGGTGCAGCGCGTCCTGCCAGTCGCCGTCCAGGTCCATCAGGAACAGGTCGCAGGGAAATTCCTCGTAGTGTTCGTCCGCGTCCCTTCTGCCGTTGTTGTTCCAGTCGTCGACGAGCTGGAACCAGGCGGCCGGCAGGTCGCCGACCAGCACCGCGGCGACCAGGCCGGAGTCGTACTCGGCCCGAAAGAAGGCGCGCAGCGACTCGGCCGAGTTGCCGGAGCAGGAGTAGAGCACCGCCTGGCGGCCCTCGGCCGCGATGTCGGCAAGCATGGTGTCGAGGCCGGCGCGCAGCGGGCCGGCGACCGCCGACGCGGCTACGACAGTTACGCGGCCGTCAAACCCCGTTCCGCGCGCGGCAAGTCGCCGGATGCTCCACGCCTCGTCCGGCTGCCCGGACAAAAACCCGGCGTGCGTGCCGGGCCGCGAGTCGTCGGGCGCGAGCCAGCGCAGGACGGTGACGTCGGGCTGGCCGACGAGCAGGAGGGCGAGCAGCAGGCTCACCGGGCCCTCACCAGCTTGCGCTGCTCCGTGCCGGCGCGGACAAAGTAGACGCCCGGCGCCAGGTGGGCGAGTCCCAGCCGAAAGACCGAGCCGCGCCGGTTCACCGGTACCGCCAGCGCGCGGCCGGAGGCGTCGCGCAACTCGGGGCAGGATTGCGCCAGGCCGTCCGAAAGCCGCACGTCCACCCAGCCGCGGGCCGGGTTGGGCCAGGCCGCGATGCCGGGTTCCGGGCGGCCGGCCGGCGGTTCGGCAACTCCGGTGTAGACGTTGACCAGTTCGCCGATGCGGTCGCTCTGGATGTCGGCCACCTTGAGCCAGATGATGAGCCGGGCGTAGGCCCGGGCGGTAATCGAGCTCGAGTCGCGGCCAATCCAGAGCGAGTCCTTGTACCACCACCACATCTGGACGTAGCTCGACTCGCGCAGCGGGATGCCGGTGTCGACCATCCCGAGCGCCTGGCGCAGCACGGTGTGGACCCGGAAGCAGTCGCGCAGGGTGTCGAAAGGCACCGCCACGTCCTCGACTGCGTCCACCCGGGTAGTGTCGCCCCAGATGGTCAGCGTGTCGAGCAGGCTGTCGCCATTGAGGTCAAGATAATAGGTGCCTTCCAGGCCGGTGCGCCACCAGGTGCCGACTGAGAACGGCACGCGCCAGGCGTTGGCCCAGAGCGACACGTTCATGAAGTCGAACTTCTGTCGGAGCAACGTGTCGCCGGATTCGACCGCGGTGTCGGCGGCCACGAGGCTCTCGGACCGGGCGAGCAGCCACGCCGGGTTGCCCTCGTACAAGGTTTCCGCTACGACGAACGTGGTGTCGTAGCCGTCGGAACGAAACACCGTGTCGGAGGGCGTGGGCAGAAAGATGTGAGCCGAGTCCCGGCCGAATCGGTGCATCGCCGCGGTCCGGCCGACTTCGTAACCGAGATACGCGCCGACCGGGCCGGCCAAGGCCGGACCGGCCAGCAGGCCTGAAACGGCCAGAAGGACTGACGCTTTCACTCCGCGCATCGCTAACAGTCTAGACCGAATGTCCGGGATGGCAAGTCACGCCCGCCGGGGACCGCCGAGCGCGCCGAGGCCCCGGACGCGGACCCGGATTGAACCACAGAGAGCACCGAGGGTTCGGACCTCGAACCTCGTCCCTCGTACCGCGAACCCGGACCAGTAACCACAGATGGACACAGATGAACACAGATGCGTTTCCTTCCCTAGCCCCTAGCCTCCAGTCCCTAGCCCCAAGTCCCTCTTTTCGCTGCGGGCTGTCGGCCTTCAGCGGTAGACTTCGCGGCGGTGGCGGACGCGCAGCACCCTGACCTCGCGGCTGCGGTCGTCCACTTCGTACACGATGCGGTAATCTCCAACCCGGATGCGCCACTCGGACTTACCGCCGAACAGCTTCCGGCAGCCGGCCGGGCGGGGCTCGCTGCCCAGCTCCCGGAGGTGTTTGACTATCCGGTTGAGAGTCGGAACGTCGAGGCGGTTGAGGTCGCGCTCAGCGCCGGCTTCGAGGAGAACGGCGTACACGTGTCGGCTCGGCCGGAGCGTCGCGGACAATCGCCTCGTCTGACTGGCGACATTGAGCCCGGTCGTTCAGGTAGTCGTCGAGGCTGCGGAACCGGAGCGGCTTGCGCCTGAGCTCACGCAGCGCCCGGAGGTCGTCCAGGTCCTCGACTCGTTCCAGTAGTTCCTCGTACTCGGCAATGTCGAGAATCACCGCGGCCGGCTTGCCGTCGCGATAGATGACCTCGTGTTCACGTGAGCGCATGACTCATTGTCCTGAGGATAGGCTGCAAAGTCAAGATGCCCGTCTCCGGCGCTCGGGCTGGCGCTGCCTCGGGCTGCAAGCTCTTAGCTGTCGGCCGTTAGCTTCCTGTGGCCGGGCGGGGCGGAGGGCTCCATAGACCTGCAATTCGGTCAGCGTCACCGATACCCCTGATACCCTAGTGCGGGATTCTTCAGAGCGTCAGTCGGAGTCCGGCTGAGACCCCGGGGTAAAACCCGCCCTGGAACGTCCGGTAGTACCGTTCTTCCCAGGAGCCGGCGTACTTGAACCAGTCATGCAGGAGTGCCAACCCGGCAAGCTCGCTCTGGACGCCAAACGAGAGTTTGGAGGTCATACGGAGTTTCATCCCCACGAGAAAGGTCTGGAAGAATCCTGTGGTGCTGGCCTCCTCCGTGTCATTCGAGTAGGGGACCCATGCCCGGGTCGAGTAGCCGCAATACCCTACGGCAAGTCCGCCGCGAAACGTCAGCCGTCCGTCCATAACCGGAACGGCTCCAGCAAAGCATCCTTGCACCTGGAATCCGCGGACTATCTTCTTGTATGTCGAGTAGTGGGTCACATCGTCAAGCAGCCCGCCGGCGTAAACGGCCTGAAGGCCGACTTCCATCGCGTTCTTCAGCGGAAGCTGAACGTCCACCTGGGCTCCGGTCGGAACCAGGTAAGTCGTAATCGGCCCGATCCCCTCGTCGTCCCGCAGCGTCGTTACGATAGGACTCCTCGATATAGACAGACCGACTTCCAGGCCGAAGACGCAGCCGGTCGCTGCCAGCACTAAGAGCAGGACGGTAGCTGTTCTACTCACGATTCCTCCATA
>JAEAMF010002450.1_pt1 | contig 10581 bp, 9 predicted proteins | sample 8958721 | NCBI WGS metagenome assembly JAEAMF01 (sample SAMN16933255, study PRJNA681124) | bioreactor sludge metagenome | isolation source: anaerobic bioreactor treating anionic surfactant - SDBS | place: India: Bengaluru | collected 2019-02-28 | reverse complement strand
ATTGGAAATGATATTCATGCAACCTATGCCTAAAGACTACAACTTCGCCGAAATCGAACGTAAATGGCAAACCAAATGGGAAGAAATGGGCATCTACCACTACGACTGGAACGACAAAACCCGCGTACCTTTTAGCATCGACACTCCCCCGCCGTACCCATCAGGTGAACTCCATATGGGCAACGTCTTAAACTGGACCTACTTTGACATGGTCGCCCGCTACAAACGCATGCAAGGCTTCAACGTACTCTTCCCCCAAGGTTGGGACTGCCACGGCTTAGGCATAGAAATCCAAGTTGAAAAAGCAAGAAACATACGCAAACGTGATGTACCACCTGACCAGTTCCGTGCATGGTGTATCGAACTCGTAGAGAAATATATCGCCATGATGAAAGAAGGCATCCTTAAACTGGGTGCATCCATAGACTGGACAACCGAATACAAAACCATGAACCCAGACTATTGGCGTCGCACCCAACTCAGCTTCATTCAGCTCTACAAGAAGGGCTACATGTATCAAGGCACCCACCCCGTTAACTGGTGCCCACGGGACGAAACCGCCATAGCCGATGCCGAAGTTGACCATGTCAAAAAAGAAGGCATGCTACACTACATCAAATTTCATTTAGCAGGTAGCGAAGAATATCTCTTGATTGCCACTTCACGCCCCGAATTCATACCCGCTTGCGTTGCCGTCGAGGTCAACCCCAAAGACGAGCGCTACGCCAATTATGTAGGTCGAAAAATTTCTGTGCCCCTCATGAATCGAGAAGTCACCATAATAGCTGATGAGGCTGTTGATCCCAAGTTCGGCACGGGCGCGATGCAAATCTGCACCTACGGTGACAAAGAAGACGTGAAAACGGTCATAAAGCACAAGCTTCCCGTTATCCGTTTGATTACTCAGAACGGGCAGATCAGCGAGGCAGGTTGCAAATACTCTGGCCTCTATGTCAACAAAGCTCGCGCCGCCATCGTTGAGGACCTTCGAGCCGCTGGCCTTTTGGAAAAGAGTGAGAAGATGCAGCATGAAGTCGGCGTCTGCGACCGCTGCAAAGCCCCCGTCGAAATCCTCGAAGTCAAGCAATGGTTTATGAAAACAATGGAGCTAGTCGATAAAGTGGAGGATAACGCGAACGCTATCCCCTGGTACCCAGACTACATGCGCAACCGCCTAATCGACTGGGCGAAGGCTCTGGATTGGGACTGGGTTATCAGCCGTCAACGCCTGTTTGCCACTCCGATCCCTGTTTGGACCTGCAAGGGCTGTAGCAAATTGATTGTAGCTGAGGAAAACTGGTTGCCAATTGATCCCAAGCTTGAGCGCCCAAGATTAGACTCATGCTCGAATTGTGGCGGTAAAGACTTCCAAAGCGAACAAGATGTTATGGACACTTGGATGGACTCTTCGATTACGTGTGCGGTTCATGCTGGCTGGCCTGACCGAGCTGACTGGAAACGCCTGTTCCCAGCAAGTATCCATCCATCTGGAACCGACATCATCCGCACATGGGCATACTACCTCATGGTCCGACACTTGGCGCTATTTGATGAACGCGCATTCAACAGCGTACTCATCAACGGTATGGTTTTGGGCGCTGATGGCAGAAAAATGAGCAAATCCCTCAAAAACTACGCAGCCGCACCCGAGACGCTCAACAAGAACGGCGCCGATGCAGTCCGCCAGTGGGCAGCAGGCGGAGGAGCCACAGGCTCAGACATTCCCTACCGAGTCCAAGACGTTGAGTACGGCAGACGCTTCCTTGTGAAGCTCTGGAACGTGTCTGGCTTCACAAGCAACCTCCTTGCCAATTACGATCCAAAAGTCAACTGCGAAATGGAACTCCAACTACTTGATAAATGGATTCTTAGCAAAACCGAGAAACTAACCAAAGAAGTCACTGAAGCATTTGAGAAATGCCAATTTAATATCGCAGTCGAGGCAATTCGCAACTTTACTTGGCACGTCTTCTGTGACTTCTACGTCGAAGCCGTTAAAGACAGAATGTATCGTCCCGAAGTTTATGGCAAAGCCAACGCAGCCGCAGCCCAGCACACACTCTACGAAGTACTCTACCACATACTTCAACTCATCTCCCCCGTCACCCCACACATAACCGAGGAAATCTACCAGTACATGTACAAGGATGGTAAGGGTTATGAGAGCATACAGGTCTCACCTTGGCCCAAATACAATGGTGCCCTAATCAGTGAAGCCGCAGAAAAGGACGGCGACCTCGTAACCGCAGTCATGAGTGAAATCCGCCGCGACAAAGCCGAGAAAAAGATGGCACTTAATGCACCAATCAAAAACGTTACAGTAGTCGCCAAAGACAATGAGTCCGCGCAGGCAATCCGTCAAGCAGAAGTAGACATCAAATCTACTCTAAAAATCGAAACCATGGCCATCCAAGTCATCTCCGAAGCGAACGAGGGCAGACAAGTCGCTCAATACGAAGTCTACATCAAACCCGAATACTAGGGATAGAACATGACTAAGAAGGTTGGACTGATCGGTTGCGGAGCAATCGGCACCGTACTCGCGGAGGCAATTGAGCGCAAAATAGTAGCCAGCAAAGAATTGGTACTCTTCGATATAGACGTTAACCAAGCAATCAAACTCAAGAACCAACTCAAGTTCCCAGTCAAAATCGTTGCTACCATCGATGAGCTATTGGAAGCTAAACCCAAAGTCATCGTTGAAGCCGCAGGCCAAGGAGCAGTCCACCAGTACTATGACAAGCTAGTCGCTTCAGGCGCTGAGCTTATCTTCATGAGCACAGGCGCACTTCTTGATCACCCCACAAACAATCCCCGAGTGCATTTCCCTGCAGGTGCCATCGGAGGCTTAGACGCTATCGAGGCAGCCGTTAACGCAGGGATCGACGAAATAACGCTGACCACTCGAAAAAGCCCCAAGGCACTGGGCAAACCCATCACAGAAGAAACAGTCACCTTCGAAGGAGACGCAGAGCAAGCCGCCAAGCAGTTCCCACGAGAAATGAACGTCGCCGCCACCTTGGCTCTAACAGTTAAGCCCGCTAAAGTCAAAGTTAAAGTCGTAGTTGACCCAGCTACAACACGTAATACACATGAAATCAACGTTAAATGGCGTTACGGCGACATGACCTTTCGATTTATTAACATGCCTCACCCAGACAACCCACACACCAGCGCACTAGCAGCTTGGGCAGCCATAAGGTTACTTCAAAGCCTGTTGAAGTCTTAATATTAGCCTCTTTCTTTTGACAAGTTTTAAATCAGCCTTTTCCCACTATAGCTGTGGGATAAAAATGGAGTTCGTTGAACAGGTAAACGTAAAATTAGACTCCAAAGGCAGAATCTGCATTCCAGCCGAAATCCGAGAAGAAATAGGAGACACTGCAACCATAAAAAGAGTCGCCGAAGGTTTCCTAATTGTCCCTGGTAAAAAAGAGGACGCCACTGAAAAGTTGAGAAGAATCATCAACTCAAAACATGAGCGAACAGGTAAACCTGAGAATTGGTCACCTAAAAAAATGAAGTCAATTTGGGGCAAAAGCGAATGATAGCAGGTTTGGACGCCAACATCCTCTGCTATGCACTTGACGATGCTTACCCCGAACATGAAGCGCTAAAGAATCTGTTGCTTGAATTAACCCCTGAAAATAAGGTTGCTCTAAACCCGACAACAATCCATGAATCATACCATGTACTGGTGCATTCTCAGAAATGGTTACCTGAAAAAGCTGCAGAGGTCCTAATAACCCTCATAAGTCTACCCAACACAGAATTTTATAACCAAACCAGAAAAATAAGTGCAATGGCTCTTAACCTATCTGTACAGTATGAACTGGGCGGAAGAGATGCACTTTTAATAGCCAACTTTTTAGCAAACCAAATCCCGATCCTGTATACGCATGATAAACAGCTATTAAAAAACCAAAAAATTACCTACAAAAACATCAACTTAACAATCACAGACCCACTAAAACCCTGACCAATTACAAACTGAAGCAGCTCTCACTGGCTACGTTAAAGGCTCCTTGAGAAATAGTTTAATTCTTTTAGTTCTTTTGTGGAGCACTTACTTTCTATAAAAAATACGCCAGAAATGGAAACAAAAATTAATTAATATAAAAAAGAAAAAAGAAGCGGGGTTCTTAGCTTACTCAGTTGTGCTTTCTTCGCTTTCTTCTGTGGGGGTGGTTTGGTCGGCTTCCGCTATATCTTCCGAAGGCGCCTGCTGAGGCGCTTCTAAAGGGTGGGCCGTGATGTGGGCCTCCTCCACGATGACCGGTTGAATGACTTCTTCTGTTATTTCTTGTTCCATTACTTTTTCAAGTGTTATTTCTGCTGGGGCGTGCTCGGTTACTTCGAAAGCTTGGAGTGGAGCTTCAATTACTGGCTCTGCCTCTTGTTCTGGAGCGGCTTCGACTACTGCTTCGGTCGGAGCAGTGGTCTCTTGAGATGCTTCAACTATTACTTCTTCAACTATTTCAGCTTCGGCTTCAACTGGAGCTGCCTCAATAGTTTCCTCTATTGGCGCGGCTTCTGCTGGAGCTTCAATTACTGGCTCCTCTAATGGAGCTGCCTCTTCAACAACTTCCTCGATTGAGGGTTCAGCGATGACTGGTTCATTGATGATTTCAACTGTTGGTTCAGCTAAAGCGATTGGAGCTTCTTCAGTTGATTGCTCAATTGGCGCTTCTTCGACAATCGGGGTTTCAACTGTCGCGGTTTCAGTTGGGGCTTCAGCGGGAGCGATTTCTGTTGTGGCTGGTTCTTCAGCTGCTTCAACTGGAGCCTCTGCTGGACTGGCTTCGATTGGGGTTGCTTCAACTAAAGCTTCTTCTGCTGGGGCGATTTCTGTTGGGGCTTCGATCGGGGCACTTTCGATTGGTGTTTCTGCGGGCGCAATTTCAATTGGTGTTTCTATTGGCGCGGCTTCTGCTGCGGGGGTTTCAACGGGCACTGGTTCGACTGAGGTCTCGATTGGGGCTGGTTCAACTGGTGCTGCCTCGACGGGTGCAGTATCAGCTGGGGCTTCAACTGGAGCGGTTTCTGCAGGTGTTGTCTCGATTGGAGCTTCAATGATTGCAGCTTCTACTGGAGCTTCAATTACTGGCTCCTCTAATGGAGCTGCTTCAGCTACTGGAGCCTCAATTAGAGCAGTTTCAGTTGGAGTTTCGATTGGCGCTGTTTCAACTGATGTAGGTTCGGCTGTCACTGTTTCCACTACGGTGGATTCGATTGTGGCAGATTCAACCGGAACTTCCACGGCGGTTGATTCAATTGGCGCTTCGATAACAGGAGCAACTGGCTCGGGAGCAACAGGAGCTTCTAGTGGCTTCGCGGGAGGGCAAAGCTGGTTTGTCGCGTCTCTTATTATGCCTAATTCATTTCGAGTTGTTTCAAGGGTATTTGAGAGGAGGGCAATTTCGCGGGTGTAAATTTCATCGTCGATTTCACCCACTACATGCTGGATTTCATAGTTAGCGAGAAGCATCTCTAAGGTCTTGATTTGACCTTCTAATTCTATTGTTTTTGTGTTCATTTTTTCTCCGAGTTCAGCACGCTGCTTTTCGATGTCTTCGATGGCTTTTATGATGTCTGCTGTGAATGAATCACGTGTTGCCTGCGAGATTTTGCCTGATGAGCAAAGGTTGTCTAAGGCTTGCTTCTTTTTTGTAGCTAGTTCGTATTCTTCATTTAACCGTTTAAACGTGTATTTCCATGAAATCAATTTATGGGCACCGCAAGCTCATATCGCAAAAACAGAGATAACGTTTGTTAACATGTACATATATCGGTAGCTATTAAAAACAATTTGCAGTGCATAAAAATTGCAAGTTTATAGTAAAAACCCATTTTGTGAGGAAGGTTTTATGTATATGAACAAGTTTACTTTTTGTGATTCAGTACTAGGAAAAATTACATATTCATGTAAACATCAAGGAAGAAGATAATATGTTATAGTTATAATTATGAGTATATTTTAACCTGGAAAACCGTCTAAAAACCAACAAAACAAAAACAAAATTCAAAATTTCCGAAACAACAACTATTTCTAAAAAACATCAATCATAACCATGGAACCGACAAACAACAACAAATCAGCTACTGTTTAAGAGTTTAGAAACGAAATACTAAAAAACCCCTATTGCTTTGTCTACAAGCCGCAACCAAATAGAGCGGGTCCGTAGCTCAGTCAGGCTAGAGCACCGGACTTTTAATCCGGGGGTCGCGGGTTCAATTCCCGTCGGACCCGCCAATATTTACGTTCATTTGTACCGTCCTTTTTCCCTTTCTTTTTATTTTTAAGTGAATTTTCGTTAATTCTCATTAATTTGCGCTTATTCTTAGCGGATGCTCTGCAGGAGAAAACTCCATGACCGAGTTTTACCTCAAGGGCATTTATCCCGTGGAAGTTCTTTCTAGCACGCAGGGTGGGTTGGTTGAAGTTCGGGCAAAAACCACTTTTCTGCATACCAGCGCCTATTTGGATGGGAAGCGTCAGGTTCGAGTGGGCGTAACTGAAAAGCGGTGGGTTAGGCGAGGTGAAGTTTTGAAGGTCCCGTTTCGGCACGTTTGGTCACATCGTCGCTCTGTGGCTAGAGGTTTTTCGATGCCTAAGTACCACAGCAACCAAGAAGACAGATAGAAGCAAAGGCACAATTACCCACCAAGATAGCTCAGGAAAGGTGGGACTTGAAGTTGGTGATGCCGATGAAACTGTTGCCTCAGGGACTACTTCTGCCCTGCTAAGGTTGAACACTATGTTGTGGGAGCTGTGATGATAGTTAAAGTGAAGTATCCAGTTGTCCTCGGTTTCTGATACGGCGAATTCAACTGGGTTTTGGTCGATGTAGGCTTGAATGGCTGAAACATTGCCGACAAGACCCTTGCTCACATAGACATCAACGAACCCAGTTGTACCGGTTTGTCCAGTAACCGATAAGTTCAACTCGCCACTTTCGGGATTATACACTATATCGGTAACTGTAGAATTGGACTCAACTGAAAACACCTGGTTATCTCCGTTAAATTGCGCCACTAAAACGTTTATGCCATCAAACGCAGGTCTATACAAATCACTGCCATGATAAGTAGCATTAATATTGTAGTTGCCTACGCCGGGCGGTAGCCAATCGACTGCAAAACGTCCGTTTGAGTCCGTAGTAACTGTAGAAAACTCTTGTAGTGATGTATCACTTTGGCTGCTCTTTCTGTATGAAAATGTTAAATCCGCGTTTGGGACGCTAATGTTGTTCGATGTTAGATTGCCAACTATTTGGAACCTGCCTGTTGAAGGATCGATATTTTTGAAGCTTAGGAAAACTCGTGAGGGCGTCGGTCCGTAGAATGCTTGTGGCGGGGGAGGAAGTACTGAAGGTGTGCCCTGTCCAGAGGCGTAAATGGCGATGAGCCCAGCAGGTTTGTCAAAGGGGTGAAGAGATTCAAGCGAGGTAGGTAAGGTATCGTTGCTTAAGTCGCTGGACATGACAAATCTTGATTGGTTCCACGGCGCTAAATTATTTCCCTCTCCTTCCAAAAAGGTAAGAATATGAATGCCAACATGTTTTGTTTGGTAGATTACAATTAGCCAGTACTTACCTGCTTGTAATGATACGGGAGAATCAAAATATGCAGTTCTCCACTGCTCCATATTTCCCTGTATATCAGAGATTGCTATGCCTTCTTTAGTTTGTGCTACAAGAGTGCCAACTTTTCCAGCATTATCCTGGTAGATTGCAAATCGATAATGCACACCTGTAGGATTAGGGGAGGCAAAATACATTGCCATTTCACATGACATAGATGTGATATTTGCGTCTCCGTTGAGGGTAAACAAAGAGCCGTAGAGACTGTAGCCTTCAACTCCACTACCGGCCCACGCACTTGTATTATAGGGATAACCTAGTATGGGTATGTCCTGTTCAGCGGCAACTTGTGTGGTACCCAATGAAGCTAAAATAACGATGGTTGCCATGAACGCAATAAGTGGCAAATTTTTTTTCATCGGTAATTGCCCCTTAATCTTTGATGCTGGTGAGTTATACGGTTTACTATCCCTAAAACAGCTAACCTCTGTAGAACGCTCATCTCAGCTGTTGATTTGAGTTATTGAGTTTCCTCGATGCTGTAATAAAGACAATTTGAGTGCTTTTCTTCTTAGTCGTCATGTTTACCTTGGCACGACAGTTGGCCGAATGAGTCTTTTGGGCTCGTGCGTAACTCTTGGAGCATTCTTAGCTTACATGTTAACTATTATATTGGCAACTTTCAAAAAAGGATTGTTTGATGCAGCAATGCTCAAACTGAACTATGAGGCTCTCGCTTCCAAGATTCATCTCAGCGTGCAAGGCCATCGGGACAGTAAGGGCAAGTTTGATTGGGCAAGTGCTGTTCTCGACGCGGCCATTATAAGCGGTATCACCTTTTTTACGGGTCTGGGAACTTTGGCGTCAAGCGCTGCCATCTCGCCCAACAGCCTTTGCATATTACTTAGTGCGGTAGGAGCGGAATTTCTCGGGATTCTTGCGACCAAGCGTGGGCTAGTGAAAAAAGTTTAGGAGCAAATGAATTGGAAGCTAAAACAACCATTACTATTCCTGAAGCTTACCGGGTTATTGTTGAGGATTTACGCCTGTTGCAGAGGGACGGTCAGAATCCTAACAAGATGACGGATAAACAGAAGGTGTCCACTTGGAAGAGCCTCTGTGATTTTGGCTGGATTTATCCTATAGTCACTAACAGAGATGGCATGTTAACGGATGGCGAGCAGCGCGTCGATGTATGCTTGGAACATAGCGAGTTTTTCGGTCCTGTTCTGCGGCTGCCCGTGGAAGATGTGGATCGGCGAATTCTGCGCCAGGTCCTAAATAAGCTCAAAGGTACCCATGACAAGCTCTTGGATGCACAAGAATTCAAGCGCATAAGAGAGGCTGGTGGAAAAGAAGAGTTACAGGGTGTTCTCGGCATAACTGATGAGACCCTTGACCGCTACGATAAACTTCTTGATGATGTGGAAAACGAGCAAGGAGCCCTTCTTGATAGTTCTTTCGAAGTAGTCGTTAAATGCAAAGATGAGCCTCAGCAAGAGGAACGTTTTGGGAAGCTAAAGGATATGTGGGGTGAGGATGTACGGATTTTAACATTGTAGTCGAATGGAACAAACCAACCAGTTTCCGTGCACAAAGCGTCGCTAGTAGTTTCACCATTACCGCTGATAAGATGGATAAGCGGTTTACGGGGTCCCTTCCGATTGAGACTGAGGCTTGGAAGATTGGCGTAATTTGCGGCAGAAGCGCAACTGGCAAGACGACAATCGCTAAGAGGCTTTTTCCGCAGGAGTTCGTTAATGGCTTCACCTATTCGGAGCCTTGCGTTCTTGACGATTTTCCAGAGGACTTGACGGTTGCCCAGATTACCGCAACTCTCTGCAGTGTCGGGTTCGCGTCACCGCCTGACTGGCTTAAGCCTTACGCCTGTCTAAGCCAGGGTGAAAAGATGCGCGTCGACATCGCCAGGGCATTGCTAATGAAGCGGAACCGCATAGTTTTTGACGAATTTACGAGTGTGATCGACCGCGAAGTTGCCCGCATGGCCTGCATCGCTATAAGCAAGGGAGTGCGCAAAAGCACAAAACAGCTTATCGTGGTTACATGTCACCGAGACGTCATCGATTGGTTAGAGCCTGACTGGGTCCTCGATACCGACAACATGGTGTTTGGTAAAAAAAAAAGAACACGGCAGCAGCTTGAGCTCAAAATCTTCCGAGTTGACGCTGACCTTTGGCGAGTGTTTAGGCAATATCACTATCTGAACGAATCTATGGCTGTTGGTTGCCGTTGTTTTGCGGCTTTTTTGGATGGTGCACCGGTTGCTTTTATCGCAGTGCAGAGAATCAAAATGAAAATCGAGTATAACCGTGTTAGCCGTCTTGTGGTTCTGCCTGATTATCAAGGTGTTGGCATCGGTCGAAGACTCCTGACTTTCGTCGCTGAGTTCTACAAACGTCAATCGCATATCCCATTTCGAATTGTCACAAGCAATCCACAGCTAATCCGCGGTGGCTTACGAGGCTGGCGAATAACGCACGCGGGTCGCGGAGGGAACATTAACAACAGGGGCTGGCAAAAGTCCATGAGGCATGCTTACACCGGTGGAGCGCAAGATCGGCTGACAGTTAGCTTGGAGTATTTGGGAGTGCCTAAGCCATGAGGCGATTCTACTTTTTGGTAGAAAAATCGGGGGTAGACCTTTGAGAGAAGCTCTCTTTAGGCGTCGGCAGCGGATGGTTCGCCTCATTGCAATGGGAAACGGCCTAAGTGCGGTCGTTCAGGCATTATCTTCAGAGTTCAAGTGTTCGGCTAAGGCGATTTACAAAGATTATGAGCAGATGGATACTTGGGCGCATGCCATCGAGCAGGACAAACAGTTAACAACGATTCTTAGGGCTCGGCTGGACTTTTTGAACCGTGAAGCCATGGGTTTGCTGACGGAAGGTGGCGACAATAAACCGCTAAGTGCGAAGGATAAGTTCGTGAAGATTGGGGCTCTAAATACTTCGCTGAAAATTACCGTTGAGCAGATAAA
>JAEAMF010002448.1_pt1 | contig 10597 bp, 9 predicted proteins | sample 8958721 | NCBI WGS metagenome assembly JAEAMF01 (sample SAMN16933255, study PRJNA681124) | bioreactor sludge metagenome | isolation source: anaerobic bioreactor treating anionic surfactant - SDBS | place: India: Bengaluru | collected 2019-02-28 | reverse complement strand
TAAGTTGGATCACATAGATTTTGCCAATCGTCTCAATTTCTCATTTTCTATACTTCTGGTTTACGGGGAACTCCCGGCACCAATACACTACTAATGAGAAACCAATGTTTAACTAAAAGGTCGACAAAGGGGGATGCATGGTACTGACAGCAACAGAACTGGAAAAGTACGCAGACGTATTGCTCTGGGGATTGAGTACTGCACGAAAAACAAAGTTCAGGAAGGGCGATATCATCCTTATCCAGTATGAACGTCCTGCACTACAACTTGCAGAAATTCTCTTCAGAAAAATTGTCGAAATGGGCATGCACCCGGTTCAACGCATGGGGCTCACCTTCGGCATGGAAGAGGGTTTCTTTGAAAAGGCAAATGACAAACAGCTTGTCTTTATCCCACCGGGCGAAAAAGAGCTTTATGGAAACATAAATGGACGGATATTCTTGCGCGCCCCGGAATCACTCACCCACCTGAAAAATATTGATTCGTCAAGAATCGGCAAGGTCCTTGTATCACGAAAACCGCTCAAAGACGTTCTCGACAGGAGAGAAGAAGGTGGCTTTTATAGTTGGACACTGTGCACTTTTCCGACCCATGAGCTTGCCCGACAGGCGAAAACGACGATCAGGCATTACACAAACCAGATCATAAAGGCGTGCTACCTTGATAAAGAGAATCCGGTTAAGGAGTGGGAGTCGATTCTTAAAAACGTGCATGGTATAAAAAAATGGTTGAACAGTCTTGTGATCAAAACACTTCGTATACAGTCCAAGAATATTGATTTAACAATAAAACCCGGAGAAAAAAGGAAATGGTCAGGCGTCTCGGGGCATAATATCCCAAGCTTTGAGATCTTTTTTTCTCCCGATTGGAGAGGCACAGAGGGAACCTACTATGCTAATCTCCCCTCTTTTCGAAGCGGCAATTATGTAAAAGGGGTACGCCTCACTTTTCAAAAGGGCGCTGTCGTAAAGATAAAAGCCGAAGAGGGGCGGGAGTTCGCAACAAAACAGCTTGCAATGGATGCAGGAGCGTCCAGGGTTGGCGAGTTTTCATTGACTGACAGGCGTTTCTCAAGGATAGACCGCTTCATGGCCGACACCCTTTTTGATGAAAATTTTGGTGGCAACCACGGCAATTCGCACATAGCAGTGGGCTCCTCATATACGGATTCGTACACTGGTAACCAGGCCGATATGACCAAGGCACTCAAAAAGAAATTGGGTTTTAACGACTCGGCTCTTCACTGGGACTTGGTAAACACCGAACCAAAAACCGTAACAGCCCATCTCAACTCAGGCAAAAAACTGGTCATCTATGAGGATGGACAGTTTAAAGTATAGATGTTTTTCAGGTCATAATGAAGTCTTTGATCGATTCTGTGTCAGACCAATTCTTTGATTGATTGCTGCCCAAATAAAATCGATACCGTTCAGAATTTAGAAAAACCATAGCTACTTGTCAAAGTCTTCTTATAACATTCTCTCTTTTCGGGACATGGCGAGATTATACGACAAATATTAAAGCTATACATATACACGGCGACAAAATATAAAAGGACGTTTTGAGAGTATAGTGTGCATTTATAAAAAAGCAACGTCTGGGGAATGTTTTCATGGATGACAAATTAAAATCAAAAGATCAACTCATACAGGAACTCATGCAGCTTAGGGCAAAACTAAATGACATGAGCAAAAATCAGGCATTTCGCGCAGCCAGTGAAGCTGAGGAAGCACTGTGAACAAGCGAAGAAAAATATCAAAGTATATTTGAAAATGCAACTGAGGGTATTTTCCAGAGCACTCCGGAGGGACGTTTTATCAGTATTAACCCGGCATTTGCAAGAATGTGCGGATTTATCACCCCTGATGAGATGATTGCATCAATACATGATATTTCGACCCAGCATTATGCAAATCCCCAAGAACGTTTAGCTTTTGTAGAGCTCATTGAGCAAAATGGAAGCATTGAAAACTTTGTACACCAGGTGCTGCGAAAAGATGGGGAAGTGATATGGGTTTCAACAAATGCAAGGGCTGTTAAGGATAGAAGTGGGTGCACAATCTATTATGAGGGTACCCACGAAAATATTACGAAGCATAAACAGGCTGAAGAGGAATTAAGCAAGAATGAAGCAATGCTGAAAAGTATTTTTCGGACCGCCCCTATCGGAATAGGGATCGTTCACGACCGCATTCTGGGATGGACCAATGAATATCTCTCTCTTATAACTGGGTATATGCAAGATGAGCTAAGAGGGAAAAGTGCAAGAATCCTTTATCCCACTGATGAAGAATTCAAACGGGTAGGAAATGTTAAGTATCAACAGATAGAAAAACAGGGTATAGGAACAGTTGAGACTCGTTGGTTAAAAAAGGATGGCTTGATCATTGATATCTTCCTCAGCTCAGCTTATGTAAACCCATCTAATCCCACCGATGGGCTGGTTTTTACAGCCTTGGATATTACAGAACGCAAGGTGGCTGAGAACAAATTACATTACCACACGGGGCTTCTCCATCTCGTTCTTGATGTTTCCACAAGCTTTATTAATTTGTCACCAGGTGAAATTGATAGAGGCATTAACAATGCGCTGAAGATGATCGGCGAATTCCTAAGAGTTGATCGAAGCTACCTCTTTCAATTCCGTGAAGAAGGCCTCATCATGGACAATACTCACGAGTGGTGCTCCCAGGAAGCCACCACGCATATCCGGCCCCTCCAGGGAATCAGTGAAAATGATATGCCTTGGTTTATCAGTCAAATGCGGAAGCTTGATTTTCTTCATATTCCTGATGTAGAAAAGTTACCCGAGGAGGCTTGCGCTGAAAAAAATGAGTTCCGCATCGAAGATATTAAGTCACTTATTATTGTGCCTATTGCGCATGGCGGTTCATTGATAGGTTTTCTTGGCCTCGACAGCGTTCATCAACAAAAGGTATGGACTATAGATGAAATCTCCTTGCTTAAGGTTGTGGGGGAGATTTTCGCGAATGTTCTGTTCCGTAAGCGGTATGAGGAAGATAGGAAGGTTTTTGAAGAAAAGCTGATAGAATCTGAGGAGAGATATCGAACGTCAATAGAAAATTCTAATGACGGAGTCGCTATCGTAAAAAAAGACAAACATCTTTATGTAAACAAAAAATTCGTTCAGATATTCGGGTATGACAGTCCAGATGAAATAATTGGACAGCCGGTAACTATTACCGTTCATCCTGATGATAGAGAAAAAGTTACAAAAATAAATAAGAAGAGACAGGATGATGGCGGGGCCCCTCCGAGATACGAATTCAAGGGCATCAAAAAAAATGGAGATGTGGTTATTTTAGAAGTCTCTGCCACAAGGACTACCTATTCAGGTGAGCCCATATCGCTGGTCTACCTGAGAGATGTCACAGAAAGAAGAAGTTTGGAGGCACAGCTGCTCCATGCCCAGAAGATGGAGGCGGTTGGCCAACTTGCCGGTGGCGTAGCACATGACTTTAATAATATTTTAACAGCTATAATCGGATATGGCAGTCTTCTTCATATGAAGATGGGAGAGGATGAGCCGCTTCGCGTTTATGCTGAACATATCCTTACATCAGCCCAGAAAGCGACCCATCTAACCCAGGGTCTGCTCGCTTTTAGCAGAAAACAGATTATCAATCCCGAACCGGTCAACGTGAATGAGATATTGCATAACGTACATAGGTTACTTTCAAGGACTATTGGGGAAGATATTGAATTAGAAACCTCAGTGAGCGAAGAAGAATTGACGATTCTGGCAGATACAGTCCAGATAGAACAGGTGTTGATGAATCTTGCCATTAATGCGCGGGATGCCATGCCTGACGGAGGAACCCTGACCATCACCATAGAGGCAGCCACCTTGGACCAAGCATTTGTACGGAAAAACAATTTCGGAAAACAAGGGCACTATGTTCGTATTTCTGTCACTGATACCGGTATTGGCATGGACGAAACCACAAAAGAAAGAATATTTGAACCCTTCTTCACAACAAAGGAAGTAGGCAAAGGTACTGGCCTCGGTCTGTCTATGGTATATGGAATTGTCAATCAACACAATGGCTTCCTAAGGGTGTTCAGTGAACTTTATAAAGGAACAACATTCGAAATTTATCTCCCCCTTATAAAGGCCCAACCAGCTCATGAGCGCAAAAAAGATAATGCACCTTTTCTTGTCGGATCTGGTTTCATATTATTGGCCGAAGACGATAGTACAGTACGCCATTTGACAAAACAACTTCTTGAGGATGCGGGATACACGGTTATCGAAGCCTTTGATGGTGAGGATGTAATAGACAAGTTCAATAACAGTAAAGAAAAAATTGACCTGCTCCTTTTGGATACGGTGATGCCGAAAAAAGACGGAAAAGAAGCATATGAGGAGATCTCCCGCATCCGACCTGACATAAAAGCCCTTTTCATGAGTGGATACTCTGAGGACATAATCCACAAGCGAGGGATTCTTCAGGATGGGCTAAACTTCGTTACAAAGCCTGTCGCCCCCAATATATTATTCAAGAAGATCAGGGAAATACTCGACCAGTCAGCTAAGAGCTTATAGCTTTTCACCTCTAACTTTTCACTGCTTCTACCTCTTTTCCCGCCCGTCTCGCCTTTCCCGCTTTCATTTAGTGTTGACACATAAAAAAAACTTTTGATAGGATTGATAATTATAATACATAAGGAAAAAAGGAATGAATGGTGCTGAGGCTCTTTTACGAACTGCGGTGGCTGCAGGTATTGAAGTATGCTTTGCCAATGCAGGCACAACAGAACTTCCGCTTGTTGCCGCCTTTGAAACTGTTCCTGGCATACATCCCGTTTTGGCTCTTTTCGAGGGCGTTTGTACTGGTGGGGCAGACGGATATGGGCGCGTAAAAGAGAAGCCTGCTATTGCCCTTCTGCATCTCGGTCCTGGCTTTGCAAACGGCATCGCTAACCTTCACAATGCACGCCGTGCTCGCACACCCTTGATCAATATCATTGGCCAGCATTCATCATGGCATATCGCTGCTGACGCTCCTCTCACCATGGATATTGAGGCACTTGCAAAGACCGTTTCTGCCTGGACAAGAACCAACGTTTCTGCCAAAAATCTCTCCGCCGACTTTGCTGATGCATATGCTGCTTCTGCATCAGGAAAAATAGCAACCCTTATTGTACCAAACGATTATCTTTGGACTGAAGTAGAAGACACTTTTTACTTACCTGCCCATGATCAGTTCGATCCTGTTAATTTTTCTTCCATCGAAACCGCAGCGAACCTTTTAAGTGAAGGAAAAAAAACAGCGCTTATGTTGGGCGGAAAGGCCCTTCGAGGGCAAGGCCTTTTGAATGCTGGATGCATACAATCAATTACGGGTTGCGGTCTTATTACAGAAACATTTCCGGGATATGTGGAAAGAGGTGTGGGGCTTCCTAATGTAGCAAGGATTCCTTACTTCCCTGAGCCCGCGCTGGCCTTTTTACATCAATATGAAACAATCATTCTGGTTGATATCAAAGAACCTGTCACATTTTTTGGTTACCCCGGGATTGATAGTCACTTGCTGAGAAAAGATCAGCAGAAACTCTCCCTTTGTTCTGAAAGGCAAAATGTCGTTGAAGCTCTTGAATGTCTTGGGGATTATTTAAGAACGACTCGGCATGACAAAAATCTGCATCGTACGCCGCCAAAACCATTCAATCCTCAGTTACCGAGGGGTAAACTAACAGCAGAGAAAGCCTGCAGAATACTCGCAGCACTTCAACCTGAAGGTTCAATTATCATTGATGAAGGAATTACTTCAGCAATTCCCTATTATCCTCTGACCGCCGATTCTCCACCTCATTGCGTGTTAGCTATTACGGGAGGTTCAATCGGATATGGAATGCCCTGTGCCGTTGGTGCATCCCTTGCATGCCGGGACCGCCCCATCATCAATTTTCAGGCCGATGGCAGCGCCATGTACACCATACAGGCCTTGTGGACAGAGGCTCGAGAAAACTTGAACGTTAAAACCCTTATCTGTTCAAATCGAGGATATAACATCCTGAGGGTGGAGTTAGAGCGAGCCGGAATTACTAATCCCGGCCCCAAGGCGTTATCCCTCGCGGATGTCGACAAACCAGAGCTTGATTGGGTAAGTATATCATCCGGTTTGGGAGTGCCAGCGAAGTCGATCAATACAGCGGAAGATCTGAAGAAACAACTAGCGAGAATTCTCGCAGAACCTGGCCCCGCCCTAATAGAAATGGTCCTATAATAATAGTCCTGAACCTTATGAGATTTAAATATCAGCTTGATGAATGGCCACCTTTTACCGAGCTTCTGCTTCTCGGTCTTCAATGGTTCGCTATATCAATCCCAGGAATAATTATAGTAGGGAAGGTAGTTAGTATTATCCATGGAAACGGAATTACAGACCAGACCATTTATCTGCAGAAGATGTCCTTCATGGTTGCCGTTGCACTCTTTACGCAGATTTTTTGGGGTCATCGGCTTCCACTTGTCGTCGGACCCTCTACGGTTCTTCTAATAGGTATTATTGCAAGTAGCAACTTCGATTCGAGCATAATCTATTCATCAATCATGATAGGAGGGGCAATACTCGTTATACTGAGTTTTTCCGGTCTCTTTGGCTATATCCAGAGGTTATTCACACAGCGAGTGGTTGCCACGGTGCTCATCCTGATTGCCGGCACCCTTATGCCGACTATTGTGAATTTGATATCGGCACCTCACCAGGGGGTACCAGGATTATACAACACCATCTTCTCCATTATGTTAACTGCATCGATGTTTTTTATTCATCGGTTCGTTGGACAACTCTGGAAATCAACAATGATTCTGTGGGGAATGATTGTGGGAAGTATCATATACTACATTATCTCTCCCCATACCTTTAACATGAGAGCATTGTTCAATGAGAGATTAGCCGGATTATTTTTTGACAATTTGGTGACAAAATGGTCTTTTGAGGGCGGCGTTCTTGTCTCTTTCCTCTTATGTTTTTTTGCTCTCTCAATCAATGACTTAGGATCAATTCAGTCAATGAAAGAGATGCTCAATCCCTCTCATATGCCGATGCGCATAAACCGGGGAATCACGTTCACTGGCTTGGCCAATATCTTTGCTGGATTTCTCGGTATTGTTGGACCTGTCAATTTTTCATTAAGCCCAGGCGTAATAACTGTAACACGAAGCGCATCCCGTTTTACCCTGGTTCCTGCATCAATTCTGCTCTGCCTCCTCTCTTTTTCACCTTTCCTGATGAGCCTTTTGGGGAACATTCCATCCGCCGTTATTGGCAGCAGTCTGATCTATATTCTGTACTTTCAGATTGCTGCTGGCAAAAATATTGCCTTTCGCTCAAGGGAAGATCTGTCCTTTGAAAATGCTATCGTAACAGGAATTCCAGTATTTGCAGGCACAATCGTGGCATTTCTGCCAGGATCATTCCTGCATCTATTGCCCATCTCATTGCGACCGATCATCGGCAATGGTTTCGTCATGGGCGTATTACTCGTTCTTATTCTGGAGCATCTCATCTTTAAGAAAAAAATCACCAGATAATGGGAAACGAAGGTTTAGTCACAGCAACATCGCAACTGTGACCAATATCATATAAGCAATCCCAATCTTCATTGATAATAAAATGAATTCATTGTTTATTGGGAGGCTTACATGTTGCGATTAAAATTATTCCATCATATCTTCCTTGCCCTTTTTGTTTTACTTATAGGCATTTCTGTCGGAAATGCATACAATAGGGTAATCGTTGTTAAGGTTGTGGACGGTGATACCCTTCGGATCGAGATGAATGGACGAGAGGAGGCCGTAAGGCTTATTGGAATTGACACTCCTGAAAACAAAATCAATAAAAAGGCATGGAAAGACTCAATGAAAACGAACCAAGATGTAGAAACCGTTACATCCATGGGAAAAGAGGCCGCAAGGTATGTAAGAACCTTGGTGAGAAGGGGCGACACGGTAGGCATAGAATTCGATGTACAGAAAAGAGATAAATACAACAGGCTTCTTGTGTATGCTTATCTACCAGACGGAAAAATGCTCAACGAAGAGATTATCAAGGCAGGGTATGCCAATATCATGACCTACCCGCCAAACGTGAGATATCAGGACCGATTTATCAGGGCATACCGGGAGGCAAGAGGTACCAAACGCGGCTTTTATCGCGACCTATAACGTATTCATCACCCTCTACGACCAGTTTTCCGTCTGCGGCTGAGGCAACTGGTAAGACATGAGAAGTTGTATGTATTTGTTGAACCCATCCTTACCGCTTCTTTCGAGCTTTTCAACCTCAGGCACAATCTGTTTCATGAGTCTTTCGTCGTTAACTGCATCTAACGGATACTGCATGTAGGTTGACCGGCGCAGGAGAGAATAGGCTTTTTTCTGCATTTCTGTGAATGCAAGGTATCTGTCAAGCTCTTCAACCATCCAGTCTTTTTTCTCATCAAGATACCCGTCAACCTGCATAAGAAGATTGAGGCTAAAATCTGCGCAGGAAAAATAGCTATGCATTTTGTCAAGGCATGAGACAAGTAGTCGTATTTCCCCAACAATCTCTTCGTCTGTCATAGGAACAAACATGCCATCCTCAACCATTTTCTGCATAGGAGACGCAGGATGCATCGCAAAAGTCCGAACCCTGATAAAATCTGGCCCTACTGCATTTAAAAGCCTTGCCGTCTCCCGGGCATGCTCCTCGCTGAGATTCTTTCCACCGATTCCGGGCATGATATATTCCGAGAGGGAAATACCGGCATCAACAACTCTTCTGCCCCCTTCTATAATGTCAGTCTGTGTTATTCCCTTTTTGATCAGCTTGAGAACTTTTTCTGAACCGCTCTCCATGCCAACGTGAATCCTTGTTAGTCCGGCCTCTTTAAGCTCTTTCAATTCCTCAACTGTCTTCCGTTTCAATGTCTTCGCCCGGGCATATGACGTGACCCTCATGATGTCAGGAAATTTTTGTTTCAGATATCTAAGTATTTCAAGCAAATCAGGGGTTGACAGAAGGAGGCTGTCTGCATCCTGCAAGAAAACGGACTGGACAAAGGCATAACCACCATAATCAGCGGCCATATGGTCGATGTCTTTTTTTATCTCTTCCACGGTGCGCTTTGAAAATTTTACACCTTTGTAGGCAGGGCAAAAAACGCACTGGTTCCACGGGCAATTTCTTGTCACACGAACAAGAAGGCTGTTTGCCTCACTTGGGGGCCTTATCACACCTTGCTCGTACATTTAACACACTCCAAATTATTTTTTACATATAAATATATGTCAGTGTTGCATATCTTACAAGACGTAAATCCACACCAGTGGTTTTATTGCATTAAAGTTTTTAGCATGACGAGCGAGAACCTGTATATGGCAAGTGGTGTAGAAAAAACAACGTATTGTGAGTAGATCGTGAAAAACATATGAAATATGTTTTGATCACCCTTTTTATCGTCATATATTGTCTGGTCTGTGTCCCTTTCGAGTTAATTGCTGGGAATGGATGGCTTTTTTTTGCCAGAGATATCAACTCAATCAGCACAAAATACTATTATGATTTAGAAAGTGTGAAATATTACTCAGATAATCGTGTAAGCGCCTCAATTAAGATAGGAAACTCTAAAGAAGGACAAACATTACTAACTGAAATCAATTGTTCAGGTCGTTTATTTCGCGTTATACAGCCTCCGACAGTGGACATGACCGGTTGGTTCGATTACCTACAAAACAAAATAGTAAAGAAAATTCATAAAAACCAATATATCGTAAGTGGCTGGCTGGAGATACCGCCTGATTCAGAAATGAATATCTTACGCAGACAGCTGTGCAATTATCCAAAGAAAGACTGGAATTAAGAAAGAAGGTCAGTCAAAACCGAGGGGCAACCCTCCCGCTTGTATTCAATATCAATTCTGCTTACATTTTCAATTAACAAACCGGGCCAATGAACACAGATGAAAACTCTGAAGCAAGTTAAAAAGTTTATTGTCACCGTTATTGGTTTTTCCATGATCGCCATTGGACTCGCAATGGTTGTCTTACCAGGACCGGCATTTATCTTCATACCGGCCGGACTCGCAATTCTTGCTACTGAATTTATCTGGGCCAGAAAATTGCTTCAGAAAGTGAGAGAAAAGTTAAAGAAAAAGGATGAGATTAAAGAAAAACCTCCCAAAAATGAATAACGTTAATGAAGCTTATTGCGCAACGCTGAGCCGGTTGGACCATCCTGTCATAGACTTTACCTTATTGAGTTCATCTGCATAGACCTTTTTCGGTTTAAAGGATTCAAGTTCTTTCTCTTCGAAGTCCGCATAAGTGACAATAATAATAATGTCTCCCTTTTTTGCCTTATGAGCGGCCGCTCCATTGATACAAATAACCCCTGAGTCTTTCTCGCCTTTTATGGCATATGTATGAAAACGCTCACCACTCGTCACATTATAGATATCCACCTGTTCATAAGGAACGATATCTGCCATCTCCATCAGTTTTTCATCGATGGTGATGCTTCCCTCATAATGAAGGTTGCTATCCGTCACTGTGGCTCTGTGAATCTTTGATTTCATCATCCTTCTA
>JAEAMF010002447.1_pt1 | contig 10599 bp, 8 predicted proteins | sample 8958721 | NCBI WGS metagenome assembly JAEAMF01 (sample SAMN16933255, study PRJNA681124) | bioreactor sludge metagenome | isolation source: anaerobic bioreactor treating anionic surfactant - SDBS | place: India: Bengaluru | collected 2019-02-28 | reverse complement strand
GCCTTACAGGCACGATCGGATCGCCTCAAAACGAACCGGCCTGGACCAATTTGTCCATTACCACCTACAACGGCAATATCCGCAATGGACGTACCGGGGCCCGTCGAATGGATCTTCCCATAACACGAATGGGTGCGTCCCCGATAGATCTGATCCGCCGGCCGCAGGATAATGAAGATGCGACGAATCCCGAGGTGTTGGAGCAACGGTATTTCTCCATGGCGAGCTTGCGCATACTTCTCTCCGATACGGAAACGGATATCACCAGGTTGCCGGGCATCACCGGAACCGCACCGCTTCCATTAAGCGATACGGCGCCGGACGGCACGTTTTACGCGGTAGCAGGGTCCTATGCGAACAATTTTCGCAGCACTGCGGGAACACCGATGATCGGCGGCTTCATTAAGATTGAAATGCAGGATACGAGCAGGACCTGGCACGACGTTACCACTGAGATACTTACGCTCGGTATGACGGGCAAAAATTTATCCGGATACACAACCTGCGGCGATCAGCCCAATGCCGTCGTTCGGGTTCAGCGCTTTAAGGACAGCCCGTCGAGTTGCAGCAATACGGATGGCCTGAAATACTGGCCCAATGCATTGTATGACACCCGGGAAGCGATTATGCGCGATAACATATCCACCTCCAAGACCACGGTTTATCTCGGCGGCGTCATTCATTACATCGAGCTGGATGTGAATAATCTCGGCCGCTGGTTTCGTGGCGATATCGGCACCAGCGGCACCAATGCCATCAATGAAACCGGATACGTGGTCTATTTCTCGGACCGTCGCACAAACCGAAATGAGGCCAACGAAGAAACGGCTGAATATGGATTCGAGGATTTTGTGAACTCATCGAATCCAACATACGGTCTGCCCGATAGCACGCTGGAAACGTCCGAAGACGTAAACGAAAACAGCACCTTTGACGATTACGGAAAAGACCCGATCCTGCCGCCCGGCGCCAGCTCTCCCCTGGATGGGGATGCACGGCCCTGGGCCGAGGTCAGCGCCGCCATTGCAAGGGTCAATAAACCGTTGTTTTTCCGCCGGGCGTTAAAGCTGGTGAATGGGGCCACCATCAACCTGGGAAGCAACAGTGATGGTCTCCCCTTCGGCCTGTCGATTGTCGCGGAAAATCCCGTTTATGTGCAAGGGCACTACAACGCAAACGGCACGTTTAGCGGAAACCACGTAGCCGCCTCCATCCTTTCAGATGCGATAACATTTCTTTCAAGAAACTGGAATGATAAGCGGTCGTTCGATTCTCCCCACAATCCTTCCGGGCGCACGGCGCTTACAACCTATTACAGGGCGGCGTTGATTTCCGGTAAGGGAAGGCCTTTCACCCGTCCCTCGGGGCAGGAGGACGACTTCGGAACGGACGGCGGCGTTCATAACTTCATCCGTTTCCTTGAGGATTGGTCCGGACAGGAATTGAACTACCGCGGATCCATAATCAGTTTGTTTTATAACCGCCAGGCGGTGGGCACCTATAAATGCTGCACCAATGTCTATTCGCCCCCGACTCGAGGCTATAAATTTGACGTGGAATTTCTTGAACCCAGCAAACTGCCGCCGCGCACCCCGATGTTTCGCGACATAAACATAACGGGTTTCACGCAGGCCAAGCTGCTTCAATAGCAAAGCAGGGAGTCCAAAAAGCTCTGAAGGAAAATATCCGGAATTGCCGGGCTCGCCGGTCATGGGCCGCGGGATGCCGGTGTGAGCTTCAGCGGATGCGGATCTGAATGGGCATAACCAGCAGCATGGACTGCCTGCCCAGCCGCTGAATCATGCTCAGCACATCTAGGGCGGGTTCCGGCAGAATGGCTTCCATGAACGGGGAGTGAAAATCGGGCAGGAACCGTTCCCAGAATTTCCTGTGTCTGTAGTAGTGGACGACACGAACCTTCCGGGTTTCGGGAATATGCGCCAGTTCCCGAGCCTTCTGTATCGCTTCCAGATAACCGCCGATTTCGTCGACAAGGCGGCGCTCTTTGGCACGGATTCCGCTCCAAATACGCCCCCGCCCGGCCTGGTCCACGGTATCGGCTTCCAGCCTCCGCCCGTCGGCGACCTTCCGCACGAAGTCCTCCCGGTAGAATTCCTGAATCTGCCGCTGCAAACGGTCCGCTTCACCCTGGGTGAATCCGGAAAATGGAGATTGGTATTCCGAGTGTTCCCCGCGCCGCACGGATTCACGGCGGATTGCGAGGCGGTTCATGAGTTCGTACGCAACGAATTTCCCCGCAAGAACCCCTATAGAACCCGTGATGGAAGTCGATTCTGCGAGGATGCACGCGGCCGGAGCCGCTATATAGTAGCCGCCTGAGGCGGCAACGTCTCCGCAGCTAACCACAACCGGTTTGGCTTTGGCCGCGAGCGAAATCTTTCGCCAGATGAGGTCCGAAGCGAGGCCTGATCCGCCCGGAGAATCGACGCGCAGAACGATCGCCTTTACCCTGCGGGATTGTCGCGCGTGATCCAGGAATGCCGCGATTGTTTCGGCGCCTGCTATCATTCGGCCGGCCTGGTTCTTCCGGCTTTCGCCTGAATCGATATGTCCGGCAACGTTGATGACGGCTATGCGCCGGCGCCGAAAGGTGAGCAGCAGTTTGAGATAACCCTCCCCTTTGAAATACTTGTGTGCCGGCAAGGCATGTATTTTTTCTCCAAACTTCTCCTTCAGCCTGTCCGCCGTCTCGTCCCTGTAGCAGATGCCGTCCAACAGCTTTTGATCCAGAGCTTCGCGTGCCGTATAGGGGCCGGAATCGATCTTCTGTTTGACCTCCTCGCGGCTGAATCCGCGGTCCTGGAGCGCACGGCATAATTCTCCATAATGGTCGTCGAGCAATTGATCCACCTGCTCTCGCGCAGGCAGAGACATTCCGGTGCGCGTGAACATTTCCGCGGCGGATTTATACTCCCCGACGGCTTGAAGCTGCGCTTCTACCCCGAAGTGGTCCAGCACGTCGCGCAGGAAGAAGACCTCCGCCGAAAGCCCCACAAGGTTCAGATGCGCGGCCGGAGGCATGGAGATCCAGTCGCATGCGCTTGCAAGGTAGTATTCTGCATTGCCCCCGTCTTCAATGTGGCAGTACACCGGTTTGCCGTTTTTGCGGAAGGAGACCAATGCACGGCGCAGATCGCTCAGCCGGGCCCATCCCGATTCCACGTTGTCCAGCGTGAGTGAGAGCCCGACGATCTTCGAATCCCTGGAGGCTTTGCGCAGCACATCCAGCACGACCTGGAGCGATGTTTTTGTCTTGCGGGAGAAGATGGAATGCTCCGGCTGCCCTTCAACAACTTCGTCTTTAAGCACCAACTCGAGATAAGCCTTGCGTTTGCTCACGGAATTCTCCGTTCAATCCGGTTCGGAAGAAGAGGACGGCGTTTCCAGATTTCCCATCCCATAAGAGCGTAAACAGGCAGATACTCTATAATCAAAACCCAGACTGGCTCGTGTACGGGATGGCTGGAGTACGCGATGTAAGAGAGAAAGCAGGCACATGTCCAGTAGGTCATGAATGCATAAGGGAAAATCGGCAGGGCTGCCGCGGCCCACGAAAGATACCAGGGATGCACCGTGGTCGCCAGGCATAGATCGGCCGTCATCAGCCAAAATCCCGCATGCAAAACATCGCGCTCATCGCGGATGGGGAATTTCCAGAATATCAGTACCGCCGCGGCAACCAGCGCTGCGCCCAGATAAGGCCCGATAAGCTTATCCCAAGACTCATTGTATGCCCAGCGGCCGAAAAATCGAACCAGGTAATGGATGCTTGCGTTGAACTCAAACAGCCGGAAGTAGAGCCCGAGCGACTTTGCATATCGCAGCAGGGAGGCCGGATCAAAGTACACGAGCATTAGGCCGAAACCGGCCGCAATTCCCGCGATCATGGGTTTCCAGCCTGAGCGCCGGAGAAACAGCGGAAACCAGAGCACCGGATGCAGCTTGGCGAGGACACCCGCCGCGTAGCTCATCGTTGCCCAATATCTCCGGCCGCGCGTCAACAGATAAATACTAAGCAGCATGAAGAAAATCATGGCGCTGTCGGAATGGCCGGAATGCCAGAATTCGAAAACAAAAAACGGATTCCATGCCATCAGAAGCAGCGGCTGGAAGCTCTTTCCCCATAGAATCAGGATCCGCCAGGCAATCAGCAGCGCAAGAAACTCGAATAAACCAAAAAACGCTTTCATGGCAATCACGCTGCCGCCAAAAAGCCCATATGAAATGCGGAACAGGACCTGGGAAACCGGAGGATAGGCCGTGATATATGGCTTTGAGTTAATCCTCGGATACACATGGTCGTCACGGGCCATCTCCAATTCAGCCGCGTTGGGAGCGTACTCATAGGGATTTATTCCCATGGCGGCTATCCGTGCATCCCAGATGTAGCGGTAAACGTCCTCGCTCTGGTACGGCGGAGAAAGAAGCGTCGTCACGCGGAAGAGGAGTGCAAACCCGATAACGATCCGGACCGCCTTCTTCGTTTCGATCGGAACGCGAAAGAATGTCCAGAAATATGGAATGAATGCCAGAAACACCAGAATGAGAAAACCGCCGGTGTTTTCGCGAAGCGGTCCCAGAAAGAGCATGCCGACCCAGACACTCTCCTGAAACGCCCCCATTCCGACCAACCATCCATGCTGTCCGAGCATCGATGCAATATAGCATAGGAATTTCGGTGGCAGCCATCATAACTCCCCAGTTGCCGGTGCGGCATAGGAATACTTGCCTTCCGGTTCATTTTTGGAGATGCAGCGACTGTCGCCGGGATACATCCAAATGCTGAGCTAATTTATTGATCTGCCTAGTCATACAGGTTTTTTATCACGGCAAAAAATCTTGACGCGCCCTAAATCCTATGGTAATTTGCAGCCTTTTATGCCATAGCTGTATTTGACGAAAATCTGGGCATCGGGCGGACGGATGATTACTCTGGACAATTCCATAATTCCGGCGATTGTTATCTTTCTTCTGCTGATTGCCGTTCTTAATTGGCTCCTCTATAAACCGCTTATGAAGGTGCTGGCCGAGCGGGAAAGCCGGACGACGGGACTTTCCCACCGGACACAGGAGGATTTGACTCACCACATGAGCCTGTTCGAGAAGTATCAGGCATCCATTAAGAATGCCCGGATGGAAGGGTATCGCCGGCAAGAGCAGCTTCGAGCCGAAGCACAGAAGAAGCGCGCGGAGATCCTGGCTCAATCCCGCGCAGCAGCGGAGAAGTTGATTGAGGAGTCGCGGAACTCGATTCGTTCGGAGATGGATGCTGCGAAGCGGCAGCTAACTCTGGATGCCCAGGATATGGCGCAGAGGATTACTTCAACAATTCTTGGAAGATCGGCATAGGAATCCGATTTCGGTTGGCGCGGCGTTCGCATCTCCAGAATTCCCTGATTTTGCGGTATTTTTTATTCCGGGTGACTGTTCAATGAAATTTCGTAAAATCCGGCTTTTCCTATCGGCCGCATCTTTATTGCTCGCCATTATGACCGCATGTCCGGAAATGGCGCTCGCAGCCGAAGAAGCCGATGGCTGGGGGGTCTGGCTCAGTCTTGGCCGCGTGTTCAACTTGTTGCTGGTGGTCGGCGTTCTGATCTTGATTGCCCGCAAGCCGCTGTCCAACTTCTTCGCCGGAAGGTCGGAATCCATTCGCGAACAGCTTGCAGAAGCTCAGAAGGCGCGCGCCGAAGCCGAGATGAAGCTGGCCGAGGTCCGTTCCCGCATGAGCCGCCTGGATGACGAACTCAAAGAAATAGCGGATACGGCCGAGCAAGAAGCCCGGAGTGAGTACGGGAAACTGCTGGCCCAGGCGGAGCAGGATGCGGAAAAGATCGTGGAGCGATCGCGGCAGGAAATAGAGGGTATGACCCGAACGGCAAAGCAGGAGCTGAAGCTCCACGCCGCCGAGCTGTCCGTACGGCTGGCGGAAGAAAGGATTCAGAACGAAATATCGGACGCCGACCATGAGCGGCTCTTGAATCGCTTCGTATCGAAGCTGGGAGACAATCAGTGATACCTTCTGCAATCCTCGGACGATACTCCCGATCGCTGGCCGAAATTGCTTTCGAGGAAAATCTGGAACAGGCCGTTTCTGAAGATCTCAAAGTCTTTTCGGAGATTTTCCGCGCCGTGCCTGACCTGCTGGACGTGTTCCATGCGCCGGCCATTCCGCGAGAGACCAAGGAAAAGCTGCTCGCCGAGTTGACGGCAAAGTATCCCGTGAGCCCGATTACATCCAATTTTCTGCGTATTCTGCTGCAGCACAACCGAATCCGGTATTTTCAGCAGATAGCGGACGGATACGCAAGGTCGGTGAATGAACGCAAAGGGATTGTGTCCGCCAGGGTAACGGCGGCGGTGCCTATATCGTCCGGCAATTTGAAAGCCCTGGAGGCAAAGCTTGCGGGTATCACGGGCAAATTCGTAAGCGTCGAGTCGCGGACCGACGCAAATCTCCTTGGAGGAGTTGTCGTTCAGATAGGGAGCACCGTCTTTGACGGATCGATTCGAACTCAACTGGCTGAGATGAGGCGGCGCCTTACGGAGAATCGCTGAGTGGCGCGCCGCACGGCTCAAGCGCAGAGTGAAAGCGCCTGGAAAAGGATAGGAAAGCATGCAGATCAGAGCTGACGAGATTAGCAAGATCCTGAAAGAACAGATTCGGGATTTCCAGTCCGGGATGGTGGTGAACGAAATAGGAACCGTAATCTCCGTCGGCGACGGCATCGCCCGCATCCACGGCCTGGATAATGTGATGGCCGGCGAACTCCTCGATTTCCCGCACGGCGTCAAAGGTATCGCGCTGAACCTGGAAGAAGACAACGTGGGGACCGTGCTGTTCGGCGAATACACCCTGATCCGCGAAGGGGATATGGTGCAGCGCACGAAACGCATTATGTCCGTCCCGGTAGGGCAGGAGATGGTCGGGCGCGTGGTCAATGCTCTCGGAGAGCCGATTGACGACCGCGGCCCGATCCACGCAACCGAGTATGCGAATATCGAACGCCTGGCTCCCGGAGTGGTGGACCGCCAGCCGGTGAAAGAGCCCCTACAGACCGGATTGAAGGCGATCGACTCCATGATCCCGATAGGGCGCGGCCAGCGCGAATTGATTATCGGCGACCGGCAGACGGGGAAGACCGCCATAGCCATCGATACCATCATCAACCAGAAAAACACGGATGTCGTCTGCATCTACGTCGCGATCGGGCAGAAGCGGTCAACCGTAGCGCAAGTTGTCAAAACCCTGACCGACTACGAGGTCATGGATAAAACGATCGTTGTTTCCGCCTCGGCTTCCGATCCCGCCACCATGCAGTACATCGCCCCATACGCGGGATGTTCCATGGGCGAGTATTTCCGCGACCGCGGACAACACGCGCTGGTGATTTACGACGATCTTTCCAAACACGCTGCGGCATATCGCGAAATCTCTCTGCTGTTGCGTCGCCCGCCGGGACGCGAGGCGTACCCGGGCGACGTGTTCTATCTGCACTCCCGCCTCCTGGAACGGGCGGCAAAGATGAACGTAAAGAACGGCGGCGGCTCGCTGACGGCACTCCCGATTATCGAGACCCAGGCAGGGGATATTTCGGGCTACATTCCCACAAACGTCATATCCATCACCGACGGACAGATATTCCTGGAGTCGGACCTGTTCCACGCGGGCATCCGGCCCGCCATTCACGTCGGCAACTCGGTCAGCCGCGTGGGCGGCAACGCGCAAATCAAGGCGATGAAGCAGATCGCGGGCACGCTTCGCCTGGAGTTGGCTCAGTATCGTGAGCTGGCGGCTTTTGCCCAGTTCGGTTCCGATCTGGACAAGGCGACGCAGGCCCAGTTGGCGCGCGGAGAGCGATTGACGGAGATACTAAAGCAGAATCAATACCAACCGCTCGACGTCGTGCACCAGGTTGTTTCCATCTTTACGGGAACCCAGGGATTCGCCGATAGCCTGAAAGTCGGAGAAATCCAGGGCTTCCTGAAGGAATTGTCCCACTTCATGGAAACAGCGAAATCTTCTTTGATGCAGAAGTTGGCGGCCGAAAAGGCGCTCAGCGACGCCCTGCGCTCGGAACTGCTCGACGCACTCAAGGAGTTCAAGGAAAAATATGCGGCTGCGAGGACCGCGGCCTGATATGGCCGGCTAGACTATGGCGAACATTCGCGATATCAGACGGCGCATCCGAAGCGCCAAAAACATACAACAGATAACCAAAGCGATGAAGTTCGTATCGGCGGCCAGGCTGCGCAAAGCCCAAGACCGCGTTCTGGCAGCGCGTCCCTATGCGAGACAGATGATCGCCGTGCTCAACAGCCTTGCCGCGCGCGTTCCCGAGCAGGCTCATCCTTTGCTGGCGAGGCGCGGAGACGACAAGATAGAACTGGTCGTTATAACGGCGGACAGAGGCTTGTGCGGCGCCTACAACACGAACATCATCCGGCACGCGCTCGAATTCCTCGTACAGCATTCCGATCGGCAGATGGAACTGAACATAATCGGCAAACGGGCGCGGGATTTCTTCAGGCGCAGGCCATATTCGGTCCGGCATGAGGCGGTCGGCGTCCTTCAAAAGCCGAGCTTTGCCGACGCCGCGGCAATCGCCAAAGACCTGATCAATGAGTTCGTGGATGGCGAAAAAGACCAGATCTGGCTTGTTTATAACGAATTCAAATCCGTTGTTCAGCAGCGCGCCGTGATTGAGCCGCTGCTGCCGATCCAGCGGCTTGAAGGGACGAACGAAGCGAGCATGCAGGAATACCTGTACGACGAGCCGCCGGAGAAGATCTTTGCAAGCCTGCTCCCCCGGCACGTGGAAGCTCAGGTGTTTCGCGCGCTCCTGGAAGCGGCGGCCTCGGAGCAGGGCGCGCGCATGACCGCAATGGAAGCTGCCACGAACAACGCAGCCGACATGATCGATAGTCTCACTCTGCATGCGAACAAGGTGCGCCAGGCGGGCATTACCAAGGAGTTGATTGAAGTCGTCAGCGGTGCAGCCTCTACCGATTGACGAATGACGATTTATTGCCAACCGCATGGACCATTCGTGATTCGCGATTTGATGGATGGCGGGAGAACTTAAATGACACACGTTGGGAAAGTCGTACAAATTATCGGGCCTGTGGTCGACTGCGAGTTTGAGGAGAAGCATCTCCCCTCGATCTACAGCTGTGTTCTTATCGAGGGGGACGCCGGAGGCCAGACCATCAGCGTCAGCACCGAGGTCCAGCAGCATCTGGGCGAGAGCAGGGTGCGCTGCGTCAGCATGCAGCCGACCGACGGAATGGTGCGCGGTATGAAAGCGGTAGACACGGGCCGGCCGATCAGCGTTCCCGTCGGGCGAGAGACCCTGGGCCGGGTGATTAATGTGATTGGCAGGCCCGTCGACGAACTCGGCGAGATAAACGCCAAAAAGACCTATCCCATCCACCGGCCTGCGCCCAGCTTCGAGGACCAAAGCACCGAGACGAAAATGCTCGAGACCGGCATCAAGGTCATCGACCTGCTGGAGCCCTACGTGCTGGGAGGGAAGATCGGCCTGTTCGGGGGCGCCGGCGTGGGTAAGACCGTCGTCATCATGGAGATGATTCACCGGATCGCCACGCATCACGGCGGATTCTCGGTGTTCGCCGGAGTGGGAGAGCGCACGCGCGAAGGGAACGATCTGTGGCTGGACATGAAGGAATCCGGCGTTATCGAAAAGGCCGCACTGATCTATGGGCAGATGACGGAACCTCCGGGCGCCAGATTGCGCGTGGGATTGACCGGGCTGACCGTGGCCGAATACTTTCGCGACGAGGAGCACCAGGACGTGCTTCTCTTTATCGACAACATCTTTCGTTTCACTCAAGCAGGATCCGAAGTGTCCGCGCTTCTCGGACGCATGCCGTCGGCCGTAGGATACCAGCCGAACCTCGCCACGGAAATGGGGGAGCTGCAGGAACGGATCACCTCTACCAAACACGGCTCGATCACGTCCATCCAGGCTATCTACGTGCCTGCGGACGATTATACCGATCCGGCCCCGGCGACGACATTCGCGCATCTGGACGCGACGACGAACCTGGAACGAAGAATCGTGGAACTCGGAATCTATCCGGCAGTGGATCCGCTGTCGTCCACATCGAGAATCCTGGATCCCAGGATAATCGGCGAAGATCATTACGTCGTCGCGCGGGAAGTGAAACGCATCCTCCAGCGCTACAAGGATCTCCAGGACATCATTGCGATTCTGGGCATAGACGAACTGGGCGAAGAAGACAAGCTGACCGTCAGCCGCGCCAGGAAGATTCAGAAATTCCTTTCGCAGCCGTTTTTTGTGGCGGAACAGTTTACCGGAATTCCGGGCAAATACCTTCCTGTCAAAGACAGCATCGAAGGTTTTCGCGGCATCTGCGAGGGGCAGTATGACGACATTCCCGAACAGGATTTTTACATGGTGGGCGGTATCGATGAAGTCCAGGAGAAGGCCAAACAGTTAACGGCCGCATAGCGAATAATTCCAGATTCCAAATTCCAGATTCCAAATCACTACTGTCCCGTTAAGGACTGGTTAAAATGCCACAACATTAAGC
>JAEAMF010002420.1_pt1 | contig 10600 bp, 11 predicted proteins | sample 8958721 | NCBI WGS metagenome assembly JAEAMF01 (sample SAMN16933255, study PRJNA681124) | bioreactor sludge metagenome | isolation source: anaerobic bioreactor treating anionic surfactant - SDBS | place: India: Bengaluru | collected 2019-02-28 | reverse complement strand
CCACGCCCCACCACAACCAAAGGACAACAAATGCCAAATTCTCTTAAAATATATTCAGTATCTTTACTGGGAATACAGGTCAGTTGTGTATTGTTATGAAACCAACGTAAATAACGCTGAATGGGCTTAATTAAAAAGGCTAAATCGAAATAGCGACTAAATTCTTGAAAAGGTGAATGGAAGGCACTTGAAACAGGTATGCCCTTTGTCTTCGCTGCCTGCAAAACGCTTAATCCCAATGGTCCTTCTGTAACAATATGCACAACATTTGGTGCAAACTGATCCAATGCCTGAGAAACTTTTAAAAATTGTGGCCAGCCAAATTGCAAGCTTGGATATTGAGGAATAGCCTGAGCTTTGACTAAACACTGCTGATTTGGCAAAAATTGATCACACAGCTGCTTTTGTTCCGGCCGAATCAGTAAAATTTTATGGCCCTGTTTCTGCAAACCCTTGCAGAGTTGCAATAGAGACAGTGCCACGCCATTAATTTCTGGAGACCAGGTTTCTGTCACAATGGCAATTTTCAGCCGTGGGCGAATTAACCCATTGAGTGTCGCTGTATCATCAAAAATGCGGTCTTGCTTATTTTTTTTAAAATAAAATTGGAAATTTTCTGGAAAATTTTGTTGTCTTAGCAGGTTGCTCGCATACAAATTTGCCATACAGCACCTATATCGTTATTTTAGATTTAGCTTAGATGTTAATTCTTTCAGTTTGATGATTTTTAGATGACTGTTTATTGAAACGTTGTATACGCTAACAACCAGTAAAAACATGCTCCTCTTCCAAAGCTAGCTGTTTTAAACAACTCTTTTCAGTTTTACGTTTACGCTCAATTACAGACCAGTCCTTTACTGGCATACAAAATAATTAAAATAATAGGTTTACGTATATTACATCGCTATATATGCCAACTGGCGTACGTATAGAAGGCTGTTCTTCCAATCGTACTGCAATGACATATTTACTATCTTTTGAATTTCCCGACTGGGAAAGAGGCACATTCCACTGATTTCTCACAGGACCCGAAATATTCATTCGGGTTTTCAAGCGGTAAGTACCATTTGATACATAACTCGAACCATCCGAGCTACGCAAATTTTGACTGCTAAATTTAATTGCATAGGACTGGTCACAAAAGACTTTAAAGGAAGTTGCAGCAAAACTATGATAATAATCTGCCAAATGCATGACCGGTTCGGATATAGCATTTAAATAGCATTGCCCCGCATAAGCGAAAGCACAATTTGCATAGAGTAAAATGACCATGATAATTTTTTTCATTGTAATACCCTCTCTAGCGACAAATAACATCCATAACTGACTGCTCTAGCGCTTTTTGGTTCTGATTTGACACCTCAAAAGTACCCTGACATGTCTCGCCACCCTTGGCTTTCGCTAAAAACCGATATTTATTCGGTTTTAATCCATATAAATACACCCTACCCTGGGCATCCACAGGGAAATACTGGCTCTCTTCACCATTGATATATACTTCGCTTGTACGAGGCATCTGTTGATTATTTTGATCCAATAAACGCAAAATGACTTGTTGGGTATGATATACAGGAAAATCTAGAATATAGCCCCGTTGATTTAAGCCAATCATTTTTTGGCTCGAATAATCAAATGCATCTTCAATTGCTAACTGATTTTGGTCAAACGAAATATCATAGGGCACATAAGGAATAATATTATGTACAAATAAATAGCCATTTTTATTGGTACTTCCTACAGGAGATAATGACCTTGCAACATCAATCTCTGGAGAATCCTGAACTTTAACTAAAGCGAATGCATTATCAACAGATTTTGTTAATGCTACTTTTCCACCCAACCAGACAATAGCCCCGCGATAAATCACCTGATTATTTTCATATTCATCAGATTGGTCCAATTGAACACGTAAATCACCTACATTTGATTTTAATAAACCCGCAGCTTGATAAGCTAAATTTCCACGACGCTGATTTGCCCCCAAAACATAATCAAACCCAGTTTGTGCTGGAGATGCTTTGACAAATTGCACCCTTGTTTCATTATCTGTTGAATGCGAGAAGTAAGCATTCTTGTTATTACCTAAGCTATAGTTTAAAGATAAATATGCACCAGAATTTTTATCACCAGCAAACTCTTTAAAGCCTGAAATACTAAATGAAAGATTTGAACGCAGCATTTTAGAAATACTTAGATTTAATATACGGCTATCTGAAATATTAAAATTATCATTTTCATAATAAATTCGTTCTAAATAATTTAAATTAAAATTATTTATTATTGGCAAATCATACATACTGAAATAAAAAATATAATCATATTTTGGAATAAGTACTTCATTGCTATAGCCCAAAGTTTTATAATTATCAGTGGAATACTGCCCACTAAAACCCAAGTAAATATTATTTACAGTACGACTAATCGAGCCACCTACCGAATAGCCAGATCCATCATTACTATCACTTCCTGCAATAAAAGCGTCTAATAATGCATATTTACTAATCGCTTGAGTCCATAATAAACCCAGATTCTTTACTTCTTCACTATATGTAGCATTAAACCCAAGGGTAGTTAAATTACTTATACCCCGCCTAAAATAGATATTAGAAAAAAATTCCCTATAATCATTACTTTGAAGATCATAGTTATATCTAATCTTACCTAAAGAAATATTATATTCATTTAACCCAGGTTTAAGCAGTTTATTATTAATATATACAGGAAAACTCTGGACTGTTTTATTACCCAAAATATCTTCTACCACTACCTGAGCATCTCCAGATTGTTGAATCAATGCACCAGGCTGTAAAGTATAATTCCCCGGAGTAATTCTTTGTTGAGAAATACTAACCCCATTAATATATAAATCCACAGTTGAGGGTAAAACAGCGCTTCCTTTTAAAGTCGGCATATTCCAATAAATATAGTCAGGCCGATCTGTAAAATTTGTTCCAAAACTTAAACCACCATAACGTACTGAATTAACGAAGGGGTTGGAAATAGTAGTGGTATCACCCACGGTTAAACTTAAAAACTTATCAGGAAAATCTAGATCAAAAGCGGACCTTAGACGAACTATTTTTTCTTGTTTTACCTCTTCTGGTGCCAGAGCCTGTTCATTCTCAGTTAAATTTCGTATAAGCGTAGAATTTTGAAATAACCAATAATCTTTAAACACCCCTAATTCTGCTAATGAATTAAATTGGTCATCCTGTGAAGTCTGCTCATAAAAAAGATCATAATTTAAAAAAGCACCCAAAGCTGCCCTATTAGGCATAATCAATTTTTCTTGATCTATTTCTTTAGCTTGAAAATACTCTGCGGGTACTGTTAGTTTTACTGACTGTACATGTGTATCTATTTCAGCAAGAGCTGGGTTCAGTGAAACCAAGCAAAACTCTTTTTTTATGGGATGGACAGGAAAATAATCTCCTTTCAACTCTAAAGCATTTAAAGATTGGCACTCTATATATATTTTTTTATCTTCTTCAAATACTAATGTTTCTATATTTTTATCTATACCATTTAACCAGACGTTACTAAAAAAAACATTGTTCTCCTCTGCATTTACCCGCTGAATAGGTAGGACTATATTTAAAAATATACATGGCAAAAACAATATGATTTTTTGCATAACCCCTCACCCTGACAAATTAAATTCCATCGGCAATTCACTTCTATCTGTTTCAATAATTAATTTATATTTATTGAAATTCCCCAACTTAATCTCACCAAAATTAAATTTTTGTTGCTGATTATTAAGTAAATATTTCATATCTGTAGTGACTGCAACTTCTTTTTTCTTGTCATCTAGAATGGTTATTTTTTTAATTTGAACATGTGTATTGGTATTATTTTTCACATTTAATGAAAGCTGTGATCCATTATATACCGGGTTAAAATTTAGCTTCACTTTTTCTTGTACCCCTACGAATAGTGGGACAGAAATATTAAACAGGAAATTAACTTTTGACTCTTTTACAGTAGGTGCAATTTCATTAAAAATGATTCGCCAAGTTTCTTCTTTTTTTGGGGCTTGCATTTGAGTAAACCCTACCCGAACAATCTGCTTACTATTGGGTTGTAATACAAAGTTTTTAGGATTAATCACTACGGAATTATCAGGCTCTAAAACATCTTCCCCTTCTGCATTTTGTCCCCATTTAACGGCAGAAACTTCAAATATTTTAGCTTGATCAGATTCACTATAATCTAATGTAACGGTAGCACTACGCTGTTTTTTAACATCCGATATATATAGTTGGATAGGCGTAATTTTTAGTCCTGCATAAATTGTCTGTGAACATGCCAACACAATAGAAATAGCGAACATCGAAAATAACTTATTCATTTTCCCCTACCTATTATTTTTTATTTTTAAATTTTGATCTTTTTATAGTGAAGTTGGCATCACTATAAAGTGATACCAACTTTTTTTATTTCTAATTAAAAATTAGAATGAAACAGCAATTCGCAATTCTTCAGTATAAGTACCTACTGGTTTAGATACACCAACTTGTGGACTTACAACAGTAACATCATAAGGCGTCCACCCTCCTGGCGTAAATGGTTGACCTGCTGTTGTCGCATTCAAAGGAATAGTGGTTGTACCATTACGTTTGGTGGTAATTGTAACAGGAATTTCATTAGCACCCATTTTAAGTTTAGAACCATTTGCAGTTGTTAAACCAATCTTAAACTGTGCATTTGCCCCAACACGGAAACTGCCCTGTGCAGTATCGCCACCCACTTTATCTTGTAAAGTCAAAGTAGGAGTAAGTACTTGTAGTTCACAATGCGGTTCAACTTTAAGTTTAATATCAATTTTACCACTACAATCTACATCACAACCTGAAGGTGGTGGTGGAGTTGGTATCCCTCTTGCCAAATCATCTTCTGCATACACGCCTGTTGCACAAACGCCAAGTACTAATGCCGCTAATGCAGCTTGGGTCATTTTATTCATGATTTTCTCCATTTCTTTTTTTAAAAGAATATGTGTGTATAGTTATTTTAACGATTACGATGTAACTCTTTTTATTATGAGTAAGGTTACGTAACCGTTGACCTATCTTATTATCTTTAATTTTAAAAAATGCAAAAATGGTATTATTCACAATACATCAATTTAATGTTTGTTTTTTATTTGCTTTACAACTTTAATTCTATATTTATAATAAGGTTACGATACAAAATAAATTGATACAATTTAGAAATGTTTCCAATTATGTCAAATAAAAAAACAATAAAATAATCTTCAAAACACATAAAAACAACTAAATCACTAATTTTATTATTATTTTTAAAATTATCTCAACTTACACTAGTTTAAAATAAAGTTACATAATTTACAAAAGTTTGTAAATTACAGCTTATTATTTAAAAAATATGTGATTTTATCGATAATTTTACTTTATTTTTCAAACATTAATACTGTTCTTTAGGCACAATAAATTTAATTCCAAATTCCATCAAAAAAAATAAATTCATTTAGAAAATAACCACTTAAACAAAAATAAAACTTATATAAATTATTTTTATAAAAAAGAGAAGGCGAAAAAATTATTTTTAGTCTTGTTTTTATTTAATACCAATGTTTTCTCAACCGTAATGTATCTGACTTTATTTAATACAACATGTAATATTTTATGGTTATAAAAATTTGACATATAACCATTTAGTAAAAAATATTATTCATATAAATATTTAAGGAATTTATAAGATAAACATTCATCCAATTAAATATTTTTCTTTTAATAATAATTAATGCAAATTCATTTTTTATTTATATTTTTTAAAAAAATATTTTATAAAATATTTTTCAATTATTTTCTACCCGATTTAATAAGCCATCTTTTACTTGATAGACCTGCCCATAACCGAAATCAATTTGTTGTTTTTCTCCCTGAACAGCTGGAAATCCAGTAATATTTTCTAATTGGGGGGAGCGTTGAAATTGATGGGTTTTAGGGTTATACATCCAGTAGATAAAGCGCTTATCTTCAATTTTTCGTTCATTGGAAGTATCTGAAAGCACGATGTCATAATAGCCATCAAGATTAATATCCATATAGCCAATACTCTTGGGATAAGCAGTAAACCCTGACAAACTTTGAACGACTGTATTGGTCGTTTTATTCCATACATCCACTTGTTTTAAGGCTCTTCCATAAGGCTGTTGGAGATTTTCAAGACCATAAAATTTAAATATGAACAGCGGCTTTTCTACTGCTGTAAATGCAGGCCCAAATTGAATTGGAATACTTTCGTTATTCTTTGCTGTGATCAAAACTGATGACATCTGTCCTGTATTGGCATTTAAATTTCCATTCAACTGATATTGTTCAGATGCTGTTGCCTCCCCCTCTACACTTACCGATTTAAGATTAAGCTGATCTCCTTTTTGCAAACCTTTAAAAGCAATCGCTTTTTGCTCGTTCAAATCATGGAATTTGCCGTGTGGATTCCAGATTCCTGCATACAAATCAAGAAAATAGCGTCCATCATCTGAACGCAACATTCGCTGCATAGAGACCCGAACATTTGTGAAAGATTTAAGGTGATCAATCCTGGTTACAGGCACTGTTTCTGCAAAACTTAAACATGCAAAAGATAAAGTGGTAAGACATAGCAGGATTTGAGTTTTCATTACTCAGCCAAACTTAACAATAAATTATGTCTACTCTATCACACTTAAAATTACATTTGATCTATCCTCAGCCGCTGTGTTTTGTTGCAGTTTCGAAGCCCATTTTAACCAGTTCAACAGCACCACCACAAAGAACCGCTTGCTCACCGAATAGGTCAGTTTCAGTTTCTTCGCGGAATGAAGTTTCGATGATACCCGTACGGCCGCCACCTACGCCTGAAGCGTAAGAAAGTGCTACATTACGCGCGTTACCAGAAGCATCTTGGTGAATCGCGATTAAATCAGGAACACCTGAACCACGTTGGAATTCAGAACGTACAGTGTGACCTGGTGCTTTAGGCGCAATCATGATTACGTCTAAGTCAGCACGTGGCACAACTTGGTTGTAAAGAACAGAGAAACCGTGAGCAAATGCTAGAGTCGCGCCTTGTTTGATGTTTGGCTCGATCACGTCACGGTAAAGTTGAGATTGGAACTCATCTGGAGTCAAAATCATGACTAAGTCAGCTTGAGCAACAGCAGCAGGAACTTCTGAAACTTTAAGACCAGCATTTTCAGCTTTTTTCCAAGAAGTCGAACCAGCACGTAAACCTACAGTTACGTCAACGCCAGAGTCTTTAAGGTTAAGCGCATGCGCGTGACCTTGTGAACCATAACCAATGATCGCTACTTTCTTAGATTGGATGATCGATAAGTCTGCGTCTTTATCGTAAAAAATTTGCATTGCTGTCTCCGCTTAAATGCTTATGTTTTCTTTTATCCAGGTCAATGATGTTATTGGTATTCATTGACCTGGATCCTCATCTCCACGATGAGTAGAATGTGTTAAAAAATTAGACTGTTAAAACTTTTTCGCCACGTGCGATGCCCGATACACCTGAACGCACTACTTCAAGAATGGTATTTTCTGCAAGCGCATCAATGAAACCGTCAAGCTTTTCAGTTGTACCGGCAATCTGAATGGTATAAGTCGTCGGGGTTACATCCACAATTTGTGCGCGGAAAATGTCAGCGGTACGCTTGATTTCTGCACGTGCCGATCCAAGTGATTTCACTTTAATCAGCATCAGTTCGCGCTCGATATGCGCACCCTCAGACAAATCAACCACTTTCACCACTTCAACCAGTTTATTCAGCTGTTTGGTGATTTGTTCAATTTTATGATCATCACCATACGTGGTCAGCGTCAAACGCGACATGGTTGGGTCTTCGGTTGGTGCAACGTTCAAAGTCTCAATGTTATAACCACGTTGAGAGAACAATCCCACCAGACGTGAAAGTGCACCCGCTTCGTTTTCTACGAGAACAGAGATGATATGTCTCATTGAGTGCGCTCCCCTTTTCCTAACCACATATCTTGCATCGACTGACCCGCAACCAGCATTGGATATACATGCTCGCTACGGTCAACCATAACGTTAATAAATACGCATTTATCGTTGATGGCCATGGCTTCTTCAAGCTTGGATTCAAGTTCATCAGCATGGTTAATCTGGATGCCCACGTGACCATAAGCTTCCATCAACTTGGCAAAGTCAGGCAATGATTCAACATAAGAGCTTGAATGACGACCTTCGTAGTTCATATCCTGCCACTGTTTCACCATACCCAAGGCACGGTTGTTGAGGCAAAGAATTTTCACATTTAAGCCGTATTGCTTACATGTAGAAAGTTCCTGGATACACATCTGAATCGATGCTTCACCGGTAATACATACCACTTGCTGATCCGGGAACGCGAGTTTCGCAGCCATGGCATAAGGCAGGCCTACACCCATGGTTCCCAAACCACCTGAGTTAATCCATTGACGTGGACGCGTGTATTTATAATACAACGCACCAAACATCTGATGCTGACCCACATCAGAAGTAATAATCGCCTGGCTATTGGTAATTTTATCTAAAGCGGCAACGACTTGTTGTGGCTTCATCGTACCATCAGTTGGTGCTACAACTTTTAAGCCATGTGCTGCACGCCACTCATCAATTTGCTTCCACCATGCTGCAATATCTTCAGGGTTCGGTTTTGAAACATTCATTTGTTTCAACTGTACCAGCATCTCTTGAAGTACCGGCTCTACCGCACCCACAATTGGAATATGCGCCATGATGGTTTTAGAAATGGTTGCCGGATCAATATCAATATGAATCACTTTGGCATTTGGACAGAATTTTGCCGGATTATTGGTCACGCGGTCATCAAAACGTGCACCTACACACAGGATCAAGTCTGCATTGTGCATGGTCATGTTAGCTTCATAAGTACCATGCATACCCAACATACCGATAAATTGAGGGTCATTGCCCGGGAATGCACCCAAGCCCATCAAAGTATTGGTTACCGGATAGCCCAATAAATGAGCCAATTCAGTCAATAATGCTGAGGCATTACCCTGTACCACACCGCCGCCAGTGTAAATCACTGGACGTTTAGCACTGATCAATTCGTCAATTGCTTTACGGATCTGGCCTGAATGACCACGATGTGGTGGCTGATACGAACGCATCTTCACTTTTTCAGGATATTCGTAGGCAAATTTTTCTGCAGGATTAGTGGCATCTTTAGGAATATCTACAACCACAGGACCCGGACGGCCTGAAGAAGCAATATAGAATGCTTTTTTAATAATCGCAGGAATTTCGCTGGCATGACGCACTTGGAAACTGTGTTTTACGATTGGACGAGAAATACCGACCATATCGGTTTCCTGGAACGCATCCTCACCGATAAGATGGCTTGCAACCTGACCAGACAAAATCACCATTGGGATTGAGTCCATATAAGCCGTTGCAATTGGCGTTACGGTATTTGTCGCGCCTGGACCTGATGTGACAAGTACCACACCAGTTTTACCTGTTACACGCGAATAAGCATCAGCCATATGACCGGCAGCCTGTTCATGACGTACAAGGTAATGATTAATTTTGTCTTGTTGAAAGAGCGCATCGTAAATATGCAGTACTGCGCCGCCTGGATATCCAAAAACATGTTCAACGCCTTCGTCCGCCAATGCGCGAACAAGCATTTCACCACCAGATAAAAGTTCCAACGTGATTCACCCTAATCTTTTTTCACGCACAAATGGAGGGCATTTGTGGTGATTCATTCATTCACTGTGTGCTCTGTTATAGCACACAAATTTCATAGTTTTCATAGCAATAAGAAAAAAATCTGACCTGGTCGCTGTTTGAGCAATATGAGGTCTAAAACATGTTGGGATAAACATATTTTGTTGGCTTTGTTCAGCTTCTCGGCTAGAGAAGAAGTCCATTGCTAAAAGGCTCTTATTCGAAGGGTGATCGATCTAAGGCATATAAAACTAAAGCAGCATTTTTGTGGTTTCGAGTATTAAAGTCAAGTTTAAAAATTAGCTTTTTATAGCTTAATTTTAAATTATTCATTTTTTATTCATCAGTTTTGTCTTTAGCAGTGCACACCATAATAAAAAAAAATTAACTTTTTTATATTTTTCAAATAATTAAAAAATATTTTCATAAAAAATAAATATAAAAATTATAATAAAATGGAATGAATATTTATTTTATTAAAAAATGTTTTTATTAATTCAAATGTATTTCTTACACTTTGATTTTGTATCTGGATATATTTTTGTATTCAGAGTCACAACACCGTAGCGAATCAAGGAGTATCTTTCTAATTAAATGAAGATCAAATAGTACGATTGCCTAATCATTCATTTATCTGCATTTTGGGGCAGTTTATCTTTTTTCTCTGCAAAACGATCAAGATCATATAAAATACTGAAGCAATCAGGAGTTCTATTTATCCCACACTCTATCCAACTGATTATGACAATAAGGACTTGATTATTATGGCATCATCTTTCATCAAAATTGCATTCATGGCTGCATGCCTGAGCTTCAGTCTAAGCTCAACCACGAGTTTTGCCAAAGAATATTACAAATGGGTGGATGCCAAAGGGTCTACGCA
>JAEAMF010002442.1_pt1 | contig 10614 bp, 4 predicted proteins | sample 8958721 | NCBI WGS metagenome assembly JAEAMF01 (sample SAMN16933255, study PRJNA681124) | bioreactor sludge metagenome | isolation source: anaerobic bioreactor treating anionic surfactant - SDBS | place: India: Bengaluru | collected 2019-02-28 | reverse complement strand
GGCTGAACAGGTTATCCCAGAAACCCATGGCCGGGGTCAGCCGCGGTGCAAGCCTTGGCATGGCGTTGACAGGTTCATGAATCCCCATTGATATACCGAGCAGGCAGACGGACACCATGAACAGGGTCACCGGCCACTTTGCGTCTTTTCGCCCCTGCTCCAGGATCCACATGATATTGAATGTAATCACAACGGTGGCGGGCAGAACCACGAGCAGGGAAAATATCTCTCTCCATCTTACAAACTCCATCGACCCGACGCATACCTTCATGAATTTCAGTTCGAGATTCAGACCGGCAAGAAGAACAACCACGGCCTGGGCCAGGCAGGCAAGAACCAGCCTCCGGACAATTTTCGCCGACTCTTCATTCTGCAACATATCGGTTGATTGATTCATAGAAAAAACATGGTCTGCAGATTAAGCCTTACCGACTGGCGGAATTAACACGGACGCCTGCATGGAAACAAGGAAAATAAAGGTCTGTTCTTGTGACCAAAAGATCAGTCTACTATCTCCGATAAGCCGTCCAAGTCCCATCTGTTATCGGGAGAATAGTCGAAGAAGCTATACCGCTCATCGATGAACCGGAGATGGTTCCCGTAAAACAGTTATAGCCGTGAAACCCGGCAGAACCGGAAAAACTGATTGCATTCCCTGAAACCGTACCACTGATGTTTCCCTGCATACTGGCATCTATATACATGTTTCCGGAAAGATTGTTCCCGTCCTGCTGAAACGAAACAGACCCCGTCCTGGTCCCGGGATCACCTTGCCACATCAGAGTTATAGACCATGAACCTGCGACACCTTCCTGCGCTGTGAACTGACTGTCATCACCACCATCGCCTTCGCAACCGACAAAAAACATTGAACCAATGCATAAGAAACAAACGACCGGAATCATCAATCTGTTGTTCATCTCAACCTCCCGACTCTCATGTTTATTTCTGCAGCAAGAACAGGGATATATCAAGAATCAAATCGTTACCCGACTGATAAAGATATTCATATTCCTCTCACCTTTGGTAAATCGGCATGAAATGGTGATTCACGGAAAGACTCAACAGCGCAAGTGCAGTGCTGTACGTCTTGGACGAACCTTCCTCTCCACGCCCCTGCCAGAATCCCTCGCCTTTCTGCTCAGCCAGCAGGATGTTTTCCACTCTCTGGCGCGCCTCCCTCCCCAGGTCGGTACCGCGCTGGTACATGCCCTGCGTATAGTAGTAGGTGCCGTAGTAGAAATATCTCTGCAACGGCTCAATCTTCTGCTTGTTTAGCCAGTCGACAGTGCCCTTTAATTCCGGGGATTCGTACTCCCCGCAGATTTGCAGCGCGAGCAGGCCTTCGGCTGCCGTTGAATACGTGGGGCCGCCGCCCGGCTCGTAGCTGAAGGCGCTTACCATGTTTTTGGGCATTCCGTTCTCATCCCGATCAGAGCGATAACTGATCTTTATGTACCTGATGGCCTGCTCGATTGTTTCTTTCGGAACCTCCAGCCCTGCGTTCTTTGCCGCGCGTAATGCCATTACCTGCCATACCGTCACCGACAGGTCCGCGTCATGCGAATCAGGTGTGTACCGCCATCCACCCCTGTATTTCTGGTTATGCTTGTCAACCTTCTGGGCCCTCACGATCAGGTCAATTGCCTTCTGGCACCGTTCCCTGATGAGGGAGTCCTGCCTGGCATCGGCGCCCATGCCGACCATTTCCGCAAGCATAAGGGTCACAATGCCATGTCCGTACATGCGCGACCCGTCGGACTTGCCATAGTATCCCGTTTCATCCATCCGGTCGTTTTTCAATATGAAATCCAGCGCTTTTGCGAGGGCGCGCCCCTCAGGAGTTGCATCTTTCGGCTGGTGCCCGACAGCCACCATCGCCATTATGGCAAGGCCCGTGAATGCATTTGCATTCGACCGTTTGTCTTCGCGCGCACCTATGGCTCCTTCATCATTCTGCTGGGACAGCAGGAAGGCGATTCCCCTGGCTATTGATTTCTCAACCGGTGTTTCCTCGCGCTTCTCTTCCGCGCGTACACAGGAGAGCGGTGAACTTATGCCTGCCAGTAAAATGAAAATTAAAACTCTTTTCATTACATACATCCTTTGTGCTCTTCGTGGTAAGAAATCTTTGTTATTTCTTCTGCTCCTTCGCCTTATCTGCAATGGCCTTGAAATACAAATTCACCTGCTCGCGGTACTCGCCGCCGATCCCTTCACGGCGTGAATCAAGCAGGTCCTTTGCAAGCTTGGGAGGCAACTTGCCCCATTCACCCCTGATTACAACAGCCTCAGGAAGCTTACCCTGGATAATCGCCAAAGCCTTGACCTTCGCGCCGCCGCCCTGGCTGGCAGCCTGTGAAATGGGCTGTTCGCCCGGTACCATGTTATTGCCGCGCGCATCCCTCATGGCATCAACCTGTGCATCCGCTGCCGACTGAACAGTCCGCTGAAGTTCCTGACCCGCACTTGCACTCTGCTGACTGTCTTTGCCTCTTTTCTGCTGGTCCGGTCGGCTATTGTCCGCAGGGCTGGCCGGGTTCATTTTTGAGTCCAGTGCGTCAAGCGCGCGAGCCATCCATTTGGCTGCATCTTCCGTTGCCGTGGCCAGCTGGTTTCCCGGATCCTGCTGCGACGCCTCCGGAACCTGCGGGGGCAGCTGCTTCATTGCCGATTCCAGCTGTTCCAGCGGTTTCTGAATGGCATCTTTTGCCGACTCCGCGGCGGGCTGGGCCTGCGCCGGCGCATTGGCATCACTCAAAGTCTGTTCCGCCTTGTCTACCTGCCCGGCAGTCTGATTCTCCACCTGCTGGCCAATCTGCCGGAGGCGTTTCCCCATGAATTCACGGCCCAGCCTTTCCTCGTGGCGACCCGCCCGTTCAATGTCATTGCCGGACTCCCGCATCGCCTGTTCAATCGCCGGCTGCTGTCCGGCCGCTGAATGCATCTGCCGAAGCGCGCTTGCCAGCTGTTTTGCCTGCTGAGCCAGGTCACCAGCCTGGCGGCTCGCCTGCTGAGCATGCTGTTGTGCCGCCTTCTGCTGTTCGTTCCCGGGCTGTACCTTGTTCGCCGCATTGTCCAACTCGCCCGCAGCATGCTGCAGGCGGTCAGCCTGCTTGTTCATCGCTCCGGCAATCTTATCCGCCCGTTGTGTGAAATCATCCGGCATTTCCTTTGCAGCCGTGGAAAGCGCCTCGCGGGCACGGTCAAGTTCCGGCTTGTTGTTGATACCGGCCCTCTCCGACTTCTGGGCTACAGACGGAACTTCCTCCGCCGCAAGTTTTTGAGCCTGTTCGGCTATGCGTTTTGCCTGTTCGGCGGCAGAACCCTGCTTCTGTTCCGGTTTGACGGCATTACCGATATCCGCAGCAATTTTCTGTTCTTTTTCCCCGGCCTCCTGCATTGAATCGGCAGCATCAGCAAGCGTATCCCGGGCAATGTCGCCCAGCTCCCTGCGCATCGCATCATTCGCCTGCAATGCTTTTTCCAGTTCGGCAAGTTGCGCCTCCGGCGCTTTGTCCGCAAGCGCCGCAAGAGCCTGCGCCTTCTGATATTCGGCATCCATGACGGATTTCAATCCCGAGTCCTTCTCGAGTTCGCGTAAGGCCGAGCGTGTCCCCTCGGATGATTTGCCTTCTTCCAGGTTCTTATAGTGCTCGGAAAGTTTCTTGAGATTGGCGGCTAGCTTTTCCTGCTGCTCTCCGGCCGTCTTGAGAGCCTCTTTCTGTTTCGCCGGCTGGGCTGCGGCTTCTGCCGCCTCCTTCAGCATATCAGCCGCATCGGGTGTAGGCTGGCGCAGCATGGCGCTTGCATCATCGGCATCGCGGGCGCGGGCCCGTCCTTCCTCGGTTGCAAGGTTCTGGACATTTGCATCGCGCCGCAGGGCTTCCTTCACGTCCTCGATTTTATTGTCAAGCTTCTGCTGGGACTCCGAAAGTTTGCCTGCCTCTCTTGCCACTCTTTCCGCATTATCAGACTGGCCGGCATTTTCCAGCTGTGTTCCCGTGGCCTTTTCCATCTGCTCTGCCGCCTTGGCAAGTCCCTCAAGCCTTTCGCTAAGCGCCGGGGTCACCTTTTCAATCTCGCCGCGGGCCTGCTCCATAACCGGCTGCAGCTGCTGTCTGACTTGTGAGAGGTCATAAGCCGCCTGGTTAAGCGGTTCGGATATGTCCCGCTTCTGGTCCTGTCTCGATGAGCGTCGCCGCATTTCCTCGGCAATCTGCCTGGCCTGCGGACTCGAAGCTATTTCCTTCATCGCCTTTGCCGACTCCTGCGGCATACGGGCCTGCTCCAGCTTCTGCGGCAAATCCCTCATCCGGTCTTCCGACCAGTCCCAATCCCTGGCGCGGCTGGCCGTTTCCACGGCATCCGATTTCTCCCATCGCTCCTGCCCGGCAAGCTGACGCAGGGCAGGTGAAAGCTCCTCCACCATGTGCCCCGTTTCCAGTTTCCTGAAATTTTCCTGAAGAGCCCTGATGGTGCCTATCGCATTTGTTACCGACTGGTCCGATGTTTCCTGCAAAGCCTGCACCGCATCCGCCGCCTTTGCCGTATCTGCCACAAACTGAGCATCCGCATTGGGTTTCTTTTCTTCAAGCCTCGCGCGATCCTTCAGCTGTTTGGCCGCCGCTTCCAGTTTGTCCTGGTCCACCGGCGCCTTGTTGTTCCTGTCCCGGTCACGTTCCAGCTGCCTCTGCAGGTTTGTGAGCACATCCGCCGCCGTACCAGTCTCATTCTGCAGCCATTCCCGCGCCTTGTCCGCCTGCTTGGCAAGATTCTGCCTGATATTCTGCATCTGGCCGGAAGCACTTTCAACGTGCCTCTGCAGCTGTTCCGACGGCGGTTTCAGTTTGTCCATTGACGGGACGGTATCCGGCGTGCCCAGCGCTTTTTCAAGATTTTCGCGGTTGCGGGCCAGTTCTTTCGCCCAGTTGCGGACCGTGTTTTCAACCCCGCCCGACGCATGTTCGGCCAGGGTTTGCAGCTGCTCTTCCACCGCCTTTGTCTCGTCTACAGCAACGCTCTGGCGGCGGGCAATCCTCTCGACCAGGTTGGTGTCGTTCCCCGCATCCCTGATCTGCCCGGCCATTGCATGCTGTTCCTCCCGCAGCTGCTGGAGGTCGCGCGAAACCAGGTTGGCCTCCTCCGCCGCCAGCATCTGCCGGTTCGCATCGTCCGCAACCCTCGACATATTCAGCGCCTTCCAGAAGGGATCGTTCGCCTGGTTGAGTTTCTCCTGGGCCGACCTGTTGTCGTTCGTACTCGTGTGTTCTGTTGCCTGCCTGATTGCCTCCTTGACCACGGGCAGAGTCTCGCGCGCTATCCGGCTGACGGCATTTCCCACCAGTGCCATGTCGGCCGATTCACGCGGCGCCCGCGTCTGGGGCAGCGTCTCCTTTATCCTCTTAAGCGTTTCGTCCGCCTGTTTCTCCATGGTTTCGGCCGCAACGGCGGCGCTCAGCAGAGCCTGCCTCTTCTGCAACTGGTCGGCTGAATTATTGCCGGCCTGGTTCTTTGCCTCGTTGAACATGCGCTCCAGCTCCTCCGCATTTTTACGCAGCTGGTGAAGGGCATTATTCACTTCCCTCTTGGCCTGTACATCCTGCAGCCGTTTCGGATCGAAGCCCGGCGTGGCAATCTTGATGCGGACAGGCGCCGACTCGCCGCGCTGGCCCAGCAGGTCGGTAGCCACAAGCTTCGTTATAACCTGGTCGCCGGGATGTAAACCCAGTTCGAACAGGTCCCAGTTCCTGGCCACCTTCACCTCGTTGCTATCGGTCCTTGACAGCGGCACCGAACTCCACCGGCCCCTGTTAACCTGCACAACCTGCTCCACGTTCGTTACCGAAAGATCGTCTTTAGCCGTCCCGGCAAGATTGACCACCGCGTCGGGCTGCATCACAACCTGTTCCTGTTCCGGCAGGTCGATTCTCACCGAAGGCAGAAGGTCGGGCCTGACTCTGATTTCATACTTTGGGCTGAACTTGTTCTCAAAAAATGTAACGGCGGCAACCAGGTGGATCCTGTAAATGCCTGAAGTTTTAAGAGGGATTGTCGTGCCGATCCGGTTCGACTTGAAACATTTAATCGGTATCACGTTGGTCGAATTGCCGGTCTCAATCTGGAGCGAAGCTTCCCTGACAGGCTGGTTGATCTCAATATCCATGTCAACCTCGGTACTCTCAAGGCCGTCGACATCGCCGCCCACCTCGCGTAAGGTTCTCGATTCCAGCTTCGAATAGACAGGATAACGGTATGTTTTACGGAAGTTCACCACCTGGGGGCTTGGCCGTGTTTCCAGCGTGAACTTGCGCGTTATCGCATCACGTGCACGGATGCGGTACTGCACCGTCCCGCGGCCGAGCTGGATGGCTGAAGTGAAATTGTTCTGGCCGCTCAGCAGCATCACGGTTTTTTCGCGGGGCGCGTTTTCGGGGAATATTTCGAGCATCACCCTGTCGACCACACCGCCGCTGACGTTGACTGTCACCGGCACACTCTCGCCCTCCGGCATTATCCGGTCGGCCGGAGCGGGGGATACCACCCTGATTTTTATGTCGGACGGCCTTTCCGCATTTGCTGCCGCACACATTGCCCTGAAGAAGAACTGCGGGAATCTCAGGCCAGGGATGCACAAGAGCAGCAGGAAAACAGCAAGCGTTGCCAGCGCGAAATACACCCATCGTGAAATAAGCTTGCGCGAGAGAAGGTTCTCCACCTCGATGCCATCCACGTGGGAAGCAGTTATTTTCTGTATAGCTGTACGGAATGCCTTTGAGTCCCACTGGCGGCCGGCGCTGTCTTCAGCCAGCTCGACCGCGGAAAGAAGCTCCTCCCTGAGACTGGGCGCCGCGAGTTCAATAAGCCTAGCCAGCTCGCGCGTGTCGGGCATCCTTACCAGCTGCCTGCCGCAGATCCGCCAGAAAACCACGGCGGCAGCGGCGTACCCGACAATACTCAGTACAAGGCGCAGGGCATCAGGCATGATCACAAACCGGTCCGCCAGCGCCAGCAGCATCATGGCGGCAAACCACACGGCAACCGTTCCGCACGCACCGCGGAGCAATATCAGAAACCTGCGCCTGCGGCTGAAACGCTCCAGTTTTTCAAGCACTACCGGATCCATTGAGTATTCATTCATGTTTAACTCCGGTCATTTAAATTCTTTTCCCAATCCGTGGATTATATCAACCCGGTTTTCTTCCTCAAAATCCACTCAGCGGTAAGCAGGCAGACCAGCGGTATGAACCACCACCAGCTCTGCCACAGTATGGTCTCGGATTCTTCAACTCGTCCCTTGCTGAAAGGCTCGAGACGCCTGGCGATATCGCTGCAATTCTCCTCGCGGAAATACTCGCCGCCCGAAGCCTTGGCAATTTCCGCCAGCAGTCCTTCGTTGCAGTTCAGCTCGCCCAGTTCAAATGCCGCATCCGCCGATCTGCCCTGTACGAAAAATTCTGCGCCCATGTCCGGCGCCTCAGGAACCAGGCTTTTTGTGTCGAGCCTGATCTCGTAGCGGCCCGGGGCAAGCGGAGCCGTCCTGCCCCTGAATGCGCCGCCGCTGTTCTCATCCGCCGAGAGGACCACTGTTGATACCTTCTGGCCGTCACAGTACAGTATTGCCGCGGGACTGCCGTGCGTTACGGCACGCCCGTTGTCATCGCGCAGCCTGACGCGGATTTCGGCGGACTCCCCGGCGCGGTAATTCATGGAACCGGCATCCAGCGCAATATGCTTGTTCCGGACAGCATAGGGCGGCTCCATTATCACATTGGCAACCTGGTGCCAGAATGGCTCCTGGTACTGGTCGGCAACGCCGTAGCGCCAGCGCCATGTCTCATCCGTTCCCATGTAGAGTACCTTGCCGGCGCCGTACTGCCTTAAAACTATGGCGGGTATTTTCTGCGCGCCAACAACGGCCTCAACCAGCGTTTCAGTACCCGGAAGTGCTTTCACCGGTGCGATCCAGTGCGGCGGCCTGAGATTCCGCCATATCCTGGCATTGTCGGCCGCATCGGCGGTAAGCCGCAAAGGTCCGAACGAACTGCCGAGATCGGTAAGAACCAGCCTTGAGGGCGGCTCTTTCAGAGGAGCGGCGAGTCTTTCCACCGGGAAGAGGCTGGCAGCCGCACCCCATGTATACTCCCTGTAAACCTCGCGCCGGCCATCCACGAGAATCAGACCGCCGCCGCGCGTGCTGACAAACTCCCTGATCCACTCAAACTCGTTTTCGTTGAGCATTTTTCTCGGCACCTCGCCGAAACAGATCAGGTCATAGGCAAACAGCGTTTCCTTTTTGGACGGGAACTGGCCAGGCGCCTCGCCGCGCTTCCAGCTTTCGTTGAAGCCCGGCCCGGCCACCAGGGCATTTATTTCCCACTGAGGATCACGCTCAAATATGTTCCTGAGATACCGGAACTCCCAGCGCGGCCGGCCATCCAGCAACAGCATTTTCCGGCGCTGTGTAACCGCACGGAACCTGAGAATACTTTCGTTGTTCGACTGGTCCTTTTCTCCGTCAATGGCGGGAATACTCACCCTGAAGGTCATGGGGAAACTCGTGAATTCCACCCCTTCCGCGGCTTTCTTTTTCTCATCGATCATTTCCCGGATCGGGAAATCAAACTCGATTCTCCGCCTGTTGCTGCGCTCCGTGGCAATCGACCGCTCCCATATTACACGGCCTTTGTCCTCTATTTTCAGCACAAACTGCTTACCAGCCTCCATGTCATCCTTCACCATGATCTCGCCCCTGGCACGGTCCTCAAAGAAAACCACCTCCGGCCCCTTGACGCCTATCACGGCAAGATCGCCTGGCCGCTCAATGGCGCCGAATCCTACGGTAAATACCGGTATATTCCTGCTGCCTGCCACCTTCGCCGTCTCAATGGGGGAATTTCCCTGGTTGTGCTGCCCGTCGGACAACATAACAATCACCGACCGTTCATCTTTCTTCTGGCCGATCCGCCGGGCAACCGCATTACCGAGATCCGTTCCGTTATTATCCGGGTTGTCGGCAAACGCCTTTGGGAGGGGACTGCCCTGTTCGGTGCTCCACAGCCTCTGCGGCTCGGCACCGGATATTGCCCACAGCTCCACGTTGTGCCTCGCTGACAGTTTAGGGATCAGGCCGTTTTTCTCATGCAGGAGCATCTGCTCAATTCTCTGCCACCGTGACAGGGCATCAAGTTTTTCCACCGCTGCGGCAACCGTGTCATTGCTCAGAATCGCGCTTGTTACCTTGAAGCCAGGCTGATTGGTTTTGACCGCATCCGCGGCCAGCAGGTCATATGCGCGTGCAACCTGCAGTTTGCGCGAGAGATCCATGAAGTCATCCGTTACACCCATGCTCCGCGAGGAATCGACAAACACCATCACGCGCGCCAGTTCGCCGATAATCCTCCTGTGGTGAAGAACCGGGCCGGCCAGCATCATGACGATCAGGAAAACGGCCGCACTCCGCATGGCCGGCAGCAGCCACGCCAGTCTGCCGGGACGGTCCTTGACCTCGCGACAGTAGAGGTTCCAGGCAACTGCCGCCAGGACCAGCGCAAGGATTACCGCCGTCCAGACGTTCCAGTCACCAAGGAATCTCAGGTCTGTTACCGTTCTCAACGTTTACTCCTCCCGATTCTCTGCTCAAGGAACAGTTCCGTGAAAATCAGCGCCAGCAGGAGCCACAGCACGGGCCGCCATATTTCACGGCCGTACCGGCGGCGCTGTTCAAGCTGGCGGTATTCTTCGAGGGAACCGACAACCGCGGCATTGAATGCTTTTGCCGCAGCCTTGATGCCGTCTGGCGGCAGTTGTGCCAGGTCGGATTCATTCCGCGCGGTGTTCACCACAAAGTGAACGGGCGTTTTATCAGGCAGTTCCAGCAGGTAAAGACCCGGTATGCGTGTATTGTCGAAACTGACCAGTGCACGGCCACCCTGGTTCCGGGCCGTGAGTTTGTGTTTCTTTCCTTCCGGATCGGTCATTTCAATGGTCTTTCCATCCAGCGCCGCAGGAAGCACCGCTATGAGCGGAAAGCCCACATGAATATTCCGGGGCGGATCGAATTTCGATGCAAGATACGTCACAAGCTGCTGCATCATGGGCAGGTAAAACGGCCTGACAGGGAGGTTGGACCACTCGGCAGAACAGGGCGTACAGGCAAGGATCACACTGCCTTCCCCGTATTTCTTCTCGACCATGAACGGATCGCCTGTACCGAGACGCGCCATCACGAATTCAACCGCGTTGGTGGCTGCGGCACCTTTCTTTTCAACAAGCTTGTACCAGAGCCTGATTGTTCCGGTCGAAAGATCACCACTGCGCAGGTCGTTGAAAATCTGGAAGGCAGGGTGTTCCTGGTGCTGGGCAAGTATGGCGGTGTGCGGATCATTATCTTCAGGTCCGCCCTCGATTGAGCCGAATTGCCGCGGAAGCAGCCCTTTTCCGTCCCCGTAGAACCTGGAGTTGTACCATGCGGTATTGAGACGGCTGCCGGGAAAGATGATCAGTCCGCCGCCGTTCCGTACAAATTCTTCCAGCGCCTGCACCTGGTGATCATGCAGCTGCTGGACATTTGCAAGGACGGCAACACGCACATCTTTAAGGCTGTTGACATCA
>JAEAMF010002437.1_pt1 | contig 10619 bp, 14 predicted proteins | sample 8958721 | NCBI WGS metagenome assembly JAEAMF01 (sample SAMN16933255, study PRJNA681124) | bioreactor sludge metagenome | isolation source: anaerobic bioreactor treating anionic surfactant - SDBS | place: India: Bengaluru | collected 2019-02-28 | reverse complement strand
GGAAGGGCTTGACGACAGCGCTCCAACCGCTGGCCCGGTGTAAGTGGTACAGGAGGATGATATGCGAAAAGCCCTGCAGATCCTTCAGACCGGCGACAAACTCGTCCGAAAGCTCCACCGAGCCCTGAACACCCAAAGCACCCGCGGGCTGGATAGGCATGCCTGCAATGTCCTGAAACGGGCTGTGAATCCAACCGATTGGCCGGTAGATGATCTCCATGCTCTCCCATCGCTTGTTCGCCATGGTGGTGCCTGCGACTCTGTCTGCACGAGTCATCCCGGCCCTGGCTCTCACCAGGGCCAGGGTGAGCTATCTACTCATCCTGCACCAGGTAAGGGAAAACAGGATGGGGCAAGTACAGTTGCCGTGAGGCTAGGCCCCTTGCTCCGTCTCGAACGGCCAGGCAGCGAACCCGCCCTCCAGGATTTGCACGTTGTGATGATCCTGGCCCTCCAAAATGCGCGCAGCCTCCCAGGCCCGCAAGCTCGTTTTGCAGTAGGCGATGACGCGCTTGTCTTTGGGTACTTCGCCCGCCCTGGCGCGTACCGCTCCCAGCGGGATCAACGTGCTACCGGGGATATGGCCGGCGCGGTTCTCGTCCGGGGTCCGCACATCCAGAAGCATCAGGTCCTCGCCGGCCTGGCGGCTGGCCTGCAACTCGGTGGAGGTTACGCCCTTGAGCAAGCCATCCATCTTGTTGCGCAGGGCATTGGCACCATGGATGAGCACGTCCATCGCTTCGGAGTAGGGCGGCGCGTAGGTGAGATCAAGCTGAGCCACTTCGTCCACCGTCATGTGGCCGGCCATGGCCGTAATGGCCACATCAATGCGCTTCATTACTTCGCCCGGCCCCACGCCCTGGATGCCGATCAGTCTACGATTGGCCTTCTCCGCGACCAGCTTCAGAATGATGGGCTTGTTGCCAGGATAGTAATGGGGTTTGTCCGGCGCCGCCACGGTCATCGAGACTACCGGCACGCCGAGCGATGCCGCCTGCTCAACACTCAAGCCGGCCCGCCCCACGTTCCAGTCGAATACTTTGAGGGCAGTCGCTCCGGCAACGCCGGGGAAGCGATCGGCTCGCCCTACGACGTTGGAACCGGCGATGCGGCCCTCTTTGTTGGCCACTGACCCAAGCGGCAGGAAGCAGCTCGTACCGCGGACGAAGCAGGTCTTTTCCGCGCAATCGCCGGCAGCATAGATGTTCGGATCGGAGGTCTGCAGGTACTGGTTGACGGAGATGCCGCCCGCTGGGCCAATCAACAGTCCGGCCTTTTTCGCCAACTCCACATTCGGCCGCAAGCCGATGCTGAGCAGGGCCAGGTCCGCAGCGAAGGTGCCTTTGGAGGTGACCACGCCCTTCAGCATGCCCTGGTCATCACCCTCAAAGCGCTCCACTTTCGCCCCGGTAGCCACAGTAACCCCTACCTGGCGCAGGTACTTCTCGACCAGGTAAATCATGTCCGCATCCAGCATGGGCAGGATATGGGGCAGCATCTCGACGATGGTGACCCCCGAGCCGCACTGGGTTACCGCCTCGGCCATCTCGATACCGATCAATCCGCCACCCACAATCACTACCTTGGGGCAGGTCTTGGCCTGCATGTATTCGCGGAAGATCCGCGTCCTCGAGCCGCTTTAAACGAACCACATTCTGCAAGTCCTTGCCCGGGATGGGTGGCTCAAGCGTCTCAGCACCCGTGGCGATCACAAGCTTGTCATAAGGCAAGCGCTGTTTCTCGCCCGTGTCGACGTTCTGGACTTGTACCTCTTTCGCCTGACGATCAATCTCGAGGGCTACGGTCTTGTTAAGGACCTTGATATCCTTCACCTTGGCGAAGAATTGCGGGTCGCGCAGCACCCCTACCGGCGTGGCAATGAGCTGCTTGCGGTCCTGCACCATGCCCGAGATATAGTACGGTAGACCACAACCCGCGTAGGACAGAATGTCATCTTTCTCCACAATGGTAATCTCGGCGCTCGGATCGATACGCCGAGCTCGCGCCGCGGCCTTGGGGCCGGCCGCCACACCACCGATCACAACGATTCTTTTGCCCACGTTTTGCTTCTCCTCTGTGAATTAATACGGATCACGCGCATCAGGCGTGTTCGCGCATATGGACGTCATACGTTTCCAAAAAGTGGTGCAGCACACGGTCGGTCTCACGTAAGCTGGACACCCATCTGGCAAGGAACTCGTCCCCCGGCGCGGTGATCTGGTAGATGCGCCGCGCCGGTCCGCCCCCCTCCGTATCCCAGCGTGAGATGACCAGCTCCTTCTCCTCCAGGTAGCGCAGAACCCGGTACACCGTGCTGAGGTCCACCGGGCTCTGCTCAAAGCCGAACTCATCGAGCTTGTCCAGGAGCTCGTAGCCGTAAGTCTCGCTGCCATGCAAAATCAGCAGGAGGCACGGCTCCAGGAAGCGCTCAATACGCCGGGGGCAGGAAGCCCCCCCGCGAGCCGGAGCGCAGTTTTGACCCCGTGGCATGTCCAAAACCTCCCGATCTCGTCTATATATGCAGACCGCATATAGCCTACCACAGTCAGGCATCGTTGTCAAGTCCAGGATATCCGAGAGCGCTAGAACAACATCTGGCTGATGACGAAAGAGAGAATCGCACCGAGGATGCCCGCCGAATAGTAGAACTTGCCTATGCTCTTGGCTATGATCTCGCCATCTTCTTCGGCCACCACAAAATCAAGCCAGCTTTGCTTCCACGTGTGCGTCTTGACGCGATAGGTCATGTGCACGAGGAGCATCAGGAAGAAAAAGATGCCAAAGAAGGCCACGGTCTTGACCAACCCAAACAAGCGATAGTATCCCACACAGACGCCCAACAGGATAAGGACTTTCAAGACTTTGAACCATTTGGGCTGCAGCGTATGTCCCTTGATGAAGCGCAGATCAACCATGATCTCGTCCAGCAGCTTGCTCATCTTGGAAGTAACCTCCCTGTCTTTTGCATGTATGCCCGATAGTCTTCGCCAAACTCATCGATCATCATCTGTTCCTCTGCGCGCATGCGCAGTGATAGATCCATAATCGAGAACGCGAGCACGACGATAAGGAACCCATTCGCGGCAATCAGGGCAATGCCAGTCAGAAAGCCCAGCAGAGCCAGGTAGATGGGGTGGCGTATCCGCGCGTAGGGGCCTGTGGTTACCAGATGCTGCTCCTCGTGCGTTTGCAGAGGCGATGACCACGCCCTGCCAAGCGTCGCCCGAGACCAGGCATAGAGGGCAAGACTGATCACTCCCAGGGCTACCCCCACCCAGCGCAGCCACCCAGGAAGCAGGAGGGACAGCACCCTGACCCGCACCGGGGCCCACGCATACAGCACAAGGAAGACGACCAAAGCCAGGGACCTGATTGCCCGAAGGAAAGCGCAGCCCGTTCCTTCTCGGTCGGGTGGTTTGCGGGGAGCAAGCCCAGGCTTCGCGCGACGAACCTCGAGGGCGAAGGTTGCCTGCATGACAACCATCCCGGCAAAGATCAACCAGAAGGCGATGCGGAAGACAGGCTCCACAGGTGGCGGTCCTTTCTTTACACATCAGTACGGAGGCGTGGAATGAGCCCCCCCGTTCGCTTCTTGTACTCGGCGTACTGCTGTCCGAAAACTCCTTCCAGCACCTTCTCCTCTTGCGGTACGCGTATGGCCACCTCGTTCTGTCAGCGCCCACAGACGTCCACGGGTGCCAGCTACGCACGTAGCCCTCTGGCAACAGGCTTCGCACGACGTAGCGCAGGTGCCTTCCACCCGTTGCAGATAGCCCAATCGAGTTAGCTCGTCCATCATGCTGTCCAGCAATTCAATGCTGACACCGAGTTCCTTCGCCAGCTTCTGAGGGCGGTACGCCTCACCGGAATTCAGGGCGTGCAGTAGTTGCAGTAGCATTCGTCCACCTTCTGGCCGTTTTGATTAGTAGCCCAGTGCGCGCACGACGGAGTAGCCGAGAATTCCTGCCCCCAGCGACACCACCAGCAAGAGCAGGACACCAAAGGCCGTCCAGCGCCACGAGTTCGTCTCGGCACGCATGGCTCCCACAGTGGCCGCGCAGGGCACAAAGAGCATCTGCACGATCAGAAAGGCTATAGCCGCCGCGGGAGTGACCTGGCTGCGAAGCAGAACGGCCAACTGGTCAGCGTTCTGGCCGCCCCCGTAGAGCACACCAATGGTCGCCAGCGAGTTCTCCTTGGCCACAAAGCTGCTGAGCAGAGCAATCATCATTCGCCAATCCAGCCCCATCAGGCGTCCCAGCGGCTCCAGCATTCGCCCCAGACTGGCGAGCAGGCTGGTCTCCACTACCCCGTTGGGAATCCAGGAGAGCGCCCAGACCACCAGCGAGGCGACCAGGATCACCGACGCGGCTTTCTGCAGGAAAGAGACCAGGCGCTGCCAGGCAATGGTAGCGATGGTGCGGGCGTTCGGTACGTGGTAGAGCGGCAGCTCCATCACAAAGGCGACCTTTTCTCCTCGCAGCACGAGACGGTTCAGCGCGATCCCGACCAGGGCCAGGACGATCAGGTTGAGCGCCACCAGTGCCCAGGAGACCAGCGTCGGCGAGGAGAAGAATCCGGGCGCAAGAGTGGCCACCACTGCCATGCGTGCGGTGCAGGGAACGAGCGGTGCCAGGAGGATGGTCAGCAGCCTTGCCCGTTCCGAATCGACCACACGGCTGCCCATCACCGCTGGCACGTTGCAGCCAAAGCCAAGGAACAGTGGCAGAAATGACTTGCCGTGCAGGCCCATCAGGTGCATAAAGCGATCCATGACATAGGCCGCGCGCGCCATGTAGCCAACGTCTTCCAGGATCCCCAGGATGACAAAGAAAATGACCAGAATGGGGAAGAAAGTGACCACCGTTCCCACGCCACCAATGATGCCGTCCATCACCAGCCCGGTCAGCCAGGGCGGAGCCGATGCCAGCAACCTCGTAGCCAGTCCAGCGACCCCGCTTACGATGTACCTGTGCATAAGCGCCTGCAGTGGAGACCCAAGAGAGTAGGTGAGCCAGAAGGCCAGCCCCAGAATGCCGGCCAGAAGAAGCAGGCCCCAGAAGGGGTGAGTGGCCCAGCGGTCGAGCCGGTCGGTGAGCGTGACCTGGCCCGGTCTGGGGCGCACCACAGCAGCGCGCACCATACGCGCAATCCACTCATACCGTCCGCCAGCTACCGCAAGGAAAGCGTCCTCGTGCTGATGCAGAATCTGCTGGATCTCGGTCCAATCCTCCGGGTGCAGGCGCTCGCGAATAAAGGCGGTCATTGCCTTGTCCCCCTCCAATACTTTGAGGGCCACCCAGGTGGGCGGATATCCTTCTGGCACATGATCGCCGACCAGCAACTCGATACGCTCGAGTACCTCTTTGTGGTCACTGCGGATGTCTGGCACATTGGGGTGGTAGTCCTCGTGATTGCAGGCCAGGTCCTGAATGCGCTCCAGCAACTCGCGGATGCCCTGACCCTTGGCTGCCACCAGAGGAACAACGGGCACGCCCAGCGCAGCTTCCAGCACGTGCGGCTCCAGCCTGGCTCCCTGCTGCTCAGCAACATCAACCATATTCAGACCGACGACAACGGGCGCAGGAAGGGGCAGCAGCTCGGCCACCAGGTAGAGGCTGCGTTCGAGCGCCGCGCCATTGATCACGGCAACAACCACGTCAGGCTTGTCACGGATGATATAATCGCGCGCGATCAGCTCTTCCGGCGAGTTGGCGCTCAAGCTATAGGTACCCGGAAGGTCGACCAGCTCAAAGGACAGGTCGCCCTGGTGGCACGTTCCGACCTTCTGCTCGACGGTCTTGCCGGGCCAGTTGCCCACGTGCTGGCTCAATCCCGTCAGCAGATTGAACACCGTACTCTTGCCGACATTGGGCTGGCCGGCCAGGGCGACGCGCAGGGGACGCTCTGGCTTGTCGTTCATGATTCCCCGCCTGCCAGGCTGACATGAATCTTGCGCGCTTCGCCGCGGCCCAGCGCAATGCGGGTGTCACGCAGGCAGACAATCATAGGGCCCCGCCCGAGGTTCTGCACCACCTGCAACTGCGTTCCTGGCGTAAAGCCCAGGGCCGCGAGCCGGCTCTGAAAGTCATGGCCGCCCTCCATACTGACCAGCACGGCCGTAGCGCCGTGACTCACTTCACTCAAAAGCAAATTGTCCTCCATGAACGCTCTCCTTCCGATTACACCAGGCCATGCAGGGGCCCGGCGACAAACAGGGTACACCGGTCAACCGGCGCGCCCGGGGACTGAATCTAGCCAGCGAACCGGCCCAGTGTCACCAGAAGCATAAAGCCCAGCAGAAAACCGGCTGTGGCCTGGTGCTCAAAGCCATGGCTGTGACTCTCGGGGATCAGCTCGTCCGACACGACATAGAGCATGGCCCCGCCGGCAAAAGCAAGGCTGAACGGCAACATCGGGCGAAATAGCGTCACTGCCAGAGCCCCGAGCAGTGCGGCGGCCGGTTCGGCCAGCCCGGAGCCGGCGGCCCAGGCCAGGTACTGCCGTCGCGGCATGCCGCAGGCCCGAAATGGCCCGGCGATGGCCACGCCCTCTGGAATATTGTGCAGGGCGATGGCAACGGCCAGCAGCAGCCCCAGCTGGGGCTCGGCCACAAATCCCGTGCCGACCGCGAGGCCCTCCGGGATGTTGTGCAGCGTCATCGCGGCCAGAAGCATCAATCCGCGACGGTAGGCGATTGGATTCGTGCACGCGAAGGTGAGGGGCTCGTGTTCATGCGGCAGGGCGCGGTCAAGGTAAAACATCGCCAGCCCTCCGGCCGCAATGCCCGCGAGAACCATCCAGATGTTGCCCTTGGTCACCGCTTCCTGCACCAGGCCGAGCGTGGCGACCGCAGTCATTACGCCGGCAGCAAAGCCCAGCAGGCCGTCGTAGGTGCGCATGCTTAGCTCACGGAAGAGGGCGAGCAGTGCACCGCCCAGGCCGGTTGCCAGCCCGGCAATCAGGCTCAACAGTGCCGCCTGAAGGATGTTCATCGCGAAAGCCTCCCACCAATATCGAATGCTACACACTGCGACTGGAACGGATCGAAGAGATCCTGTGGGGTCATTGGCCTTGCTCCTGCTGCTGGCGACAATCAGCGCACAGCCCGGTCACCTCGACGCGCGCAGTGGCTACCTGAAAGCCGAACTCCCGCCCTGCCTCCCGCGCCGCCCGCGCCAGATCGGCGCTGTCGACTTCCCAGACGCGGCCGCAGGCGGCGCAGACAAGATGGGCATGCCGGTCCTGCCGGTCCAGCTCGTAGTAGTGGCGCTCACCCGCCAGATGTAGCTGGCGCACCAGGCCACTTTCCACCAGCGTCTTGAGCGTGCGATAGACCGTGGCCAGACTGAGCCGCGGGTCGCGTTCATGGGCGCGGGTATAGATCTCCCCGGCATCCAGATGCCCGTCGGCCACGGATAGAACGTCGAGCACTAGCCGGCGTTGGACGGTGACACGCTTGCCGGCCGCCCTGAGATCGGTCTCACCCGAGCGAGCTACTTGGCCCATGATGGCAACTCCTCCCGGTTATTGCAATTGCGAATCATTATCATTAATTGCCATGATACCACAATCCGGCCGAAATGTCAAGGGCCGCGCCGCGATTCATCACCACTCCTGGCGAGATGCCGGCCAGCAGTTGCCGCGCCCGCGTGGCTATGCTAGAATGCACGAGCACCCTTGTGGCCCTTTATCCTGCTTACGTACACAATGGAAAGGCAACCGTGGATACCTATTCCCTGGCACAGTCCGTGGGCGAGTTGTTGAAGCAGCAGCACCTGACGCTGGGTCTGGCGGAGTCGTGCACCGGGGGTCTGATCGCCTCCTACATTACCGATATCCCCGGCTCTTCCGCCTACTTCGAAGGCGGGATCGTCGCCTACTCTTACCAGGTAAAGGAACACGTGCTCGGTGTTCCGGCCGAAATCCTGGAGCGCGACGGGGCGGTGAGCGCGGAGACGGTGATGGCCATGGTCACAGGGGCACGAAAGACATTGAACGTGGATGTGGCACTGGCGATCACGGGCATCGCCGGGCCCGGTGGGGGAACGCCCGACAAGCCGGTGGGTCTGACCTACATTGGTCTGGCCTCGCCGCGCGGGGAGCTGTGGCGCAGGCACATCTGGAAAGGGGACCGCCGCCGGAACCGCGAGGACTCGGCGCGGGCGGCGCTGGAGCTACTAAAGGAGCATCTGGAAAGCACGGTGGAGTGACGTACGCTCTACCCGTTGCCTGAGTAGAACCTCTGGCGTGCTCCCTCAAAAAGCAGAATGCTGGCGGCGACGGCGGCATTGAGCGATTCGACCTGTTCTGCCATCGGGATCAGCACATGGCCTGTGGCCATACTGCCCGCCTCTGGGCCAACCCCCTCCGCCTCACCACCGATCAGCAGTACCGTTGGCTGTCGCCAGTCCACCTGCCAGTAAGGGGTCCCCTGCCTGGGCGCGGCCACCAGCACATGCAACCCGTGCAGCGTGTGCTCTATTGCCGTCCAGGGCGCGTCAACGAGCAGATTCAGGCGAAAGTGGGCGCCCATGGCCGCACGCACAACCTTGGGAGAGTATACATCCACCGTCCCCGCCGTAGTAACAACCAGCTCCACGCGGGCAGCCAGCGCCGAGCGCAGGATCGTGCCCAGGTTTCCCGGATCATGCAAACCGTCCAGCACCAGGGCCCAGGTAAGAGGAGAGGGAGCTGAAAAGGGGAGCATGGGAAATACCGCGAGGAGGCCCGAGGGCGTGACCGTATCGGCCATGGCGGCCATCACAGGCTCGCTGACGGCCTTGATCCTGGCCCCCCGCTGTTCGGCAAAGGATAGGATGGAGCACACCCGGGGCAGGTCCACAACGGCCGGGGTACAAAAGAGAAAGGCGGGCTGGATGCCCGCCCGGAGGCCTTCTTCGACTGCGCGCACCCCTTCGGCGATGAACGCTCTCTCCTGATAACGAGTGCTGCGCCGGTGGAGAGAGCGCACGTATTTCACGGTCTCATTGGTCGTGCTGGCGATAACATTCGAACGATCGAGCAACCCTGGCTCCCCACCTGACGAGGTTCGCGTATAAGCCATCAGAAACCCGTTCTCCTGTCCCTGCGGGGAAAACGGGTTTCTCGGTTACCTTTCAGTTCACCACGCACTGCACGCAGCCGCGAGCGACTGCAAACGAAAGTGTTATGCCGCCTTGGCTATCGCTGCGAGACGGGCAAAAGCGGCGTCGTCGTTGATGGCGATGTCCGCCAGCATCTTGCGATCAATGGCTACACCGGCTTTGGTCAGCCCGCTGATCAACTGATGGTAGGTGGTGCCGCAAAGACGGGCGGCGGCATTGATGCGCACGATCCACAGACGGCGAAATTCACGCTTGCGGTCACGGCGGTCGCGATACGCATACCACATGGAGTGCATGTGTGCTTCGTTGGCTCGCCGGTACAGCAGGTGCTTGCTGCCCTTCTGGCCCTTGGTAGCGTTTAATACTTTTTTGTGCCGTTGATGGGCCGGCACGCCCCTCTTGACTCTAGGCAATGAAGTAACTCCCTTCCCAAAACGCGTCCGGTAGTGCTATTTCAAATATGGCGCAGAGCGCTCAATATGGACCTGCTCGCCCCGGGTCGTGACTTCGATCTCGCGACCGTAGAGACGCTTGGCCCGCTTGGCTCTGTTGCGGCGCAGGTGGCTTTGATGCCCCTTGGGCCGAACGATTTTGCCTGTACCTGTCAGGCGAAACCGCTTGGCTGTAGTCTTGTGAGTCTTGATCTTTGGCACTGAAAAAAGACCTCCTTAAACCGTGAGGGTTGATTCTATTCTATTGCGAGAGCCGCGCCGAGATCCATCTGCTCTGCGTCTTCAGCGGGCTTGGCCTCGTGGCGCACGCCCCCTTTGGGGGCCACAAGCGCGTAGATGCTGCCTGCGCCCTCTTCCAGCGTTGGCATCTGCTCCACGGTCGCCACATCCGAGAGGTCAGCGATCAACCGCTCCAGCAATTGCTGGCCCAGCTCGGGATAACTGCGCTGGCGCCCGCGGAAGCGCACCCGCAATCGCACCTTGGCTCCATCCGCGAGAAACTCACGCACACGCCTGGTCTTGAACGCGATGTCATGAGCGCCAATGGCCGGATGCATGCGAATCTCTTTGATGTCGATGATGCGCTGACTCTTGCGGGCCTGTCTCTCCTTTTTGGTTCGTTCGTAGAGAAACTTGCCATAGTTCAGCAGACGACATACCGGCGGCTTGGCGGCGGGAGCGACCTCAACCAGATCGACTCCCCGCTCTTGAGCAATGCGCAAGGCTTCGCGGGTAGGATAAACGCCTATCTGCTTGCCTGTCTCATCAATCAGCCGTACTTCACTCGAAGTAATCGCCTCGTTGATGCGGTGCTCTGCCCTAGCTATGTGGTCTCCACCTCACGTCGTATTCTGCGGGCGATCACTCCTCCTGGAGAACGCGCCCACTCAGACGGTAATACTATCATATTTGTCGTTCCTAGTCAAGTTGACGCAATTCATTATCGCCATTGTGGCTCCGGGCAAGAGATAGATGGCATCCGATTCCCACCGAAGGCATTTTGAGCCGGCAGGAGGCTGCGTTAGAATGAGGAAGGGAACCACACGCCGCTTTGAACCCG
>JAEAMF010002441.1_pt1 | contig 10621 bp, 7 predicted proteins | sample 8958721 | NCBI WGS metagenome assembly JAEAMF01 (sample SAMN16933255, study PRJNA681124) | bioreactor sludge metagenome | isolation source: anaerobic bioreactor treating anionic surfactant - SDBS | place: India: Bengaluru | collected 2019-02-28 | reverse complement strand
TGACGGTGCTGCCCCGGTTCACCCCGGCTTCGGCGGTGCGCCTGCCCTCTACGGCCCGGTACCAGCCGGGCGGGGTCACCCTCACGTCGGAGGTGGGCGAGAGCCCGGAGTACATCGGCAACCGCGAGTACCGGGACGGCGATTCACCCCGGCGGCTGGACACGCGGGCGTGGGCGCGGCTGGCAAGGCCGGTGGTGCGCGAATTCCAGGAGGAATTTTTCCTGCGGCTGGCGCTGGTGGTGGACACGCACATCCCCCGGGGGCGCAGGCCCGGCCCGGAGGGCTTCCCCGGCCTGGAGGCTGCGGTGAGCCTGGCCGCCACGCTTGCGGACGCGCTGTCACGGGGCGAGTATGTGATCGACATCTTCGCGGCGGGCCCGCAGTTGTACCGGTTCCGCACGGGCCGGAACACCTCGTCCTTCGACAGTGTGCTCGACATTCTGGCGGCCCTGGAACCGTGCCGGAGCAACCCCTTCGACACCCTGACCCCCGCGCTCGCCCAGGAGTTTGCCACGGTGTCCACGCTGGTCTGCGTGCTGCTGGACTGGGACGAGAGCCGCCGCGCGCTGGTGCGGATGGCGGCGGAGGCGGGCTGCCGGGTGAAGGTGTTCCTGGTGCGCGACGGGGCGGCGTCGCTGCCGGAGGCGGACATGGCCGGATGCGTGGACGAGTTTGTCCGCATGACCCCGGCGGACGTGGCGAAGGGGGCCTTCGATGCGCTCTGACACCGCCGCGCCAAGCCCCAACCCGCCGGGATACGCCCTGTGCGCCGTGGCGATGACGGCCGTTTCGGCGGTGGTGGCGGGGGCGGCCGCAAAATCCTACACCGTGCCGGTGTTTGCGGTGGCGCTGGCCGCCGCCGGGTTCGCGGTGCCGCCGGAAAACCGCGCCGCACTGGCGCGCAGATGGTGGCCGATCCTGTTTCTGACACCGGTGGTTTTCCTGATCAAATGGCTGGCCATGCCGCTGGACCCCGGCGTGCGCACCTCCACCTTCACGGTGGACTATGCCCTGCTGAACGCACTGGCCGAATGCCTGCTGGTGCTTCAGGCGGCGGTGCTGCACCTGCCTCCCCCCGCGCTGGCCCTGCCGGGGCGGAACGCGCCGACCCCGTCGCTGCCAATGGGCCTGGGCGCGCTGGCCATGGGCTGCGCGCTGGGCTTCGCCGCAAACACCATGCGGGAACACATTCTGGCGCTGGGCGCATCGGCGCTCTTTGCGGGACTGGCGGGCACGCTCTTTGTGCTGTGCCGGGGCGGGGATCTGCGGCCCGCGCCGGGCAGGCTCATGCCGCTCCTCTATGCGCTGATTCTGGTGGTGGTGCTCGCGGGCGGCTCGGCCGGCGCGGTGGTGATCAACCGGGTTTCGGGCAGGCTTGACGAGATATTCGGGCTGGCGGCGTCCAGCCTGGGCATGCAGCAGACCGGCTTCTCCGGACAGGGTTCGCTGGACAGCGTGCGCCGGTCACGCTCCTTAGGCTGGGGGGTGGCGCTGCGGGTGGAGGCGGAATCGCCGCCCGGATACCTGCGCGCCGCGGCCTTTGACACATTCCAGGGGCGGGACTGGCAAAGCTCCGAGCAGGGACGGCCCCTTAGTCCCATGCCTTCGGCGCAACGGCCCGCCGGAACCCCGCCGCAGGGCAATGTCTTTGCCCTGAAAGCCGGGGCGGACGCGGGTGGGGAAGCATGGACGGTTTGGCCCTCAGAGTCGCTGAAGGGCGCGGCGTTCCTGCCCGCCGGGGCGGCATGGCTGGCCGCGTCGGCGCGGCAGGTTTCAGAAAACGCCCTCGGAATAGTCACGGGGCTGCCATCCGGAACGCCCTACCAGGTTGGACCGGGGCGCGGCGCACCCCATGAAACGCCCGCGCCGGAACTGCTTGAAAAATGCCTCGCGCCGCCGCCCGGCCTCAACCCGGCAATCAGCGCGCTGGCGGCGGAGATCTTCGCGGGCGCGGGCACCGCGCGGGAGAAGACGGCGGCGGTGGAGAATTACTTCATCGGGCGGCACAAGTACAGCCTGGACATTGAAATACCGCGCGGACGCAATCCGCTGGAGTATTTCCTGCTGGAGCGGCCCCCGGCGCACTGCGAATACTTCGCCTCGGGCGCGGCGGTGCTGCTGCGGCTTGCGGGGGTGCCCGCCCGGTATGTGACGGGCTTTGTGGCGGACAACCAGAACCCGCTCACGGGTTGCTGGACCGCGCTGAACACGGACGCGCACGCCTGGGCGGAGGCGTGGGACAATGAGGCGGGCCGGTGGGTGACGGTGGAGGCGACGCCGCCGGACGGGATGCCCGGCGCGGAGCGCCAGGGCTGGATGCGCGCGCTGATGGACTGGGCGGCCTTCACCTGGGCCAAATGCGCGGCCCTGCTGAGGAGCCCGGACTGGCGCATGATTCCCCGCCTCGCCGCATGGCTCGCGGGCAGTCCGGTGGCATGGCTTGCGGCGGCGGCGGTGCTGCTGGCGCTTCTGCGCCGCAGGCTGGCGCGCCGGGGTCCCCGGCGGCGCAAACGCACCGAGACGGCCGAGGTGCGGGCGCTGCAGGCGCTCATGAAAAGAATGGATCAAAAAATGCGGCGGCGCGGTTTTGCGCGCGCGGCCCACGAGACGCCCCACCGTTTTGCCCTGCGGCTGGAGGCGTCGGAAAAGCCGGAGCTGGCGCGCGCGGCGGCATGGTACCGTGCCTACGCGATGGCGCGCTACACCGGCGACACCGCCCCGGACACGGCGGCACGGCTGCGGGCCGCGCTTCACGAGGCGCTCAAGCCCGGGGCGTAGCGGGAAAACTATTTCTTTTTCGGGCGGGCCTTCTTGGGCGCGGCTTCATCCTTGGGTAGCCGGTAGATCTCCAAGCCAAACCTGGCAAGAAGCTCGGGCCAGAGGCGCACGTTGTTGCGGTCCCACTTGCGCACCGGATCCGTCAGCGCATCCCAGCCCACAAGATAGGGGGAGGTCTTTTTCTCGGCGTCCTTGACCTTTCCATAGGTCCATCCGGACTGGATGCGCTCCACCACCCAGCGGCCGTGTTCCACCTCGGCCATCGACTCAATGTCCGCTTTGGTGAATTCGGGTGATGCTGGCTTGCCGGAGGCGGCCCGGATACCGTACCACCTGGTCTTCATGTTGCTCTCGATGTAGGCGAACTGGCTGCGGTTGGATTCCTTGATGTCCTCGCGCAGTTTGGCCCATGGCTGCATGACCGGATTGGGGTCGGTGTAACGCTGCTGGTCAAGGAAGTCCTCGTGCGACAGTTGCGCCGCCTCTTCAATAATTTCCGGGGTAAGCACCTTTGAGGAGCCGACGCCTAAATGCAAAAAGGCGCGGATGGACTTGCCGTCCTGCGGGATGACAAGCAGGCTGTCATTTTTCTCCCGGGGCCATTCCTTCAGAAAACGCTCGGCCTCGCGGCCGCTGCCGTGGAGCAGGGCCACATGCGCGCCCAGCGCAAGGGCGAAACGGTACTCCAGATGGGCTATGCGGCCGCCGTTGATCCCCAGCAGGCGGACATCCTTTGGATCAACCCCCGTGGCCAGCAGGTCCAGCCAGTACTGGATCGGCTCCAGCGCGCTGAACCTGCGCTTGCTGTCGGTCCTGCGCCTTTCCTGGTAGCGGACATCCTCGGTGGCAGTCCCGTCATTGGGAAGTATTGGGGGCAGGTGGCCGATGGCGTAAATGCGCCCGTTGCTCTCCGCGGCGATTTCCCCCATCAGCCCGCTGACGCCCTGGGTGGTGCCGCCCGAGATCACCACGCCCTCAAAATCCCTGAACGCATCCCGCAGCAGGGGGCGGTAATGTTTCATCTCCTCCTCGTACAACGGATCACAGCCCCCGGCGACAATGACAAAAGGCCCCTTGTGGGGGATGCGCTTTGCGCGGGGTTGTGAAAAGCCAACCGGCAGCAAATAGCCGGGGAAACGGAACCGCAGGGCCGCATAGAGGAAGCGGCGCGCGCACAAGATGTCCTGGCGGGTTTTCATGCGGTCCGACAGCAGGTCCGCATTGCTGAGGGCGCGCAGCAACTCCTCAGCCGTGCGGGTCTTGTTCACGGCCAGGGCGAGCATGGCCAGACTCTCCCATTCCTCCTCGGGGCCGAGCAGCTGGCGGAACCCCGCGACACGGTAATAACTGCGGGGCAAATCCGCGCCGGCGTCGGCAAGCTGGCCGCAACGTTCGATGGCCTTTAAAATGGCGGGGCGGGCCATGGAGATGAATTCCATGTCCGTTGTTGAAAGAGCCTTGTTGCGGATGTACCCGCTGAGGGCGGAGGGATTGTCGGGCTCCGCTTCAAAGGCCAGGCGGTACTGCTCCAGCGCGTCCGCATCGCGCTCAAGCTCCTCCATGCATTCCGCGAACAGCAGGCGCGGCTCCGCGAGATACGGCGCCAGAAGCGCCGCGTTTTCCATGTCCATCCAGGCGGCGCGGCGCTCCTGGTTGTTTTTGGCCAGTTTGTGCCGCGCATGGCCCCGCAGGGCAAGCAGGATCGGTTTTTGGGCGGCATAGTCGCCGTTCACGGTTGCGATCATGACCTCGGCCCAGTCCTCGATTTCATGGGCCAGCCGGGCATGGCGGAGGGCGAGGTTCAAATCCTTCGGCGCATGCTTCCGCACCACGCGCAGTTGCTCAATCTGCGTCTGGGCGCTTGCGCAGTCCGGGCAGCGCGGCTGGTGGGCCTCGTAGAAGGCGATGCCGTCCACAAGGCGCTGAAGCTCCTCGTCCGCCGCCTCAAGGAGCGCCGCCACCCGGTTCGACTCGCGCTTCCAATAGTCCGAAACCTCGCAGTTGCCCTTGTAAAGCCGGTCGTGGGCGACGTCGGACCAGGCATGCTGCGCGATGGTGCGCACCTGGATTTCCGCCTTGAGGCCCACCAGCGCCCGGGGCACCGCACAACAGGAGGGCTTGTCGGCGGCCAATTCCACAATGTAGTGCACGGACCGGTAGCCGAACTTGTCGGGCCCCAGCCGGGAAAGCATGTCCAGCGAGTTTTCCTCGTCGATTCGGAAGTTTTGGCGGAGGATTTTTCCGACCGTCTCCACCTCGGAATTCAAATGCACAATGATGCGGACCCCGACCAGATCGGTGAGTTGCTTCATGGGGTTGTTGTATTTGGACTTCTTGATGATTTTCATCGCAAAACTGGCCAGCCCCTTCGGGCGTCCGCTGATGTCAGCAAGAGGAAACCGGGGCTTGATCATCCTCTTGAGGCAGTCCACCAAAAATGCCGTGCCCGTGTTGAGTTTGCCGGATGCTTTGCCAAAACACGCCAGAAACGCGTCAAGGTCTCCGGGGGTCACCTCCACCCGGTCTGACGATTTGGGCCTGGCCGGCTTCAATGATTCAATATACTGGAGGTAGTGGCGCACCGCGCCGCGAAACTGGGGAACAATCTCGTATTCGTCCACACCCTTGTCAGGGGAAACCCATTTGAACGCGTCATGCTCGCTGCTGAGCGCGGGAACATCGGAAGCGGCCTCGGCCAGCATCACCAGATAGACCACCTGCCGGTCCGGCAGGTCGGATTTGGCGGTTTCGAGGGGGCGCACCAGCTCCATGTTCAGCCCCGTTTCCTCTTTCAACTCGCGCGCAAGGGCAACGGTGAACTCCTCATTCGGATCGACCTTGCCGCCCGGCAGCTCCCACCTTCCCGCGTTGTTCTTCGAGGCGGCGGACCGCCGGAGCAGCAGGAATTCCCCCTTGTCGTTCAGCAGGATGGTTTTCACGGAGAGGGAACGGGTTATGGGTGTTTTTTTTGCGGGCATGTCGCATCGCCTCCATTGGCCGCGCGCCCCGCGGCCGGTGTTAAGCACTCAGCCCAAACGCTTAATCGTGTCTTTCAGCAGTTCGATCATGTTCTTCCGGGACTCTTCCGGTTTCCACTTGTTAGCCCGGAGAAGGCTTTCAAATTCCTCGTCGAAATCCTTCTTTTGCGCCCTCACCGTGGGCGCGTGCCGGGTGAATATGGTCTGCTTGTACCCCTCCCCGATTTTCGCGGAGACGGACTGCGCGAAAAACCAGTCCCCCACCAAGGTGGTGGATTTTGGGTCCGGCGCCTCGTAGGTGGCAATCTGGCAGGTGTCATCCATGGATTCAAGAAAGGCCAGCAGGCTTTCCAGACGGCATTTTTGAACAGGCTTGCCGTACTGTTTGCAGGTAAACTTGATGTCAACAACGAGCCGGCAGCCTTTTTTCACGGCGTGCCGCTTGAGCGCCTGGTGCTCCTCGCGGAGGCACCGGCAGTAGCTTTCCTCCGCCTGGCGCTTGTCGTCGTACCGGCCGGCCCATGCCGGGTCCCCGTGCCACACATCGGGGATGTGGAAGGAGGAGAGGCCGCCCTTCTGCCGCACCATGCCCCATTCCCCCATCCGGGCCACCTTGTCGGCGTAGTCCGCGAGCATCCGCGCACGTTCCCGGTTGTCCGCGGCGCACTCGTAGAGCGGCGGGCGCTCGCCGGTGACCCTGTCCACCAGCTCGTCAAAGTGGACCGGGTTGATCCATTCCCCAAAGTTGCCTTTTTTCGGTTTCAGGCGCAGGGCCTGGATCATTCCAATGATGCCCTTGGGGGCCAGCCCAATGGAAACGGGCATTACGGGGATGTTGAGGGCGGAGGCGTAGCCGATTTCCTGGTGCACCCAGCCGCGCTTGCTGGAACCCTTGGTGATGACCGGCATGAACACATGGGCGTGGGCGATGTAGGTTTTGATTTGCTCGTGAAATCCGGTGCCCCCCGAAAAGGAGCGGTCCCACATGGGTTTCAGGCCTTTTTCCCTCAGGGCGGCGACAAGCTCCTTGACGATCTTGACGTCCTTGTGGGAGTAGCTGATGAAAACCCGGCAGGAATCGTTTTCCAAACGCGCCCCGCCGCCGCCCGCGAGCTCCGACTCATCCGCGCCCATGCCCAACCCCCTGTGCCCTTGCTGTTGCATCCATGACAAAACAGGCAAATCACCGCACCATTCAGCGGTTTCACAGAATTGTTATCTTAGCCCCTCCCGGCGCGGCTGTCAATCCCCCTTTCCGGGTTTTGGGCCGTCTTTGCCGATGATGGGGCGCAACCATTCGAGCACCTGGCCCATGGCGTCCGGGTGGGCCGCAAAGAGGTCCGCGCCGTGGGCCGCGCCGGAATAGCGCTGGAGTTCGGCAAAGGCGGGGGCTGCGGCCTTGAGCGCGGCGGCGGAGGTGTCGGCGTAGGCGTCGTTCTGCGCCACGGCCAGCAGCACGGGGCAGTCGTCCAGTTCCCTGATGGCGCTCTCGCTGTCCAGCCCATGCTGGTTCATGCCGGGCGACAGCAGGATCACCGCCTGCATGGACGGCTCGCGGCGGGCGTACAGCAGCGCCAGCGCCGCGCCCAGTTCCTCGCCCGCCACGGCCAGGTTGTCCGGCGAGGCGCCCTTTTCCAGCAGCGCCTTCCGCGCCGCGTTCAAATCGGCCAGCGCCGCCGTCCATCCCCCCGGCCCCTTCGCCGCCGCCTCCGGCGAGCCGAAGGGCGCTGTGGCGCTGCCGCCGTGGCCCCGCAGGTCCGGAACGATCACCATGTATCCGGCGCGCCGCATGAATTCGGGAAAGCCGCCCCAGACGCTCCGGTCGCCGCCGAAACGGTGCGCGAGGATGAGGGCGGGCGGGGAGGGTGCCTCCGGCAGATACACATCGGCGGCCAGCGCCGCGCCATCCGCGGCGCGCAGTGTGAGGGTTTCCCGCGTGGCGGGTTTGGAACCGCATCCCGCGAGAAAAAGCGCCAGCACGCCGCAGAGGACCAGCGCGGCGGCCGATTTCAGAAAGTCACCCATGGGCATAAACCAAAAAGAAGGGACGCAGGCCCGCGGGGCGGGGATGCGTCCCTTCGGCAAAGGCACAAGGCTCAGCCAAGTTTGAAGATGCTCTGGAGTTTCATGGCAAGGGTCATGTCGCCCTTGATCTTCAGCTTGCCCTGCAGGAAGGCGTTCATGCCGTTCAGGCTGCCGTTCACCAGGCTGGTGAAGTCGGCGTCGGAGATGGTGAGCTCGATGTTGGCGGCCGCGTCGGCCCCCTCCGCCAGGCACACATCGCCGTCGGCAATCTTGACAGAATAGGTTTTGGGGGCGTCACCGGTGATGTTGAACTGGTAGATGGTGTTCATTCCGGCGATTTTGGACTTGTCCACCCGTTCCTTGAGGCCATCGAAGAAAGCATTGACTTCGGACATTGCGGGTCCTCCAGTGTTGTATTCACCCAATCTTGCCGCGTGCGCGCCCGCGCACACCACCCGGTACTTTATCAGAATTGCCGCATTGCGTCAAAGGTTTTTGGCCGGAGAAATGACCGCTGGGTGGGCCCCCCCAAAAAAAGCCGGGGCCGGCATCCGTTCAAACCAACCGGACACCGGCCCCTTGGGATGATGTGTGAAATCAGAGCGGCGTGGGGCCGCCGATGAGGCCGCCGAGCAGGCCCGTCAGGAATTCGGTCACGAAGGTCATAAGGGTCTGGAGGAGCGTGTCCAGCAGGCCGGAGAAAAAGTCGTTCATTGCACAGTTCCTTTGGTTTTGGGTTGTTTTCTTTCGTGTTCATCACAGCGCGGTCGTGCCATATATCCCGGCCTTGTCGTGAAGTATTACTGATAATGACGGAACTAAAAAAAGACGCCCGGCGGGATGCCGGGCGTCCGGAAAGGTGGAACCGCGCGCGGTGCGGGGCCTATTTCAGCACATACAGATCCTTCCACTGGATGCCGTCCACACCGCCGGTGTGAAGCTGGAGGGCGAAGCTGCCCTCGAAGAGCTGCTGGCCCTCGTCGGCCAAGTCGAGGACGCGCATGCCGTTGACCCAGGTGGTGACCTTGTTGCCGACGGTGCGGATTTCAATCTCGTTCCACTCGTTGCGGCGGAGCACCATGGCGGCGGCGGAATTGAAGTCGGGCTTTTGCAGCCAGCCGCGCTTGTAGCTCTCATAAACCCAGCCGGAGGGTGAGGGATACTCGGGGGCCACCTCGCCCTGGAGTCCGGCGATGACGGGGTAGCCGTCGTCGCGCAGGGTGATGGTGGAATGGTAGAAGAGGCCGAAGTTGCCCTCGCCGAGCATCTTGAAGGAGCCGCGCACGCGGAAGTCCTTGAACTTCTCCTCGGTGGCCAGGTAGCCCTCGCTCTTCTTGGGGCCGCTGCGCCCGATGATCACGCCGTTCTCCACGGCCCACTCCTCGGAGCCCCACGCCTTCCAGCCGTCAAAGGAGGTGCCGTTGAACAGGGCGCGCCAGTCGCCGCCCCGCCCGTTGTCCTTCAGGCGGATGTTGCGGTACTGGACCTCGGCCGCGCCCTCCTTCTGGTCGAAGGCGAAGGCCTGGAGCGCGAGGAAGCCCTTCAGGAAGGCCTCGTCGGTGAACTTCACCACGGACTGGTCCTGCAGGAAGATTTCGATGTCGGGGCCGTTCACGGCCACGCGCATCTTGTTCCAGTCCTTCTGCTTCAGCTTGCTCGCCTTCAGCACGGCCATGTCGGGCTGGGCCAGCGGGCCCCGGCCGTTCTCGTCCACCAGCCGGCCGTTGGCCTCCAGTTGCCGGGTTTCAATGCCCGCCTGGTAGCCGTACATCTGCTTCGGCGCGGTGTCGGCCGTCTCGCCCTCCTTCAGCGGCACGCGCGGCAGCCACTGCGACCGGAACTGAAGCCCGCCGTTGGTGGGGACGGGCGTGCAAAATTCCAGCTCCACCTCGAAGTCCGCAAGCTCGCGCCCGTCCAGCATGAGCCAGCAGTTCTCGTCCTTTGCCGACTTGCCGGTGACCACGCCGTCCTTCACCGTCCACTGCCCGCCCAAAACCTTCCAGCCCGCCAGGTCCGCGCCGGGGGTGATGTCCTGCCAGTCCGCCGCCGCGGCGGAAAGGGCAAGCAGGGTGGAAACTGCCATAACAGCAAGCACGCGCATTTCGGGAATCCTCCAAAAGTTGGCCGGCACAACCGCCGGGGGCACCCATGGTACCGCCAAGGCGCGGGATAACGCAATCAGCGGACGGACTCCCCGCTCCGCATGCGGGGGTAAAGTCCCCATCCCGTCCATCCCGTTATCCCGTCCATCCTCCCTGCTCCGCAAGTAGACGCGGCATCCTGCCGCGTTTCTTGCCTGCGGATTTTTTGGGCCTAGAACTCGTTCACCCCCGCGCGGACGATCAGCCCGTCGCGGAGCTGGTCCATGAGGCGCGCCTCGTCGTGCCCGCCCGCGCGGGTGTAGGCGCGGCCAAGACTGGAGAGGCATTCCATAATCAACTCGGCGGTGTTGGCCTCGAAGGCGAGCATGGCCCCGGCGGCCTCGCGCGAGGGGCCCTGCATGGTGAGGAAGGTTTCGGCGGACATGGGCCTGCCGCCGCTCATACAGTCCACGATGAGCATGCCCCCGTCCTCGCCAAAGAAGCGGGCAAGGGTGCACCCGGGCCAGTTGCAGGCGCGGATGTCCAGGCCGAGCCGCGCCCCGGCCAGCACATACAGGCACACCAGCATGACGCCCAGGCCGCGGCCCTCCTCCAGCACGGCGGCGAGGCTGCCATGCTCCGGCAGGGCGCTGTCGTGGCGCACCCCCTGAAAACCCTTGTCCTGGAAAAGGAACAGGGCGAGCTCCTCCGCCGCGCGGGGCGCGCCCGAGGCCGCAAACTCCGCCGCCAGCGCATCCA
>JAEAMF010002440.1_pt1 | contig 10622 bp, 6 predicted proteins | sample 8958721 | NCBI WGS metagenome assembly JAEAMF01 (sample SAMN16933255, study PRJNA681124) | bioreactor sludge metagenome | isolation source: anaerobic bioreactor treating anionic surfactant - SDBS | place: India: Bengaluru | collected 2019-02-28 | reverse complement strand
TCGACGGCGGCTCTCATCTCACCGGTTTCCGCGCCGCGCTCACACGAGGACTCAACGACTACGCCACGGCTTTCGGGCTGTTCAAGAAGAGCGACGAGGCGTTCAGCGGGAACGACGTGAAGGAGGGCCTCACTGCCGTAGTGAGCGTGAAGCTGTCGAACCCTCAGTTCGAGGGTCAGACAAAGACCAGGCTCGGGAACAGGGACGTGAAGGGGGCTGTCGAGTCTATCCTCTATGCGGGGCTTGGAAGCTTCCTCGAGGAGAACCCGCCCGTCGCCCGCAAGCTCATACAGAAATGCCAGGAGACGAGCGCCGCGAGGCTTGCCGCAAGGAACGCCCGAGAACTCACCAGGAGGAAGAGCGCGCTCGAAACGGCCTCCCTTCCCGGCAAGCTGGCCGACTGCACCTCGACCGATCCGGTCGAATCCGAAGTCTTCATCGTCGAAGGCGATTCGGCGGGAGGCAGCGCGAAGCAGGGCAGGAACAGGTTCAATCAGGCCATACTGCCGCTGAGGGGAAAGATCCTCAACGTTGAGAAGGCTCCTCTCCACAAGATCCTGGGGAATGCCGAGATAAAGGCGATGGTCACCGCCATAGGAACCGGCATCGGCGAGGAGGATTTCGACCTTGCAAGGCTCCGTTACGGCAGGATCATCATAATGACGGACGCCGACGTGGATGGTGCGCACATCAGGACTCTCCTGCTGACGTTCTTCTACAGGTACATGCCTGCTCTGATTGAGCGAGGAAATATCTTCATCGCCCAGCCCCCTCTCTTCGGCATACATGCAGGCAGGAGGTCAATCTACGCCTACTCCGAGAAGGAGCGTGACCGCATCCTGGAGGAGATCGGCGCGGACAAGGCTACGGTGCAGAGGTACAAGGGCCTCGGCGAGATGAACCCGTCACAGCTCTGGGCCACCGCCATGGACCCGTCCACCAGGACGATAGTGAAGATCAGGATGGAGGACGCCGTAGAAGCGAGCCACATCTTCTCCGTGCTCATGGGCGACGAGGTCCTCCCGCGACGCGAGTTCATCCAGGAACACGCATCGGAGGTGAGGAACCTCGATGTCTGAGAAGCAACCATCCCCGGCCGCTCCGGCCGCCCAGCCGCCCATTCCCGGCGGGCGCGTGATAATGATCGATCTCGAAGACGAGATGAAGCGCTCCTATCTCGAGTACGCGATGAGCGTGATCGTCTCCAGGGCTCTTCCGGACGTGCGGGACGGGCTGAAGCCGGTCCACAGGAGGATCCTCTACTCGATGTACGAGCAGAGGCTGACGCATCAGAGGGCCTTCAAGAAGTCCGCCACCGTCGTCGGAGACGTCCTCGGCAAATACCATCCCCATGGCGACAGCGCTGTCTATGACGCCCTTGTGAGGATGGCCCAGGACTTCTCCCTGAGGCATCCGCTCGTCGAGGGACAGGGCAACTTCGGCTCGGTCGACGGCGATCCCGCGGCGGCCTACAGGTACACGGAAGCTCGAATGTCCCGCATCGGCGAGGAGATGCTCCGCGACATCGACAAGGAGACGGTCGAGTTCACTCCTAACTTCGACCAGAGGCTCTCGGAGCCGGTCGTCCTCCCTTCCGGCGTTCCGAACCTCCTCCTGAACGGATCGGCCGGCATCGCCGTCGGCATGGCCACGAACATCCCGCCCCACAACCTCAGGGAGCTCGTGGATGCCTGCCGCCTGATCCTCCAGGATCCGGACACGAGCGACGACGATCTCCTCAAGGTCGTCAGGGGGCCGGACTTCCCCACGGGCGGAATCATCATGGGCCGCTCAGGGATAAGGGAGGCATACACCACCGGGCATGGCTCCATCACCGTCAGGGGTCGTGCGTCGATCGAGAAGTCCGAGCGTGGCCGCGATGCCATAATCATCACTGAGATACCCTACCAGGTGAACAAGGCCATGCTCATCACCGAGATGGCCGATCTGGTGAAGCAGCGGAAGCTCGTGGAGATCTCCGACATCCGCGACGAGAGCGATCGCGACGGCATGAGGGTCGTAGTCGAGCTGAAGCGCGAGGCGATGGGCGAGATCGTACTGAACCAGCTCTACAAGCATACCGATCTCGAAGTCACCTTCGGCGCCAACATGCTGGCTCTCGTGGACAACAGACCCAGGAGACTCACCCTGAAGGAGATGCTCTCGCTCTTCCTGGACCACCGCCACGAGGTGATCCTGAGGCGGTGCCTCTTCGAGAAGGCGCGCGCGGAGGAGCGAGCCCACATCCTGGAAGGCCTGAGGCGGGCCCTGGACGTCATCGATCAGATCATCTCGATAATCCGGTCTTCAGCCAACCAGGACGAGGCAAGGGCTGCGCTGATCCAGGGCTTCGAGTTCTCCGAGAAGCAGGCCCAGGCGATACTGGACATGAGGCTCCACAGGCTCACATCCCTCGAGAGGGCGGAGCTGGACGAGGAATACTCGGCTCTCGTCGCGGAGATCGCCAAGCTGGATCTGATAATAGGGGACCGCAGGCAGCTCGGGGTCGAGGTTATGAACGAACTCGAGGCGGCCGCGGCCGCCTTCGGCGAGCCCAGGAGGACCGCGCTAGAGTCATCGGAGTCCTCCGACATGGAGATGGAGGATCTCCTCCCCGACGATTCGATGGTGATAATGATGTCGAGGGCCGGCTATATAAAGCGCCTGCCCCTCGACACATGGAAGAGCCAGCGCAGGGGCGGCAAGGGGCTCAGCGGAGCCGCCACCCGCGAAGAGGACAGCCTGGAGCAGATCTTCATATCGACCAGCCACTCCAGCATCCTCTTCTTCACCGCTCTCGGCTTCTGCCACTGGCTCAAGGTCTACAGGATCCCCGAGGAGGGACGCCACAGCAAGGGCAAGGCCCTGGTCAACCTGCTGGAGCTGCAGGAGGGGGATCGCCCGGTCGCGACTCTCTGCGTCAGGGACTTCTCGCAGGGTGGGAACGTGATACTCGCCACCACCGACGGGACCCTGAAGAAGACTCCCCTTTCCGAGTACAGCAGGCCCCGCCGTAAGGGCATCAGGGCGATCAGGCTCGCGGAAGGCTCCTCCCTCCTCAGCGCCGCTCTGACCCCCGGGGACGCCGAGATCCTCCTGGCAACCAGCCGTGGCCAGGCCAACAGGTTCTCCGAAGAGGAGATCAGGATGACCGGCAGATTCACGAGCGGCGTGAGGGGTGTGCGTCTGTCGGAGGGCGACGAACTCGTCTCGATGGTCATCCTCGATGGAGAGGGGGATATCCTGACCGTCACCTCCAACGGATACGGCAAGAGGACACCCGTGGGCGGATACCCCAGACACCACAGAGGCGGCCACGGCGTCAGGAACATCGCAGGGCTCGACCGGAACGGACCCGTCGTTGCCGTGCGCCAGGTCGCGGGGGAGGACGATTTGATTCTTGTTTCCTCCCATGCTATGGTGATAAGATTGTCTGTCGCCGATGTGAGGCTCTGCGGACGCAGCACGCAGGGCGTGCGGCTGATGGTGCTGCCTCAGGGCGACAGGATCGTCGATGCAGCCACTGTCGAACCCGAGGCCGAAGAGGCGCTCGAGGGGCAGAATGCCGGGGACGGAACAGGCGAGGAATCCGACAGCAGCAGTCCTAGCTAAGAAGCTGAAGCTGTGGCATGTGGCCAATGAGCCACGCCCATCTCCGGTTCCGGAGGTAAGGACGGAGGCTGCTCTTCCGATCGAGCTCCTCGATTCCACCCACGCGGACCCGGCGATTGTACGCGAGCTCTCCGCCCTCCGGATCTTCGACAGGAAGGGCTGGGAACCCGTCTGCTCCGACGTTTCGCTGATAGTTTCGAAGCTGAGCCCAGCCTCCCGGGAGAGGCTCGTCGAAAGCCTCTCCCTGATATCCTCGCCTCCCCCTGTCGAGCCGCTGCTGGTCCGGAAGTGGCTGAGCGCGGTGAACAGCCTTCTCCCGTCCTCCTATCCCACAGCCGTGATGGAGTTCTTCCAGCTCGCCTGGATGTGGGAACAGCTCCGAACGGTCACCGGGCTCGATCTCGAAAAGGTACTGGCCATGTTCTTCCGCGCCCTGAGAGGAGTAGGGGAGGGGCCCCGGTCCGCCCCCATGATCCACTTCCTGCTCCAGCTCGCAGGCCGGTGGCCGGAGAGATTCTGCTTCTGGCTGGACCGGACCGCTACCGGCGGACCCGACGTGATACAGGCGCTGAAGATCGCCGAGAGCATGACGAAGGAAGCCGCCCCGTACGCAAGGGAGACGCTCCTGGATTTCGGAGCGGAGATGGGCTGGAGATTCCTCGACGAGGAATCGATGCCTCTCTGGCGAGCGGTCGGAAGGCTCGGGGAACTCCTCCTCCGAAGGCTCCGCGGCATTGCGATCCCGGTCCAGTCGATGCAGCTCATGGCAGGAGTGCTGGGTCAGATAGAGAAGAGCGGCGAGCTCGATGCGATACTGACCGAGGTGAGGATGCGAGTAGCCGGTTCAATGTTCGGTGAACAGGACAGGGCCGTCATCCAGGAAGCCCTGGCCAGCATCCCCGAGGTTCACAGGGGGCTGGAATCGGTGGGTGAGATAGAACTCATCGTCCAGGTGACGGCACTGAGGGGCGCCTTCACCAGCCCCAGACACGTGGGAGAAGCTCTCGTTAAGCTGGCTGTGCTTGCCGGAGGCGGCTCCCTGGACACTTCCGTCCTCATGATGCTCATAGAGAAGTTCGAGGGCCAGGTCCAGGAAACGCAGGTCCTGAATGCAGTCGATGTCCTATCCGGTATAACGGGTTCCGTTCCGATCCACCCCGTCGATACATGGTTCAGGCTGATACGCCTGGTAGGAGCGAGCGGAGACGAGAAGGATCCCTCCAGGGCCCACAAGAACGCCATGGCCAGGGTACTCGAGGCTCTGGTGATGCAGCCCGAACCCGGCCCCGGCCTGGATGTCCTCGAGGAGATACTCACGATTCCCTCGATCTCCACGCGGGAGGTCTTCCAAGCTGCCGCCCTCCTGCTGCGCACTGACCTCCCGACCGACAAGGCGGTGATCCTCAGGAAGACCGGGCAGTGCGTGAGGCTCCTGTCGCTCATGACGCCAGTCGACAGGGACAGGCTCCTGTCCAGCATCCCGCCCCAGTGGCTCACGGCCCTGGCCGCGGAGGAGACCGACGCCTTCCGGTCGGTCTGCGACGCCGTCGTGAAGCTGGATTCGCAGGCCAGGATCCCCCGGTTCCTCGACAGGATAGTGACTCCCCTGCTCGAAGAGATCGCGGCTCGCGGGGACGTCTTCGAGGAGTACCTCTCGGCCGCGGTTGTCGAGTACAACAGGATGCCGGCCCAGGGCCGCGTCCGCGACACCGAGCACGAACTCCTCAAGAGACTCTTCAGGACCGGGGACGGCGCCAAGACAATCGACAACTCTATCTCCGATCTGCTCAAGGTTCCCGGGTTGGAGGGAGACAGGGCTTCGAGCCTGGTCGAGACCGTCCGGACCCTGTGTTCGGCGTTCGGCCGGCAGGCGGCCTGGCAGGATCCCTCGGACAGCACCCTGGCCCAGTTCCTGGAGAAGGGCCTCCCCAGGATAATCACCTCCCTGGTCGACTGCCCCGAGGCTCTCGACACGATCACCCCCTCCAGGATGATGGACCTGGTCCGGCAGCTCATGCCCTCCAACGCCGCCGGCGACGCCGATCCCCAGATCGCCCGCTGGCAGACCAGGACCGGGGCCTCCTTCTTCGGGCAGGTGCTACCGACCGCCATAGAGATACTCCCGGACGAACCCGGAACGCTGGCCCTCTTCGTCGAATCCATCGCTTCCCAGGCCATGAGGTCCGTGCAGGGGCTCCCCGCCGGCGCGGGGTATCTCAACGAGGTGGCCGGGAGGCTCGAGCACATGCTGATCGAATCCTACGCCGCGAAGACGCGGATCCTCGGAGGAAGGAAGGGGGAGGTCACCCCCGAGATCCCCGAGGGCTGGGCGGCGGAGGTCTACTCGGGCTGGAGCACCGTACGGGCCTCTGAAGCAGCTCTCTTGAAGGAGGCCACCCAGATATCGCGCATCCTCACGGGGGACAGGAAGATCCAGCGGGTCTTCATTCACCAGGCGAGGAAACTGTGGGAGGGCCTGTCCAGAGCCGGACTGCTCGCCCGGCCCCAGATGCTGCGCAACTCGAGGGAAGGCCTCGCGACGATCTCCGATCTCGCCCAGGGAGAACTCCTTGAACTCTTCCGGCTCCATGAGCAGGGGGAGGGACTCGTATCGCCCCACACCGCGGAGAAGGCCGAGCGTGTGTTCGCAAGACGGGCATCAGACCATTCCGGCGACAGCGCGAGCCGGAGCGGGAGGATGGAGGTCTTCACCCCTCTCGTGAACTGCCTCATCGATCTCCTGCTCCTGGACGTTGCCAGAACACCCGAGCTCGAAAACCTGACCGACGGATTCCTCGAGGTCGCATACTTCCTCGGGACCGAGACCGGAGGAGACGAACTTCTCCTCGCCTTCCAGCGATGCCTTTCCTATGGCTCATCCGGTATCGGCGAGTCCGGTGTCGCCCAGGCCCTCAAGACGGCGGAGAAGCAGCTCTTCCGCCCCCTGTGGAGGCGCAGGGCCATGAGCAGGATCGAACTCGTGATAGCAGGGATGGGCAATCGCGAGAAGCTCGTGGATCGCCTTCTCGACAGGATCGCAAGGGAGCCGGGCGTCGTCTCGCAGGTGAGGTTCCTGAGGCGGTTCGGACCGCTGTTCCTGACTATCGAGGAGGTCACCCTCGAGTTCGAGGACAAGAGACAGGAGCTGGGCGTCAGGGATTGCCTGAACGGGGTCTGGCTCCTTTCCGGTACCGGCAGGCAGCCGGCCGGAGTCGCAGAGGCCGCGAGGGAGGCCTTCGAGGCGGCTTCCGAGGTCTTCAGGAGCATCCGCCGCAGGAAGGGCGAGATCACTGCCGTCGAGGCCGAAGAGATCAGCGCCGAGATGCGACGCCGTTACAGGGACAACGCGGACGTGGTGGCCACCCTTCTCAGATGGACGCTCGACCCCGCAAGGGAGGAGCTGCTGGGTGTGCTCGAGGGGCATCCCGTCCTGCTGGAGGCGGTTAGCAAGGATACCGAACTTATCCACCTGATGGACGGGCTCTTCAACAGAGAGGGCTTCCTGAACGACGTATCCGCGCTCGCAGACGATCCCGAAGCCCTCAAGAGCCGTCTCATGGAAATCGCGCGATCTTCGGAGTGAAGGCATGACTGAATTGAAGAGAGCCGCCCTGGTCTCGACCGGGGGCACGATAGACATGGTCCCGGGCCCGACCGGATTCCTGATCGGACCGGCGGAGAACGGCCTTGATGGCGGGCAGTCAGTCGATTCCGGGCTTCTGCCGGGTTGCGAAGTGGAGCACTTCAAGCTCTTCGCCCTGCCGAGCCCCCAGATGACCCCGTCCAGGATGGCCGAACTCTGCAGGTTCATAGAAGGTCTGAGACGGACGGGCGGGTTCGACGGCATCGTGGTGACCCACGGGACGGACACCCTGGAGGAGAGCGCTTTCCTCGCAGATATATCCCTCGGCGAGGGCTGTCCGGTCGTTTTCACGGCCGCCATGAGGAGTTCCTCCGAGCTCGGCGTCGACGGTCCCCGGAACATCAGAGGGGCCCTGCTCACGGCCACCTGTCCTGATTTTCATAACTTCGGAGTTGCCGTAGTGCTGAACGACGAGATACACGCAGCCGGCAGGGTGACCAAGACCTACACGAGCAACGTGAGCAGCTTCGCGTCGCCCGGCTACGGCCCTCTCGGTTTCGTCGACGAGGACAGGGTCTTCCTCGTCAACCGACCCTGCTGGAACCTCAGGCTTCCTCCCGGAGATCTGGTCCTCGACGAGAGGGTCGGCCTTGTCAGGACGGCCGCCGGGCTGGGAGCGCGCGAACTCCGCTTCTGCGTCTCCCAGGGCGACAGGGCTGTAGTGCTGGAGGCCTTCGGCAGGGGGAACGTCCCTCCCGACGTGGCCGACGCAGTTGGAGAAGCTCATGAGGCAGGCGTCCTGGTCGCCGTCGTGAGCCGGTGTTACGTCGGCAGGGTTCTGGGGGTGTACGGGTATCCGGGAGGAGGTTCCGATCTGGTCGCGAGGGGCGCGATTCTGGCGGGCGACATGCACGGCCACAAGCTGAGGCTGTTCCTGATGGCCGCGCTGGGCGCTGGCATCGGCCGGGAAGAGATCGCAGGACTCATGGAGAGGCTGTGAGAATCCACGGGCTTGTCGCGAGCCTGGGCTGCGCCGCCCCCGTCGGCGGATGTCCACTCCCGACGGAATCATGCCCGCCCGGATCGGGGTTCCTGGACGTCGGAGGAGCCGCGGATGGGCAGTAACGGAGTAACGATCTCGATAATCCCTCATGGAGGAAGGCCTTCCAGACAATGGCAGCTCGATGGCGGACGGCTCCTCCTCCTGCGTGCGGGAGTCGTTTTGACTATAATGATCATCCTCGCCGCGATACTGATCGTCGCGCTCGGTCTCGTCCGGAGCGTCGGTCCCGGATCGCTCCGGGCTCGCGTCGAGGAGCTGGAGGATTCCCTGGCTTCCGCCAGGGAGATCGAGGCGCGGCTCGACTCGATCGAGACGGTTCTCGAGGAGATCGATACCGTCCGCGAGAGGCTCGAGAATATTTCGGAGCATGCCGGCCAGTGAGGACCGGGTTTTTCCAGGGAGGCTGCCATGGGCCGTGATGATTCATCGCGTTCGTCGTCGATGAACTCGATAGTCGGTTCCGGGAGCGTGTTCAACGGGACGCTCCGCATGGACGGGGGCCTGCGCGTCGACGGGACCATCGAAGGGCAGATCGATGTCACCGGCACTCTCACGGTAGGCCACGACGGACTGATCCGCGGCGATGTGAGTGCAACCCAGGCGATCGTCGGAGGAACCGTCATCGGAACCATCCGGGCGGACAAGCAGCTCGAGCTCCAGCATGGCTCCAGGGTCGAGGGGGACATCTTCACCCGATCACTCATCATCGAGGATGGCGTGTTCTTCGAGGGGAACTGCCGCATGCGCCCCGAAGGGGAGCATGAAGCCTGAACCGGGAGCCCTCGTGTGGAAAATGTGGAAAACCCCGCCCCGCTGTGCAGAACCATATAAGTTTTAGGCGGACATTCATCTGCGTTGTTCATGTAAAGGTGTTTGGTAGATTGTTTCCACAAGTGCATGAGGCAGATACGGCACTTCGTCGAAAGGCGGAAACGGCGTGACAGGCTCGCTCGACATCCTGAAGCAGGCCGAGCGCGAGGCCAGGCAGACCGTTGAGGACGCCCGCAGAAGGGCTTCCTCCATCAGGGCTGCGATACCGGGGGAGATCGCTGCTCTCGGTGAGGAACTGGCCCGAAGGGTGGCCGTCGAGACCCGGAAGAGGGAGGAGGCGGTCAGGAGTTCGGTCGATGCCGAGAGAGGCGTTCTCATCCGGGCCTCGGAGGAGATGATCGAACGCCTGCGTTCGATGGAGGAGGATCTCACCGGCAAGGCCCGGGGAATTCTCTCCGCGCTCCTCTCCGGCCGGGAGGACTGAATTGTCGATCGATCGCGTCTCGAAGACGAGGGCGATCTGCCACTCCTCTGAACGCGACGGCCTCCTCGCCATTCTCGAGTCCAGCGGCAGCTTCCATCCGGCCTCCCCCGACGACTCCCAGGACTGGCTCCTCCCGGCCGGGCTGGACACATCCTCCATCGCAGGCCAGATCGACGAGCTCGAGTCGGTCATTGGCTTCCTCCGCGAGTTCAGGCCGAAGCCCGGCCTTGTTGAGAGGCTCGGTACCGTCCCGAGGAGCATTCCGGCCGACAGGCTGACGGCCCTGCTGGATGACGAGGACCTTCTCTGGAGCGCGAGGCGGGCATGGCGGCTCGCGATGCTGATATCCGAACGCAAGGGCGACCTTCACGAGGCTCGCGAGGAGGAATCCTTCCTGTCGGCCTGGGCCGATCTGGACATCCCGCCCGAAGAACTCGGCGAGCATGGGTGCGGGTGCGGATCGCTCACGATCTACGCGGGGCACTGCCCTGCCGCAGCGAGGGAAGCCCTGACAGCCCTGGACGGGTCCGAGCCCCTCGCAGCCGTTCTGGAACTCGGCCCCCCGAACCCTGACGGGGCGGCGAGGGTCGTCGTGTGCATTCATTCCGCAGCCTCCGAAGAACTCCGCCAGGAGATCGCGAGGCTCGGATTCTCCCCCGTCGACTTCGGGCAGCGGAAGGGACGCCTCTCCGATCTCCTCGAAGCCGAGCGCCTGAGGATCAGAGCCCTGGAGAAGCGAATCGAGGGATTCGAGGCGGAAGCCTCCGCCCTCTCCGGCCGCCTCCCCGATCTCGAGGAGCTCAGGGATGCCGCGGGGCTCCTCCTTTCAAGGCTCTCCGCCACGGGAGCCGGTCTTGCGGGGGACAGGCTCTTCACGATACAGGGATGGGTGAGGGACAGGGACTTCGACAAGCTCGAAACCTCCGTCGCCGGGCTCGGAGCCTCCGTCCTGGAACGGATAGAACCGGACGAGGACGAGCAGCCGCCCACGTCCATGACCGAGAGGAAAGCCTTCGATCCCTACGCCATGCTGACGGAGATGTTCGGAAGCCCCTCCCCCTCCGACCCCGATCCGACTCCTCTCATGGCTCCTTTCTACTCTCTCTTCC
>JAEAMF010002432.1_pt1 | contig 10642 bp, 8 predicted proteins | sample 8958721 | NCBI WGS metagenome assembly JAEAMF01 (sample SAMN16933255, study PRJNA681124) | bioreactor sludge metagenome | isolation source: anaerobic bioreactor treating anionic surfactant - SDBS | place: India: Bengaluru | collected 2019-02-28 | reverse complement strand
CGGGTTCTGGATGGGCAAATACGAGGTGACGCAGGAGCAGTGGCTGGCGGTGCGCGGTTCGTGGCCGGGCGATGCGCCGTCCAGCACTTACGGGTTGGGCAACACGTATCCCGCGTACTACGTTTCGTGGGACGACGCGAAGAATTTCATCACGTCGCTGAACGCACATATCGTGAGCAGCGGGCAGGGGCCGTTGACCGTGCGCCTGCCCAGCGAGGCCGAGTGGGAGTATGCCTGTCGGGCGGGCACGCAGACGCGCTTCTATTTTGGTGATTCTCTAGGCTGTGACGGTCTGTGTACGGATTGCGCGGCGGGCACGCTGCCGGGCAACCGGACAGATTATATGTGGTATTGCGGCAACAACGGCGCATCTGGAACGCCGACTTACGGGACCAAGCCCGTGGGCGGCAAGACGGCGAATGCCTTTGGCCTGTACGACATGAGCGGCAACGTATTCGAGTGGTGCGAAGACGATTACCATGCTAGTTACACCGGCGCGCCGGCGGATGGGAGCGCCTGGATTGACTCGCCGCGGGTCCCGGCCCGGATGATCCGGGGCGGCCGCTGGTCTTTCAACGCCAGGTACTGCCGCTCGGCGTTTCGGGGCTACTACACGCCTGACTATCGGAACTACTACTTCGGGTTCCGCCTGGCCACAGTTCAGTGATTCCTGTCGGGTAATTCAGGGACACCCGTTAGTTGGCCCTGAATTACCTGATAGCGTTATTGCACGGAATACGGATTCCCGTGCCGGTTACGACGAGGCCATAGTAGTTCATTTTGCGGTTTTCCTGCCAGTGGTTCCCGGCTTTTTGGGCGCGACTGGCTTCGGCTCCGGCGGCATCATGCGCTCCGGGTTAATGGGGACAGCCACCTATTATAAACTATTATAATGTTCAATTTACTGGAGTCGCTGATACGGGCTCGTTACAGCGCCGATAAAGTGTCGCTGCTCGATCGCATGAACGCGGAACTGGAAGTGTTGCGCTGTCAGACGCGGTTATGTCATGACTTCCAACTGCTTGATGCATGGGGCCATGAGCATGTGAGCGGCCCCATCAACGCGGTGGGCGAAAACCTGGGCCGCTGGTTGAGGCAGCAGCGGAAAAAGGATGAAGGGTGAAGGATGAGCGTGCTAATCTTGCCTGCGTCGTTCCGGCAGGCGCATATTCAGGGTTTCCCGCAGCAGTTCCAGTTTTTCGCGGAGGCTGTAAGGGGTATAGACATAGTCCTGCTCGAACTGGAAACCGAGACGGGAATCGCGGGATGCGGCGAGCAGCGCCAGGTCTGTTCGCTCTATCTCTTCGCGGAGGAGGGCCTCCATCCGGTCCAGGAGTGCTGTCGTCTTTTCCGGGTCCGGTTCGGCCTCCTGCTGCAGGCGGAGGTCTTCAAACTCCAGGATGGCCGCATCGCTTTGCATCATGCGTTGCAATTGTTCCGCAATGACCACTTCCCGAACGGCCTGTTCGCGTTTGGCTTTTGGGCTTTCCAGGGCCGCGGTGCGATACAGTTTCAGGCCCGTTTCCATTTTTTCCGCCGCCATGCGCAGGTACTTGAGAAAGACGGGTAACAGTTTTGTCTCGGGCCCGACCTCCACGCCGGTGGCGCCACGGGCATAGTTTTCCGCGGCATTGGTCTGATTGGTGAAATCGGGATAAAAGACCATGCGTGTAACGGTGAAGGGCCATCGGGGATTGATCTGTGCGCCCAGGTATCCCTTCCACTTGTCGAAATCGGTCCAGGAATACTGGAACGTCACCGTGCGTAGCGGCGGTTCCTGCAGGAAGATGGGATTGCCGACGGCGTTGTTGGTGCCGAAATTGGGGCCCGTATCGGGCACGAGACGGGTGGCCTCGCTGAAGTGTTTCCATGCCTGGAGTACCCGGTCCCGATTCGTTGTTCCGAAATAGCGTGCAGCATGGGCGCCCAGCAGTTCCTCGAAGGGCGGTGCGCCGGTCCAGCAGGCCCACGCCCGCAGATGGGTCATGAAATTGGGCGTGTAGCCGGAGCTCCAACTCTCCAGCGTGCCATTCACCCCGTGCTTCTCCAGCGCCTCATACCGTTCCTGCCACTGGTAAGGGAAGGGGAGATAGGGGATTGTGCCATATTGCCAGGAGGCAAAGGCATCAGCCTTGCTGTAAACTTTCATATTGCGTTGACGCGCCTCGTCCATCTGGGCTTCGGTCACTTCAGCGGGGCCTATCTGGTTCAGCGAGTAGTCGCGCAGGTACCCCTGCATGCCGTCGAGTTCAAAACTCTTGCCGTTCTCCCAGGTGAGCAGCGGTATGGAATCGGCGGGCAGTTGTTGGATGAAATACCGTTTCATGTCAGCGTTTTGCGGCCGGAAATCAATGTTGTACTCCCAGGGCAGCACCTCAATGGCGGGATTTACGGCGTGGCATTCCTCAGTCACCATTGCGACGGCCCGGCTCCAGTTGCGGGCCCAGTCCTCCACGATCTCCCGGCTCGCGCCGTGATAGCCGCCCCATTGTTTGTACCAGAAACCTTCCGTCAACAGGATGTATCCCCGGATGTCGGGGAAGTTTTTCAGGATATCCCGCATCAGCAGCCGGAGTCCTTCCTCGCTTTCCGGGGTACCCATATAGCGGTAGATGACCGGCGCGTACACCTTCAGACCGTAGCGCGCGGCCCGGTCTATCACATCCCGTAGCCGGGCGGGATCCTGCCGTCGGGTAAGGAACAGCATGCGCCCGTAGAACTCGGTGGCGGTGTCCGCGGCGGTGGCATCGCCGTTCGGATTGGCGTAGCAAGAAGCGAAAATACCGTCGAAACCGTCGTGTACCAGGTTGGCGAACAGGTTGTCCGGCCATTCCATCCACCCCATCCAGGAATGGACCATGCGCGTGTCATAGAGGCTGTGTCGCACCGTCTGCAGGTCTCCGGGAAGAAATGGCCCCCCGCGCAGATTCATCCGGGCTTCGAGGTTGTAGAGGCCGAACATGGCGCCCCGGTCATCATATCCGCACACGACCAGGCGTTCCGGTCCCGCCAGGAGTTCATAGTCCTTGGGGCCTTTGAGCGCCGTGCCGCATCCGGGTAACTGGTCACGCGTGCCTACCACGATACAGCGGCCCAATTCCTTCCAGTTGGCCAGGGATTCACGTTCTTCCAGGGCTACCGTGACGCCCATGGATACGCTTAAATAGTCCTGAAAATCCTGTACCGCAGTGCCCAGCGACACCGAACCGGCCGGGCGCCATATCAGCGTCCAGCCCTGTTCCGGCAGCGCCAGTTCGCCGGACAGGGGCAATGCCTCGGTGTCGCGTGTCGCGGTGTGAATAGGGCCTTCGGAAAGTCTTCGATGGTAAGCGTAGGATTCTTCTTCGGGAAGTACGCGTTCCACTTCCACGGCGAACTCCCGGCTGGTGATTTCGGCCGGGGCCTGCGCCATGGCATACAAGGATAGGAGGAGCGGCACGAACAGCAGGCTGGGAACGCAGACAAGGGCCGGCGCGTAGGGGTGGAATTTGCGGGTAAAACCGTTCATAAATACTCCTTTTACCTTGAGGAATCAGTTCCTTGTTTTCCCCCTTATCCTTTAAGGAAATGCGACACAGTTGCGTATCCTGTTATCTGAGCCTTCACGCGGAGCGCGGTCTCCGGAAGGTTTAGTCTTCGTCCGTGTGTTTCAGGCGTTGGAGCATGCCTTTAATGTCCATTACCCCGCGGATGGCGACATAGACCGTAATGGAAGAATACCATACGACGCAGGCCATGGTTGCAAGCCACCAGAATCCGTGTGCAGGCATCATCAGGCTCCTTTCGTTTCAGATGTTTTTGGTTTCAGCAGGGATCCTACGATCATGGCGGAACCCGCGATCAGATAGGTGGCGATGTTCGCAAAATGAGGCCCTACAATGTCCTTCACGAAATGCCGGGTGGCGGGCAGTTGCTCCAGCACCAGGAAGGTGATGGGGATGATGGCGCCGGAGAGGATGGCGCCTGCGGCGCCCCAGCTGTTGGATCGTTTCCAATAACAGCAGGCGATGAGCAGGATGACCATGCTGGACAGGTAGATATTGGCGGTAACCGTGAGATAGTCCCACAGGTTACCGCGCAGGGGATACCAGAGGCCGTAAAAGAGCAGGAATATCCCGATTAAGGCGACAATGAAGCGGCTGATCAACAGTCCGCGCTTTTCGCTCCATTGTCCTTTGTGGTAGGGGGCCAGAATATCGTTGTAGATGACGCTTGACCAGGTAAGCATGTACGAGGCGTCCGTGGACATGTCAGCCGCCAGCATGGCGGCCACCAGAATACCCATTAGACCCATCGGCACAATCTTGCTCAACAGCATGGGCATTGCCATAAGCGTGTTGTCTCCGACTTCCTCCGGGGTGAGTACAGCCAGCGCGGTGATCCCCCAGACCACGGGAATCAGCCAGCGGCACAGGAAAAAGAAACTGGTGCGCGTATAAACCTGCCGCCCTGTCCGGGTGTCCTTGGCCGCCAGCAGGCGCTGGATGGTGGTTTGCCAGGTCAACACCATCGCCATACTCAGCATGGCATTGGCCACCACGTATTCCCAGCCCATCTTCGGATGCACGAAGGGGTTGAAACCGCCCGCGCCGTAGCGCTGCTCGACGGCCGTGGTCAGCTGTTCCCACCCGATGTTGACCAGAATCAACACCGTGACGGCGAGGAGGCCCGCGCTCATGACCACAAATTGCAGGAAGTCGGTGACCAGCACGGAGAGCATGCCGCCCAGCACGGTATATACGGCGACACTCACCAGCAATACGGTCATGGTGATTTCCAGGTATTTCGGGTCAAAGCCGCACACGGTCACCAGGAAGTCGCCGCCCGTGCGCAGAAACACGCCCATGTTGAGCAGCCCGCCCAAAACGATTACCACCCCGCTCAGCCAGCGGATTCGTTTTCCGAAACGCATTTCAAACAACTCGGGAATGGTCATCACGCCCGCGTCGCGCAGCGGCTTCACGCAGAAACCGGTGTACCCGACGAAGAACATGGACAGGGCGGCAAGCACGCCCGGCACCGCCCCGGAAAACCCGTTTACATAACCGCTTTGCGCGGTATACATGCAGGTGACGATGCCGAATTCGGTGGCGGCCAGCGAGGCGATACCGAGATACAGGTTCATCTCGCGTCCCGCAATCAGGTAATGCTCCACCTTGCCCACATACTTGCGCACCGCAATCCCGGCGATCATGGTTGCCAGGATATAGACACCCACAATACTGCCGTCCAGCCACGTAAAGTTCGTCATTCCGTTGGTTTCCCGTCTGCCTGTAGATTAAAGCCCGGGAGCATTCTCCCCGTTAGCAATATCTTTTACTTACGAAAACAACCAACACCATAATAATCATAGGATGGGGTATTGCGCAAACAGCATAGCCACTATTTTCCGGAATGCATGCAGGCCGGATTCCTATGGGCCCTGAAGGATTCAAATTGAACGAAGTGACAGGGATTTGTTACAGTCGCCTGTATAAACAAGGAGAACCAGTATGAATGCGATTCCGAAGGCAGAATATGGTGAACGCATAGCGAAATTTCAGGCGAATATCCGCTCGGCGGGCCTGGATGCTGTGTTGGCCCATTCCAATGAAGCCGATTTCGCCAACATTCGCTATCTCAGTGAATATTGGCCCACCTTCGAATCAGCGGGTGTGTTCGTGCCGGCGAAAGGCAAGCCTGTGCTGATCATCGGCCCGGAGAGCGAGGCCTATGCGCAAGGCCGCAGCCTCATTCCCGATATCGCCATGATGGTGGAGTACCGCGAGTCGGCCGACCCCGAATACCCCGGTATCCCCGTGGCCGATTATGCGCGCGTGGCAAAGATGGCCATGGGAAAGCGGCCGCTGAAAAAACTCGGGCTGGCCGGGTTTTCCATCATGCCCCTGCCGGTTTATTTCAGCCTGCAGCGGGAGTTTCCCGGCACGGAACTGATTAAGGCCGACGATACCCTGGTGAGCCTGCGCATTATCAAGACCGCCAATGAAGTGAAGCTGATGAAAAAGGCCTATCAAATCAGCGAGCAGGCCATAGACGCCATCCTGGGCGAAATCAGGCCCGGCATGACGGAACTGCAGGTCATAGGCATTGCCCAGCGCGAGATCTACAAGAATGGCGGCGAATATGAGGGGCACGCGCTGTACTGTTTCTGCGGGCCGGGAACAAAGCACGCCATTTCGCGGCCCACCCATAACAAGATAAAACGCAACGAAGTCATTCAACTCAATATCGGCGCGCGTGTGGGCGGTTACTCCTCCAGCGTGGGCGTGCCCTGTTCCATCGGGAAACTGCCGTCTCGCAAAAGACGCCTCGTGGAATTCGGCCTGGAAGCCCATCTGAAAACATACGAACTCATGAAAGGCGGCAAGGATGCCGCCACGGTCGTCCGGGAATACGAAGCCTTTGTCGAGCAACGGGGCTTCAAGCAACACATGCTCTATGGACCCTGCCATGGCATCGGCATGATGGAAGTGGAACGCCCCTGGCTGGAATCCACTTCGGCCTATACGCTCCAGGAGAACATGATGTTCCAGGTGGACACCTTCTTCCAGGACAAGGATTTCGGCCTGCGCTGGGAGAATGGCGTGCGCGTCACCAAAACGGGCGTGGAAAGACTGTCGAAGAAATTTCAGCGTATGGTGGAACTGTAACCTGCCCGAGGGACTGAAGGGCTTCACTGTGGGTGTTCAGTCCTGTGTCCGGGATACGGGGCATTCCCGTTACGGCAGGCCGGGGATGTGGAGATCGGCACAGCCGGGCAGGGTGGGGACCCGTTTGTCGCAGGCAATGGCCCACATTTCCCAGCCGCCGTCAATGTAGTTATCGTTGGCGGGCCGCCCGCAGGCCTGGACGAACAAATACCATTTATCCCCTATAAGGTAAAAGGCCGGCGTGGCGACGTGATACAGGGTGCGGTCGTCATAGAGGCCGTGCCATTGGGTTTGAAGCACGGTATCCAGGTTGAGTTGCTTCCACCCTTTTTCGGGGTCTGTGCTGACCGCCAATCCGGGCCGCCAGCGAGCGCCATGTTCCACGCCTACCTCGATACACAGCACATAGGTGTTGTCCACCTTCAGAACCTGGTGCCATTCGTAGTAGGCGTTGGGTGTGGATTCAAAAATCTGTCCCATGCCGCGCGGATCGTCCTGGTTGTATTGGCGTATCCAGGTCTTGCCATCCAGCGAAGTGGCAAGACGGATACCCGGCAGTATGCCGTCTTTGCACCGGTAGGAGTAATACATATACCAGTCCCAGCGTTGGGCATCGGTGTTCCATTCCCGCAGGACCGCCGCCTGGGATGCCATGTCTTCATCATAAGGGGCGGCCGCCTCCGGAGCCAGCACGGGGCCGGAGCCGAATCGGGAAATGTTTGCGGTGGTGACGTCCGAATACCCATCATTGCCCGCCGGGCAGATCGCCAGGCCGATGCGATCCTGCACCGTCCCCGTGGTTCCGGAGTAGTACATATAGTAGGCATCCTCTTCGGGAATGTAGAGGACGGTATCCAGGCGGATGCTGCCGGAATCCCATCCGGCTTTGGAAGGTGTAAATATTGGATTGTGTTCATCCTGATGCCACTGGAAGGGATCTTTTGTATCCGCCCAGGCCTTGCCGATAGCGGCTGTGTTCCGGTTTGATGCCGGTACGGCGCCGTAGAACATAATCAACCGCCCGGGAATCTTGGGATTGGGCAGGATGCACGGTTCCTCGATTTGCTGCGACATCCATTCATGATCGGCGCGGGCTAAAACGATTTCCCCGCGAATCGCGTGGTCGCCGGTCGGGGGAGGGGGGCTATTCACGTCCGTATCTCCACGGGTAACGCCAGTTTTTTCCGCCACTACGTCCGCATCACTGTCGCCCGGCCATACAGCAAGAGCGCCGGCAATCACGACACACATTGCCAGCCAATAGGGATATTGCATCAGAAACCACCTTTATTATTTACCAACGCGGGCATTGCCCGCAACCCCAAAAAAAAACAACAAAACCTGAGCAAAAAATGGGACTGCCTCCGGCGCGCACAAAAACCAGGCGCGTTGTACTTAATCTTGAACCGCGCCGGAGGCTGTCCCAGATTTTTTGCAGTCGTAGGGTACAGTACCGAAAAAATATGGTACAGTTCCCGCCGCTTGGTTTTGCGCAAACCCAAAGTCTAAGCCACGTATCAATACGATCCTGTCAACAAACGATCATGTAGTAACTTGCGGCGGGAACAGTCCCATTTTTTCTCTGGCCATGTATTCAACTTCGTATTTTTTTTATGATGGCACCGGAGCGATTCGGCGCTTACGCCGATTTCTCTGACAATTTTTTATGATCTCTGAAAATACTGGGAGCGCCGCCATCTCTGGCGGCTTGCGTGGGCAAGATAGGCTATGATGTTATCCCTGCCGGCAAGGATGCCAGCGTTCCCAGTGGCGTAATCGTCTGATCGTTGCGCCGCAGGCGACTCTTCTTCCGTGCGAAGTCCCGGACGAAGCGTAGGTACTTAAAATCACATTATATACCAAGTCGTTTGCGGGTCGCCTCCTGAAACAATTATGCCGGCATCATAGTCAAAATTCCAGACAGGAATATAGACAAGCGCATAGAAACAGATGATAAAACATAATGAGAGAGGGTGCTATGCGCAATAACGATATTAAATGCTTAGGCTTAACCTTTTGTTTTTGGGGATGGCAGTCCTTTTAAGGGGGATTTGGATACTATCGTTGTATGCTGTTACGCAAACCATGTCAGTAGGCAGGAGTATCTGTCAGGGATATTTATGGAAGCGTTAAAACGTTGGATAACGGGTGAACACACCCCGGTAGAGATTCGGTTGCATCTGGCCTTTCTTGCAGTGGGTTATTGGGGGTTGGTCTACTGCGCCTTTCGAGGGTATACCAGCCTGCATCCGTACTCCGTGATGACCCATACCTTGAGTGCGTTGGGTAGTTTTGACGACGGGCATAACCCGAAGTCGTATTGGCTGTTTACCTTGGCTATGGTCTATTGCGGGGCGTCCATGATACCCATTATTCTTTATATCCGGCGCAAACTTGCCGTCGTATCGGAGGCGGGGGCATGGGTGGGTTCCCTGTTCTTTATCGTGGGGTGTGTGGCCATTATCCTTACAGGCTTGTTTCCCGACGCCCGTGGCAAGGTATTCGGCCTATGGGAATATCGGCACGTCCACATGAAAACAGCGGTAACCATCGCGATAGGTTTTGGCGTGGGCATTATATGGCATTGGATACTGCTCCTCCGGGATATGATTACCCGCGGGACATTCAACACACCGGGGAAACTGCCCTATCTGAAACTCATGGGGCCCTTTTCAGTTACGTTGCCTGTTTTTGTGGCCATCGGGTTCCGGCTTGAATGGCGCTATCTTTACGCCGCGATATATGCGGCCTTGCACTCGTCCGGGGAAGAAATGAGAACCTATTGGGGGTTTGTGGAAAAGGGGTTCCGGTCGTTTCCCCTTCTTGAGCACCTGTCCATCTGGGGGTTGACTATTTTTGTTATCTGGTTTGCCGCCGTGTTGCCCTACGAAATAGAACAGAATCAGCGACTACGGAAAAAATATTGACCCCAACATTCCCGCTTCGCTCCTCAAACAGCACTCCAAGGGGCGTTTCCCCTGTTTTTGTCAGGCATGCGCCGTACGGGCGTTCTAACCTGCATATTTCACCAGCCGGAGTGAATCCATGACCATTGCGGGCAACGGATCGCGCGACACGTCATTATGATCGTTAGCGTCCTCATACCCCAAGGCAATGCCGTAAATTCGTTATCCAGGCAATGCTTCAATGTTGTGCTCGATGAGCGCGGGATTGCGGTAACACATTGCGCAGACTATTTGATAATGCCAAGACGCATATCCATCTCCCGCAGCAAAAGCACGCCTCCATCAGAGGTAATGCGGCCACTATCAAAATCAGCCTGAACTTTGCGCCGTCCATTCCAACTGCATTCCGGTATACTGTGCATTCATCGGGTGATTCCTTTCTGTCTACATACATATCATATTGAAAAAAGCATTTATGCTGGAAAATTACTTGATGGTTTCAACTTGGTGAAATTCTCGCCCTAAGAGAATTCCATAAAATCTATTTTTCTCTCGGAATAATGTTTTTTTGCCTTAAGTTTTATCTTGACATTTAGTCAATAAAAGTATATCATTGTTTCCGTGATTTGGATTTGTGAGAGTAGGAAGACAAAATACAAGGAGTAGGGAAATGGAACTCAAGAACGTGATTGTGGGCCTGTCTGTAATTCTTTTACTGTTTTCGATTATGGGATGTCCGCCCATCAACGAAGATGCCCGGGAAGTCATCCTTAAGGCACTCTTGAAGAGTGGGTGTCAGGGATGTGACAGCTGCAATCCGGAAGAGGAGGTAGAACTCATCAACAACGGGGGATTTGAATCCAGCAATGAAAGCTGGACGCCCACCAGCGGAAGTCCCGGCGTATCAGTCATTACCCAAAACAGCCAACTGGCTTATGATGGTGAATGGGTCGCCTGGTTCCGGCGTGGCCCGGGAGATACGGTCCAACAGCCTGAATTGATGCAGCCCATTAGCATTCCCGAGGATTCCGAAGAGTATGTCGGGGAACTGTCCTTTTACGTTCAAGTAAAAAATGGCGATGCCCT
>JAEAMF010002428.1_pt1 | contig 10678 bp, 10 predicted proteins | sample 8958721 | NCBI WGS metagenome assembly JAEAMF01 (sample SAMN16933255, study PRJNA681124) | bioreactor sludge metagenome | isolation source: anaerobic bioreactor treating anionic surfactant - SDBS | place: India: Bengaluru | collected 2019-02-28 | reverse complement strand
ACCGAACAAGGTCGGGGAACTCTATTCGAGAAGTCCCATGCTGCTTTCGGGATACTGGAAAGACCCTGAAAAGTTAGCGGCGGCCATGAAAGGCCAGTATTTCAGTGCGGGCGATATGGGTATGAGGGACGAAGACGGGTATATCTACCTCGTTGACCGTAAAGCCAATATGATCATTTCGGGAGGCGAGAATATCTTTCCGTCTGAAGTTGAAAACTGTGTCGGTGGTAATCCAAAAGTCAGAGATGTCGCTGTCATTGGCGTGCCCCATGAGAAGTGGGGGGAACAGGTGACGGCCTTTGTGGTCCTCCATGAAGGACAGACGGCAACACCCGAAGAGATCTCGGGATATTGCAAAGGCAAGATCGCCGGCTACAAGGTACCCAAGCAGGTTATCTTCATCAAGGATGAGGAAATGCCCCGATCGGGTACCGGTAAAATATTGCATAGAATTTTAAGAGAAAAATACGGTATGTGGAAGGACCATCAATGAAAATTGAACTGAACCGCATAAAAAGTGAACTGTGAATAGTGAATAAAGAAATACAAAAGGGTTCTAACTTGAAAGCTCTTTAGCCAGGAAGAAAGGTGTTATAAACGGAAAGGAGGGGTATTGTGAAAGAGTCAATTTTAGACTATAAAAGAATTCTTGCGGTAGATGATGAACCCGACATTCTTGAGGTGCTGAAAGAGGAGATTACGTTGGCGGCCCCTAAAAGCTCCATAGATACAGCAACGTCCTATGAAAAAGCTCGCGAACTTTTATCATCCTGGTCTTATGATCTTATCATTCTGAACATTATGGGTGTGCGCGGTTTTGATCTTCTGCAATCAGCCGCATCGCTTCCATATCCGGTACCTACTGTAATGCTCACCGCGCATTCCTTTTCTCCTGAATCGTTGAAAAAATCGATTGAATTGGGCGCGCGGGCATATCTGCCTAAGGACAAGCTTGGCTCGCTAGTCCCCTTTCTCGAAGATATCATGACCTACGAGTACGGTCCGGCATGGAGAAAGGTTCTGAAAGAGATAAAAGGTGTTTTTGACAAGAGTTGGGGACCATATTGGAGAGATCCAGATTCGGCCTATTGGGACGAGTTTGAGAAAAAGATTGCCGATAAAAAGTGAGGTTGGTCTATACTCGTCATTGGTTAAGGTAATCCCAATCATCAATTTTTTTCAGAATAAAGTCGGAATGCGCCTTTGGGATAGGAAAGGTTTCGAGATACTCATTACTGACTGAAAAATATTGCGGGTTGAACTGAATTCAAAAAAATCAGGAAAGAAGCCGGGAATTGCATGAGAAACGAACCGGATGAAGATTATAAAAGATGGGTAATGAAAGCTTTTCCACCGTTACTACTTCGTCAATCTTGCCCAGGCCCTGGAGAAAAATATCAATTGCTGATCAATCAATCCTTTTTCCGTATAAAGAATGACATCGGGTACACCGGATTCCTTGAGATATTCATACCGGTCAAGGCTTGTTTTAAGCAGAGAAATGTATTCTTGTAATGATTTCATGTCCATGTCAAACCGCTGAAGCTCTGTTTTGTTTGGCCTCCTCTGTTCCGCTGTTATATTCATTGTGTCCTCCTGTTTCATATCTTCATATAAATATACAAGAACCATGCCAATATGTATGACATTATAACTTATCAAAATATTTAACTTTATTCCAAAATACCAAAGCTCATCGACAAATAAGTTCTACAATATTTGTGGTACCTGCTACATCGATGGTTGGCGGTTACCCGGGAACAAATACTGAGCTTTGTAGCCTTTTCTTTTTCCAGAAGAGAGTAACTACAGTTTGACTCCTTATCAGGCAGTGGATAGAATAAGGCGTGCTTAAAATAGGAAACATAGAGCTTTCACAACCTGTCATGCTTGCGCCAATGGCCGGGGTAAGCGACATGCCTTTCCGCTTAATCAGCCGCGAGTTCGGCGCGCCTCTCGCCTTTACTGAGATGATTGATGTAAGGGCCATCAACCAAAGAGACAAAAGGACCCGCAAAATGCTTATATCGAGCCCGGAAGACCGACCTCTGGGTATACAACTGCTTGCAGCCGACGAAAAACATATTGAAGGGACGCTTGATGTGCTCTCTGAATATCATTTTGATCTTCTCGATTTCAACGCTGCCTGTCCTACGCCAAAAGTGACGCGAAAAGGCAAGGGGGCGGCATTGCTGAAAGAACCCCGCAAATTGAGGTCGATCCTTAAGGTCCTTGTTGGTCTGTCGAAACTACCCGTCACAGTTAAAATAAGAACAGGCTGGGATGAGGATTCGATTAACGCGAGAGACATTGGCCTTTTTGCTGAGGATGCCGGTATCAGCGCGCTTTTTATTCACGGGCGGACAAAGACTCAGGGATATAGCGGAGTGGTTAATTACAGAAATATCAAGGAAGTAAAAGATGCGTTGAAAATCCCTGTGATTGCCAGCGGCGACAATTTATCACTTCCTTTGATAGAAAAAATGTTTCGTGAAACCGGCTGTGATGGTGTGGCAATAGCACGGGGAGCACTGGGGAATCCATGGATTTTCCGTGAAACAATCAACTTTTTCCAGCATGGCACCATTACCGAAGGACCCGCTATCGATGAACGTATTGCTACAATAAAGAGGCATTTTGATCTTGTTCTTAAGCATTATGGTGAAGAACGAGGTGTTGGTATCTTTCGAAAATTCTTTATCTGGTATACAAAAGGACTTAAAGGGACGAAACAACTCCGCGATAAAGCTTTTCGGACAGACAAAAAAGACCTCTTTCTTCAAATTATTGATGAGCTACGCAAATTCGACGCCCATTAATCGCTTTATTAGCTCTATACTTGGTTAATATTAAAAGACTTTTATTTGTCCAGGTCTTGTTATATTGAGCTTGATAAAATTTTCTCTTGCAAAATACCTCTGGAACTGATAGATATATGAAACAAAAGGGAATTTTAGAAAAAAAGGAAAAAATGGCAAAATACACAAAAATACCTGAAGCAACAATACGCAGGCTGTCAAATTACCTGAAATGCTTAAGTGATCTTGAAACAAAAAACGAGAAAGTAGCATCGAGTGCCCTTATCGCCACCATGTGCAATGTCAACGCGGCACAGGTAAGAAAAGACTTTGCATATTTCGGAGAATTCGGCATCAGGGGTATGGGTTATAACGTAAAAGAACTGAAAAGGCATATTAAAGAGATACTTGGTATCAACCGGGAATGGCGAATTGCTGTCATCGGTATTGGAAATCTAGGAAGCGCGCTACTTGTTTATAAGGATTTTCTGAAACAGAACTATAAAATAGTGGCTGCTTTTGATATATATCCTGAGCAGGTAATTGGACGCATTTCAGAGAGAGTTGGTAAACCTGTCGAGATACTCCATATGGATACACTAAAAGAGGTTGTGAAGGTAAGAAATATTGAGATAGGAATTATAACAACACCTCCTCAAGCTGCGCAGGAGGTTGCGGACCTGTTAATAGATGCGAACGTGAAAGGGATCCTGAATTTGTCTCCGGCAACGGTGCGGACCCCGGAACATGTTAAGCTGAGGAACCTCTTCTTCACTTCTGCCCTTGATAATCTGGTCTATTATCTCACAAATTAAGAGGCTCATATGATGAAAGTTCTGGGAAATGTCATCGAAATGTTTGTGTACGCCGCTGTGTATATGATCATCATTCTTGTTTCGGTGAAAATAATCGGTGCCATCTTTACGACTGATTTTGAAAAAAAAATTTCTGAAGAAAACAACATCGCGTTGTCAATCATCTGCGCTTTTATGTTTGCGGGTCTTGCTATCGTTGTTGCCGCAGTAGTAAAATAAGCCTGTGAAAGCGATTTTTATAACTGGGACTGATACAGGAGTCGGAAAAACTGTGATATCAGCGGGCCTGTGCGCGTTTCTTTCTTTAAAAAAAGAGCTTAATGTAGGTGTCATGAAGCCTTTTGAAAGCGGCTTCAACAGGATCGGCGGGGATACGCCATCCTGTGACGCATCTTACCTGAAAGAGGTTTCTGGCGCAGACGATAGTCTTGATGAAATTAATCCCTATACATTTGAGGCCCCTCTCGCGCCTGAAGTGGCAGCGAGACTTGAAAATATTAGTGTTGATATTGAAAAAGTTAACAATACCTTTAAGCTGCTCCTTGAGCGTCACGATGTCCTCGTTGTTGAAGGTGCGGGCGGTGTTCTGGTTCCTATAAGTAAAGGCTTCTTCTTTTGTGATCTCATGAAAAGCTGGGACACATCTGTCATCATTGTTTCCAGACTTGGGCTCGGCACAATCAATCATACTCTTCTGACGAGCAATTTTTTGCAATTGCTGGGTATTAATGTGCTTGGAGTAATACTAAACGATACAGATGGGAAAAACGATATTGCCGCGGAAACGAACCCCGAAATGCTCAAGCAATATCTGAAAGTTCCTCTCCTTGGTGTTTTTCCTCATCTGGACGAATACGATGTAAAAGCGGTAAAGAGAGAATTTTTAGCAGACACATTTTCCAATTGTATCGACACGAAAACCATTATGCGCGCGATCAGGTAAAACCGGGGCATGGGTTGCCCAGCACAAAGCTAAGGTATAACCTGAGTTTTGTGTCGGAATTGTGTGCCTTGCGACTGCCTCTCGCGGTTATTTCCTGAATTCGTTAAAATATTTCCTGGAACGTTCAATTACATCCATATCAACACAGTAGGCAAGTCTGAAATACCCTGACCTGCCGAAACCAATGCCGGGAACCCCAAGTATATGGTGTTTCTGAAGTTCCCTCACGAACTTGATGTCGTCAGGAATGGGCGATTTCGGGAAGATGTAGAAAGCCCCCAGAGGTTTTATCACTTCAAAACCTGATTCAATAAGAATATCATAGATGAGGTCCCTTCTGCGCTGATATTCCATCATATCAATATCGGCATCCTGAAATTTTCCCACAACTCGCTGCATGAGCGCGGGGGCGTTGATGAAACCCAGAATCCTGTTGGAGAAGATCATCGCGTCCATCAATGGGTTGATGTTTTTAATGGACGGTGAAGCGGCAATGTAACCAATTCTTTCGCCTGCCAATCCAAGGTCTTTCGAGTGACAGGTAACAACGATAGTATCTTCGTAAAGACTGAATACATCCGGAAGAGTTGTCCCGTTATAAATCAGTTTTTTATATGCTTCGTCGGCAATAAGGAATATTCTCTGGCCTTTCTCACGTCTTTTGCGGAGGACGGCGGACAAGTCTTTCAGCTCTTCCTCGGTATAGACGATACCGGTGGGATTGTTGGGCGAGTTGATGAGGATTGCTTTGGTGTTTTTGTTGATCGTCTTTTCTATCTTATCGATGTCAAGGTGAAAATCATCCTTTGTCTCGACTGGCTTCATGATCCCGCCGTGATTCCCGATGTAGAACATGAACTCGACAAAATAGGGATTCGGTACGATGACTTCGTTGCCGGGATCTAGAAGTGCTTTGAAGACGACATTCAGACCCCCGGCAGCACCGACGGTCATTATAATATTGTCTTTGCTAAAGGGAAGTTTTGTATATTCCGCGCAATGGTCAGCTACCTCCTGACGAACAAATTCATAGCCGCTATTTGTCATATATCGGTGCATTCCCTTGTTTTCCGACTTGATTATCTTAACAAGCTCTTCTTTTAACCTCTTCGGTGGCTCCGTAATCGGATTGCCGAGGGTAAAATCGAGTATGTTTTTGGCTCCATGTATCTTCTTCATCTTTTCGCCTTCCTCGAACATGGCCCTGATCCAGGAAGAGTCTTTCATCGCTTTTGTTATGCTCTTTGAAATACCCATTTTTCACCTCTTCTTATAACGTTTTCCAATTCTGATAAAACCTTCCCGGCTTTTCTGGATTGTCTCAATCGGTACGCAGTATGCTATTCTGAAGTAGCCTTTTCTGCCGAATCCTCTTCCGGGGACAACCATGATTCTTTCTTCTTGTTGGAGCATTCGAACGAATTCGAGTTCATCAGGTATGGGAGATTTAGGGAACATATAAAACGCACCCATTGGTTTTACGCATTCAAAGCCGCCTTCCATCAATATTTCATATAGAAGGTCCCTTTTTTCCTCGTATAGTCCGATGTCAACAGAACTTCTCTGAAACTTACCTGCGATCCTCTGAAAGAGCGCGGGGGCGTTCACAAACCCGAGGGTCCTCATGGAAATCATCAGTGCCGAAACCATGAGTTCGTATTTTTCTATATGTGGTGAAATCGCGACATAACCAATCCGTTCACCTGGAAGCGCCAGGTCTTTTGAGTGAGAAGTAATAGCATAGACAAGATCGTAGAGTTTAAAAATGTTGGGCAGGCGGAAACCGTTAAAAACCAATTTTTTGTATGCGTCATCGCAAACAATGTAGATGTCCTGTCCCTGAGATCTCTTTGCGTTGAGCAGCCCGATAAGTCCTTTAATACTTTCTTCCGTATATACAGCCCCTGTGGGATTGTTTGGGCTATTGAGAAGGATTGCCTTTGTCTTTTTTGATATCGCTTTTTCAATTTTTTCAATGTCGAGTTGAAAGTCTTTTTTTGTCTGCACAAGCCGCATGGTGCCGCCGTGGTTTTCAATATAATTCTTAAATTCCCAGAAGAAAGGCGAGGGAACAATTACTTCATCACCCCTGCTTAACATGCTCTTTAGAAGGATGTTAAGTCCGCCGGCGCACCCTACTGTCATAAAAATATGATTCGCCGTGAAGGGCACATCATGAAGTTCGCTCAGGTAAGCGGAAACCTCATGCCGGACATCTTCATATCCGTTGTTTGACATATATCGGTGCATTCCTTTTACGGGATTACTCAGTGTTTCGATGAGTGTTTTTTTAACTTCTTCGGGGGGTTCAGTATCAGGATTTCCAAGAGAAAAATCGTAAACATTATCTTCGCCGTACTCTTTTTTAATCCTGAGGCCTTCCTCGAACATCCTTCGGGTCCAGCCTTCCTGATTTGCGATGAGTTCCTGTATTTTGTTTGAGATAATCATCCTTCCTCCTGTATAAAAAAAGCCATGGTTATTCTCCATGGCTCATAGACTAAAAAAGCCATGGGATCTTGCACCCATGGCTTTTGCTTTATTCAAAGCAATGTAGGCCTGGGTGCAAGCTTCTAAAGTAAAAATAGTAAAAAGGAAAATATAATGAAAAAACTTGCATAGCATAGTAATTAAAAAGGAAAATAGTTATAATGTCAAGAAAATTCGTTGTTTCTACAGCATAACACCCGTAAGATCTTCCATTGTTTCAGGTGAAGAGACCTGCGTTCCTGAGGCATAGTCAGGAGACCACAAATTCAGTCTTCATTGACAATGGGGGGGCTAAAACCTTATAATGTAAGTGATATTTTTCACTTTATCTCTACTAAGGAGGCTTAATTAATGACTGTTAAATCGCAGGGTTATTCAGGTAGCGATGACTATATAGCATCTAAACCACTCATGGAAATTGTAAATGTGGCTGTTTCATTAGGCAAACCACTGGTAGTAAAAGGTGAGCCCGGTACAGGTAAGACTCTCCTTGCTCATAGTATCGCTGCGGCCATAAATAAGAAGCTTCTCGTCTGGAACATCAAATCCACAACGAAGGCAAAAGATGGTCTTTATGTCTACGATACTGTGCAAAGGCTCAACGACGCACGGTTTAAGGATAAAGATATCAGCGATATCAGGCAGTATATTAAAATGGGAAAATTAGGACAGGCATTCAAGAGTGATGAACAGGTTATCCTCCTCATTGATGAGATTGATAAGGCTGATGTGGAGTTCCCAAATGATCTTCTAAATGAGCTTGATGAAATGAGCTTCCATATCCATGAGCTTGATGAAGAAGTCCGGGCAGAACACCGGCCTATTGTCATTATTACAAGCAATTCAGAAAAGGAACTTCCCGATGCTTTTTTAAGACGATGTATTTTCTATTACATAGAATTTCCTGACACAGAAATGATGGAAAAGATCGTGAAAGTGCATTATCCGGATATCGAGAATAAGGTTGTGAAGGAAGCCCTGAAACGTTTTTACTGGATACGCGAAATGGAGGGACTAAGGAAAAAACCTTCCACGAGCGAGCTTTTAGACTGGATAAAGGCCCTCGCTCTCGGTGGTGTTAATGTGGATAAAATTACCGGCGAAATACCTTTTCTGGGGACTCTTCTGAAGACTGAGCAGGATACGGAGCGTTTTGTAAGACTTTCCAGTTCCCAGGGTGGTTTCGGGTCGAGAAGAAGATACTAATGTTTATTGATTTTTTCTACCTTTTGCGTGCGAAAGGTGTTCCTGTATCGGTAACAGAATGGATGACGTTTATTGAGGCCCTCTATAACGGGTATTTTCAATCAAGCCTCAATCACCTCTATTACATCGGTAGAGCATTCCTTGTTAAAAGCGAAGCTTACTATGATCAGTATGATCTGGCGTTTCAGGAATTTTTCGGCGGCATAAAAACAGATGGGCTTGAACTCGACAAAGTGCTCGACTGGCTCGAGAACCCTCTCAACAGGCTTCCGAAATTGACCCCTGAAGAAATGGCTGAGTTCCAGAAACAGATTGAGGAGTTCAGAAAGACCCATGACATGGATGAACTAATGAAACAGTTCAGGGAAAGATTGAAAGAACAGACCGAACGCCACGATGGAGGAAAAAAATGGATCGGTACGGGCGGTACGTCCCCCTTCGGGGCCTATGGTTACCATCCGGGAGGCATAAGGGTTGGCGGCGAATCATGGATGCAGTCAGCCGCGAAAGTGGCAAGCGAGAGGAGGTTTAAGAATTATCGGAATGATATTATCCTCGATGTAAGACAGACAAAAATGGCCCTGAAAAAATTGCGGCAATTGAAACGTGAGGGCGCACAGGATGAACTTGATGTTGATGAAACTATCGATAAAACGGCCAAAGAAGGAGGCGAGATCGAGTTGGTTTTTAACAGATCACGGGAAAACTCGACCAGACTGGTTCTTCTTATGGATACCGGCGGTTCAATGTACCCCTATGTGGAATTGTGCGAGAAGCTCTTTTCGGCAGCTTCGCAGATGGAACATTTTAAGGAATTTCATTATTACTTTTTCCATAACTGTATTTATCAGGATATTTATGAAGATATGGCGAACTACAAGAGGATACCAACGGAAAAACTCTTTTCACAGTTCCATAAAGGGTACAAGCTGATCCTGGTAGGCGACGCGAGGATGGCATATTCAGAATTATTCGACATCAACGGCAATATCGATTATTTTTACACAAATGATAAGCCCGGATTGGAATGGCTGATACGCATAAAAGACCATTTTCCCCATTCCGTATGGCTCAACCCTACTCACAGGAATTACTGGGGTCATTACACGGTAGACGCAATAAGTAAGGTGTTTCCCATGTTCGAATTGACTCTTGATGGTCTCAAAGATGCTGTAAAGGCGCTTCAGTCAAGGACAAGAAAACCTGTGCTCAATGAATTCAGGTAAATGGAGAAGAAAAACTCCCAGTTTTTTGCCAGAGAGAAATAAATATTACTATTTTTAAGAATATACTTTATAATTTTATGTGTTCGGAAAGTATTTAATTATTATGCTATTTGGACGATAAAGATATGGATACAATATTAAACTCAGTATAAGGAAATACAGAAAACGTATATGACCGCAAAACTGGATAAAATATCTTCATTGAAAAATACGGAGCTTTTTAAAGCACTTGAAGATGAAGACATTGAAAAACTCTCCAGCAGGCTCAAAGAGAGAGTCTACCCGCCAAACACCGCCATTGTGCGAGAAGGAGCTTCAGGCGATTCGATGTTTATTATTAAAAACGGCAATGTGGAAATACGGAAGAAGGAAAAAAACCTCGGCGTTGATCTTGCCATCGCCGGGCTCGGGACCGGGGCATGTTTCGGTGAAATGGCCCTGCTTACCGGAAAGCCACGGTCGGCGACCGTTATAGCCGTCGGTGCCACTGAAGTCTTTGTCCTTGAGAAGAAAGACTTCGATTCGCTCCTGATGGAACACCCCACAATGTCCCTTGCCCTGAACAAAATTGTCGCGGAACGCATAGAGGAAATGAATACCCAGAAAAGCCTGGGTGTAGTTTCTCTGCAAACATTGCGTCTTGATCCCGATGTAATGAAATTATTTCCGGAACAGGTTGTTCTGAGACATAAAATGCTGCCTACATCTTCCGCAAACAAGAAGCTGACTCTCGCCATGGTGAATCCGCATGATATATTCGCGATGGATGAAGCGAGAAATATCATCGCTAAAATTGACAAAAATGTCACCATAGACCCGGTAATTATTTCAGCTGATGATCTCAAGAAGTTTATGGAAACGGATTATAAAACAATGGTACAAACGGTGCAGGAACAGCAGCCGGAAGTAAATTATGACGACTATCTTGATAACCTGGATCATATCCAGTCAGATATAATGAAAGATGCCGATTTTAACGAGGCTGCAGAAGAAGATCTTGGGGTTACTGATCTCGCGCGGGAAGCGGAAGGCGCCCCCATAATACGACTTACGAACAATATCATTGCTGTCGCTCTGAAAAAAGGCGCAAGCGATATTCATATAGAGCCCATGGAAAAAGGACTTCGTGTCCGATACAGGATTGATGGTGTTTTACGACAGGAAATGATGTTGCCGAAAAAGGTTCAGCTACCGCTCATA
>JAEAMF010002426.1_pt1 | contig 10680 bp, 7 predicted proteins | sample 8958721 | NCBI WGS metagenome assembly JAEAMF01 (sample SAMN16933255, study PRJNA681124) | bioreactor sludge metagenome | isolation source: anaerobic bioreactor treating anionic surfactant - SDBS | place: India: Bengaluru | collected 2019-02-28 | reverse complement strand
CCGAGATCTCGGTCTCGGCGTTGCGGGTCTTGGCCAGCTTGTTCTTGGCCTTGTCCAGCTTGATGCCCAGGAACTCCAGGCCCTCGCAGGACTTCTCCCGGATGAGGTCGGACATCTCGCCGACGCCGGCCGTGAAGACGATGGCGTCCGCGCCGCCGATGGCCGCGGCGTAGGCCCCGATGTACTTCTTGATGCGGTAGGACTCGACCTCGATGGCCAGCGCGGCCCGGGCGTCGCCGGCCTCGGCGGCCTGCTGGACGTCGCGGCGGTCGGTGTACTTGCCGGTGATGCCGAGCAGGCCCGACTTCTTGTTGAGGATGTCGCTCATCTTGCCCGGGGCGATGCCCTCCTTCTCCATGATCATCAGGTCGATGGCCGCGTCGTGGTCGCCGGCCCGGGTGCCCATGACCAGGCCCTCGAGGGGGGTCAGGCCCATGCTGGTGTCGAAGGAGACGCCGTTCTTGATGGCGTTGGCCGAGACGCCGTTGCCGATGTGGAGGCAGACCAGGTTGCACTGGAAGGGGTCCTTGCCCAGAAGCAGGGCGGCCCGCTTGGCGACGTAGAGGAACGAGGTGCCGTGGAAGCCGTAGCGGCGGACGCCGTACTTCTCGTACCACTCGTAGGGCAGGGCGTACATGTAGGAGCTGGCCGGCATGGTCTGGTGCCAGGCCGTGTCCATGATGGCCACGTGGGGGATGCCGGGCAGGACGGCCATGGCCGCCTCGATGCCCAGGACGTTGGGCGGGTTGTGGAGGGGGGCCAGGCCGAAGAGGCTCTTGAAGGTCTCGATCGTCTCGGGGGTGATGCGGACCGACTTGGTGAACTTCTCGCCGCCGTGGACCACCCGGTGGCCGACGGCCGAGATCTTGGCCAGGTCGTCGAGGACCCCGATCTTGGGGTCGAGCAGGGTGTCGATGATGAGCTTGATGGCGTCCTTGTGGTTGGCGCACTCGTGGTCGAACTTGATGGGCTCGCGGCCCAGGCCGGACTGCTGGATGTAGCTCTTGCCGATGCCGACCCGCTCGACGATGCCGGTGGCCAGCGTTTCCTTCTTGTCGTAGTCGTAGAGGCGGTACTTGGCGGACGAGCTCCCGCAATTGAGGGAGAGGACGATCATGGAAGACTCCTTCGGAACGGAATAAAAGAAGGTCCATTCTGCCCCCAGACAGGGGAAAAGTCAAGGCGGCCCGGGGGCCGCGGCGGGGGTCCGGCGGGGTTGACAGGTCCGGGGGCCTGCGGTATAACCGCACCTTGCCGTCATCCCTCGAATAAGGAGTTCCCATGGGCAATACGTTCGTTCAAGACATCCGCGACAAGGCCGCTAAAAAGTTCCTCAAGGTCGCCTTCCCCGACGCCGAGGACGTCCGGACGCTGAAGGCCGCCCTGACCCTGCGCGAGAAGAAGATCGCCGAGCCCCGCCTGGTCGGCCCGGCCGCCGCCATCCAGAAAGTGGCCAAGGACAACGGCCTCGACATCGGCGGCATCCCCATCGTCGACCCGGCCACCGACGCCGCCCGCGACGAGCTCGTCGGCGTGCTTTTCGACAAGCGCAAGGCCAAGGGCTGGACCCTGGAGCAGGCGGCCGAGGCCGCCAAGGGCCCGCTGTACTACGCCGGGCTGCTCCTGGCGACCGGCAAGGTCGGGGCCGTCGTCGGCGGCAACCTGTCCTCGACGGGCGACGTCATCCGGGCCGCCATCCACACGGTCGGCACGGCCCCCGGCATCTCGACGGTGTCCAGCTACTTCATCATGGTCTTCCCGGAGAAGCTCCTCTGCTACGCCGACTGCGCCGTGGTCCCCAACCCGACCGACGCCCAGCTGGCCGACATCGCCATCACCTCGGCCAAGAACTTCCAGGCCGTGACCGGCGAAGAGCCGCGGGTGGCCATGCTGTCGTTCTCGACCAAGGGCTCGGCCCAGCACGCCGACGTGGACAAGGTCGTCGCCGCCACCCAGATCGCCAAGGAGAAGGCCCCCCAGCTCCTCCTCGACGGCGAGATGCAGGCCGACGCGGCCCTGGTGGCCTCGATCGGCGAGCGCAAGTGCAAGGGCAGCCCGGTCGCCGGCAAGGCCAACGTCCTCATCTTCCCCGATCTCGACGCCGGCAACATCGGCTACAAGCTGACCGAGCGGCTGGCCGGGGCCGAGGCCGTCGGGCCGATCGTCCAGGGCCTCAACAAGCCCTACTGCGACTTGAGCCGCGGCTGCTCGGCCGACGACATGGTCAACGTCGCCGCCATCTGCAGCCTGATGGCTTGAACCCGTAGGGATTTACGCCGGACGGACGGACCGCCCCCCTCGGGGCGGTCTTTTTTTTCGAGGGAGCCCGCGCCGGGCCGCCCTCTAGGGCCGTGACAGGTTGTACTTCTTCACCAGCCGGGACGGCTGGTAGGAGAGCTTGGCCTTCCGCAGCCCCTCGACGTTCATGTCCTGTTCGCGGTTGATGAAGGCCGCGTCGGGCCAGGCCCGGACGACGAACTCGCGGTTGATCCACTGGGCCAGCCCGACCAGGCCGGGATTGGCGATCTCGATGGGGATGACGGCCATGTCCGGGGTCAGGCGCCCGCCCATGGTGAAGGCCTCGACGCGCCCGCCGACCTTGACCACGCCGCCCCGCAGGTCCAAGCGCTCGAACGAGGCCAGGGCCTGGAGGATGGCCGTCCGCTCGGCCCGCATGTAGAGGTCGCCGTTGCGCTTCTCTTCGAACCAGTCCTCGAGCAGCCGGAAGCAGCCGGGGACGTCGGCCCTCGTCAGGTCGTGGTACTCGTGGGCGAAGGTCGACTCGAACTTGCGGACGCGGTTCCGCTTGCCGTCGTACCTCTTGCCCTTGAGCTCGGCCAGGTCCTGGCGGAGGTAGACGTAGTCGAAGTTGCCGGGGTCCTCTTCGATCTTGAGGCCCGCGCCGTATTGGGCGGCGAAGTCCTCCGGCACCCGCGACAGGCGCGGCGCGACGTCGAGACAGGCGGCCACCGTCTCGGCCGTCCGTTCCCCGCCGACCGGGGGCAGGACGTAGGGGTCCTCGAAGTCGGGCTCGACCAGGACGCAGAGGGCGCCGTTGAGGGTGGTCCAGCGGGGATGCTCCGAGTCCTTCCAGATGAAGATGTTGGCGAAGGACATCTCGCAGACCTCGAACGGCTGGCGTCCGAGGTAGTCTTCGAAGACGGCACGGTCCTCGAGGCCGACGGGCTTGAAGTCGGGGAAGGCCGGCCGGCTCACGTTCGCTCTCTCGACATGACGGTGCAGCGCTCCCGGGGGCAGCCCTGGCACCAGGACGTTTCCCTCTTGGCCGGGAAGGTCGCCGGGACCTCGCGGGACGGGGCGAAGCCGCAGGACGCGAAGAAGCCGGGGATGATGGTGGCCAGATGGACCTCGCCCCGGGCCTCGGCCATCAGGGCCTCGACCAGGGCCCGGGCCGCGCCCCGGCCGCGGAAGTCCGGATGGACGCCCAGGGCGCACAGCTCGCGGCAGTCGTCGTGGTCCTTGAGCGCCACCAGCCCGCGGATGCGCCCGTCCTCTTCCGCCACCCAGAGGGCGTCGGCCTCCATCCCGGGATAGTCCAGGCCGAGCAGGCCGGCCAACTCGACGGCGGGCGGGATGTCCTCCGGAAGGGCTCGGCGGATGCGCATTTCTTTTTATTATATCACGGCCCGCCGAGGCCGGCGAGGTCCGACCGGGGGGATGGCTGGGCGCCGGACCACGTCTCTGTTATAGTGGCGCCGATGAACAAAGGGCCGTCGAAACCGCTCGTCCTGGCCGTCCTTGCCGCGGCGGCCCTGGCCGCGGCGGCCTGCCGTCCCGCCCCGGCGGCCCCGCCGCCGGCCGCGAGGATCGAGTGGGCCGACCTCGATCCTGACATCGTGCCCCGGGCGGCCGATCTCCGCACCGGTTATCTGATCGTCCCGGAGGACCGGGGTTCCCCGGCGGGCCGGACGGTCCGGCTGCCCTTCGTGATCATGAGGAGCCGGTCGGGCGCGCCCCGGCCGGACCCGGTCCTCGTCTCCGCCGGCGGCCCCGGGGGCAGCATCCTGGGCCGGGTCCGCGGCCGGGCCCGGAATCCCCTGCTCGAGGACCGGGACGTCATTCTCCTCGAACAGCGCGGCTGCCATTTCTCCCATCCGTCCTTGACCGCCCCCCGGATCACCGAAGCCCTGCGCTCGGGCTGGGGGGCGCGCCTCAACGGGGACCCCGACCCCGTCGCGGTCCGCCTCGCGCTGCGCGAGACCCTGCGCGAGTACAGGGCCGAAGGGATCGGACTGGCCGGCTATACGACCAAGGACAACGCCGCCGATATCGCCGACCTGAAGCGCCTCTTAGCGCTCGACGCCTTGAACCTTTACGGCAACTCCTACAGCACCAAGATCATGCTGACCGTCCTGCGGGACGCCCCGGAAGGCATCCGGGCGGTCATCCTCGATTCCGTCCTCCCCCCGGAAGCCAACTGGGACGAGGACGCGCCGGCCAATATCCTCGACGTCTTCCGCCGCCTGATGGCGGCCGCCCGGGAGAGCGGGCCGTTGCGGGAGCGCCTGGCCGGCTTCGAAGGGCGCTGGCGGCTCTTTCTCGAGCAGGCCAACCGCCGTCCGGTCGAGCTGGCCGTGAAGAACCCGGCCGACGGGTCCCCGATGTCCGTCCGGCTGGACGCGGCCGGGATCATGAACTGCGTTTACGCCGGTCTCGAGGACCCGGACGGGATCCCGCGGCTGCCGCTCGTCGTCGACGAGGCCAGCCGTGGCCGGACCGGCCCGCTGGGCCCGCTGGCGGAGGCCTATCTCGGCTCGTCCCAAGGCTACGCCTGGGGGGCGCGGCTGGCGGTCTGGTGCGGCGAGGAGTTCCCCTTCGAGCGGCCGGGCCGGATCCGGCGCCCGTCCAGGATGCCGCGGGAGCTGGCCCGCTTCGTCCAGGCCGCCGTGCCGCTGGAGGCCTTGACCATCTGGCCGCAAGGGACGCCGGCGGCCGTCGAGAAACGCCCCGTCCGCAGCCGGGTCCCGGCCCTCGTGGCGGCCGGAGAATTCGATCCCGATACGCCCGTCGCATGGGGACGGCGGACCGCGTCCGGCCTCGAGCGCGCCCAGCTTGTCGTCTTCGCCGGGATGACCCACGTGCCCTTATTCGCCCATCCCGAGGCGGGCCGGATCATGCGGGAGTTCCTGGCCGCGCCCCTCGAGCCCGTCGCCCCCGGCCGGGCCGGGGAACGGCGCCCGTTCGCGACGGCTCTGGAGGACCCGCCTTCGCCTTGACAGCGCCGGGGGGCGGGCGGTAAGATTTCCCCCGTGTCGGCGGGCGGAGGATCGGGGCCAAGGCCCTTCTCCCCCGCCGCCGGTTGTTGCCCGATCCCTGAATCCTGGTGAAGCATGCGACTTCTCATCATCAATCCCGGCTCGACCTCGACCAAGATCGCCGTCTTCGAGGACGACCGCGAGGTCCTGTCGGAGAACATCTCCCATTCCGCCGAGGACCTGGCGCCCTTCGCCCGGATCGTGGACCAGAAGGCCTTCCGCAAGGACCTTATTCTTAAGACCCTCGAAGCCAGGGCCATCGCGCCGGCCTCGCTGGCGGCCGTCGTCGGCCGGGGCGGGCTGCTCAAGCCCATCCCCAGCGGCGTCTACAAGGTCGGCGAGCGCATGCTGGCCGACCTCGAAAGCGGCGTCCAGGGCGAGCACGCCTCCAACCTGGGCGGCCTGATCGCCGACGAGATCGCCCGCCCGCTCGGGCTGCCCGCCTTCATCGTCGATCCCGTCGTCGTGGACGAGCTCGACGACTGGGCCCGCCTGTCCGGCGTGCCCGAGATCCGCCGCCGCAGCATCTTCCACGCCCTGAACCACAAGTACACGGCCCGGCGGGCCGCCCGCGAGCTCGGACGGCCCTACGAGGAGCTCAACCTGATCGTCTGCCATCTCGGCGGCGGGGTCACGGTCGGGGCCCACGAGAAGGGCCGCGTCGTCGACGTCAACAACGGCCTCAACGGCGAAGGGCCCATCGCCCCCGAGCGGGCCGGCACCGTGCCGGCCGGCGACCTGGTCGACCTGGCCTTTTCGGGCCGGTTCTCCCAGGCCGAGCTCAAGAAGCGCCTGACCGGCCGCGGCGGCATGGTCGGCCACCTGCAAACGAACGACATGCGGGAGACGCTCAAGCGGTCCGCCGCCGGCGACGCCTCGGCCCGGCTGGTGTTCACGGCCATGGCCAAGACCGTAGCCAAGCAGATCGGCGCCTGCGCCGCGGTCCTGCGGGGCCGCGTCGACGGCGTCGTCCTGACCGGCGGCCTGGCCCACGGACGGGAATTCATCGACCTGATCAAGGACCACATCGGCTTCCTGGGCCCGGTGTTCGTCTACCCCGGCGAGAACGAGATGGTGGCCCTGGCCGAAGCCGGGCGCCGCGTCCTCCGGGGCGAGGACACGGCCCGGGCCTATCCGGCCTGATCCTGTCGAACGCATAAAGGAGCCGTCATGATCACCACCCTCAACCAGATCGTCGACAAGGTCAAGGGCGCGCCGCCCCGGCGGCTGGCCGTGGCCGTGGCCGAAGATCCCCATACCATCGAGGCCGTCGGCCGCGCCGTCCGGGAGAAGCTCGTCCGGGCCGTCCTGACGGGCGACGAAAAGGCCATCCGCAAGGTGGCGGCCGAGAACAAGGTCGACGCCGGCGGGTTCGAGATCGTCCACGAGCCGGACAAGGCCAAGGCCCTGGCCCTGGCCGTCGGGCTGGTCCGCGACGGCCAAGCCGACTTCCTGATGAAGGGCCTGCTCGACTCGTCCCTCTACATCCGCGGCATCATCGACAAGGAGAAGGGCCTGCTGCCGCCGGGCCGGCTCCTGTCGCACGTCTCGGTCATCGAGGTCCCGGCCTGGAAGAAGCTTATCGTCTGCGGCGACGTGGCCGTCATCCCGGCGCCGGACCTGGAGGCCAAGGTGGCCATCCTGAACTACGCCATCGGCGTGGCCCACAAGCTCGGCATCGAAAAGCCCAAGGCCATCCTCCTGTCCGCGGTGGAAAAGGTCAACCCCAAGATGACCTCGACGACCGACGCGGCCATCATCGCCAAGATGGCCGACCGCGGCCAGATCAAGGGGGCCATCGTCGACGGCCCGCTGGCCCTGGACGTGGCCTTCAGCGCCGAGAGCGCCGCCATCAAGGGCATCAAGTCGCCCGTGGCCGGGGACGCCGACATCCTGGTCTTCCCCAGCATCGAGGCCGGCAACATCTTCTTCAAGGCCTCGACCTACCTGGCCAAGGGCGAGCTCGGCGCCGTCGTGGCCGGGGCCACCTGCCCCTGCGTCCTGACCTCGCGCGGCGATTCCGAGGACACCAAGTTCTACTCCATCGCCCTGGGCTCGCTGCTCGTCTGACCGGCCGTCCGGCCGGGCGGCCGCCGGGGGCCGATTTGTGGTAGAATCCCGGTCTGCCGATGAGATCGCGGACTGTCCTCGGACTGGCGGCGGCCGGCGCCCTCCTGGCCGGCGCGGCGGCGGCGTTGCTGTGGCTCCGGCCGGGCGGCGAAAGCTTCCGCCGGCTGACCAAGGGCCGCGACTTCAACGTCGTCCTCGTCACGCTGGACACCGTCCGGGCCGACGCCCTGGGCTGCTACGGCCGCCGCGACGTCGAGACGCCCGTGCTCGACGCCTTCGCCGGCGACGGCGTGCGCTTCGACCGCTGCTACGCCCAGACCCCGCTGACCCTGTCCTCCCACGCCACCCTGCTGACGGGCACGCAGCCGCTCTTCCACCGGGTGCGGGACAACGGCGCCTTCACGGTGCCGGAAGGGATGGTCACGCTGGCCGAGCTGTTCAAGGCCAAGGGCTATGCCACCGGGGCCTTCATCGGCGCCTACGTGCTCGACTCCCAATGGGGCCTGGCCCAGGGATTCGACCTCTACTACGACAACTTCGATCTGCAGGATTCCCGGAAGATCTCCCTCGAGTCCGTCCAGCGGCCGGCCGGCGAGGTCCTGGACGCGGCCCTGCCCTGGCTCGAGGGGCGCGGGGGCCGGCCCTTCTTCGCCTGGGTCCACCTCTACGACCCGCACGCGCCCTACGAGCCGCCGGCCCCCTACGACGCCCGGTACGCGGACCGCCCCTATCTCGGCGAGATCGCCTACATGGACGCCCAGCTCGGCCGGCTGCGCCGGTCCCTCGAGGCGAACGGCCTCCTCGACCGGACCTTCATCGTCATCGCCGGCGACCACGGCGAGATGCTCGGGGAGCACGACGAGACCACTCACGGCTTCTTCCTCTACCAGGCGGCCCTGCGCGTGCCGCTCATCGTCGTCACGCCCTTCCCGCGGTACCGGGGCGTCGTCGCCGCCGGCCCGGTCGGGCTGGTCGACGTCCTGCCGACGATCTGCCGCATGACGGGCCTGCCGGTCCCGGCCGAGGTCCAGGGGCGGAGCCTCGTCCCGGCCTTCTCGGGCGGCCCGGACCGGGGCGCGCCGCTCGTCTACAGCGAGACCTATTACCCGCGCGTCCATTTCGGCTGGTCCGAACTGGCCGCCGTCCAGGACGGGCGCTGGAAGCTCATCCTGGCCCCCCGGCCCGAGCTCTACGACCTGGCCGCCGACCCGGCCGAGGCGAACAACCTGGCGGAGCGGGAGGCCGGCGTCTTCGCCGAACTCGGGGCCAGGGCCCGGACCTTCATGGCCCGGGCGGGCCGGAACGCCTACGAGATGGACGCCGCCAAGGTCGACGCCGCCACCCGGGAACGCCTGGCCGCGCTGGGCTATGTGGGATCGCTCACCGACCCGGCCAAGCTAGCCGGCCGGGCCCTGGCCGACCCGAAGGATAAGATCGCCGTCTACAACGGTCTGGCCGCGGCCCGGGAAGCGGCCAAGGCCGGCCGCCCCGACGAGGCCCTGGAGGCCGTCCGCCGGGTCCTGGCGGCCGACCCGGACATCCCGGACGCCCATTTCACCCTGGGCGGCCTGCTGGCCGAACAGGGCCGCTTCGAGGACGCCATCGCCGCCTTCGAGCAGGTCCTGGCCCTCAAGCCTGACGAGGGCTTCGCGGCGCTCAACATTGTCACGTGTTACGAGCGTCTGGGCCGGCCGGAGGAGGCCGAACGGTCCGCCCTGGAGTTCCTCAAAACGGGCCTCGCGGAGCCCTATCTTTACGTCCGGCTGGGGTCCCTGAAGCTCGGCCAAAAGAAATTCGATGAGGCCGAGGCCTACTTCGAACAGGCGGTCGAGCGGGACGCCGGGACGGCGGGCTCGCTCGACGCCCTGGCCACCATCGCCATGACCCGGGGCGACCTGGGCCGGGCCGAGGGCCTGCTCCGCCGGGCCCTGGCCGCCGAGCCCGGCCGGCCGAACATCCATTACCGGATCGGCTGGATCGCCGAGAAGCAGGGCCGGGCGGAGGAGGCCGAAGCCGAATACCGGGCCGAGCTGCGGACCTCGCCGAAGCACTTCCAGGCCCTCTATAACCTGTCCCGCATCTACGACGCGGCCCGGGACTACGCCAAGGAACGGGAGACCCTGGAAAAGGCGATGGCCGCCGACCCCAAGGCCCCGCTGGTCTATTTCTACCTGGCCCGCCTCCACTTGACCCAGGGCGAGCGCTATCCGGAGGCCATCGACCTGGTCCGCCGGGGCCTGGCCCTGGGGCCGCCGCCGGCCGAGGCGGCCGCGGGCTATTTCCTGCTAGCCGACCTGTACGGGCGCGTCGGGGACGCCGCCCGCTCCAGGGAATACGCCGCCAAGGGCCGGGCCCTGACCGCGGCGAACCCGAAACGGCCGTGAGCCGTTCGGCATCTCAAGGAGGGACATGATGACGCTCTTCGGACAGCATCCCGCGAAACGGACGCTGGCAGTCCTGATCGTCCTGGCCGCCGCGGCCGCCCTGCTCGCCGCGCCCCAGGCGAAGAAGCCGGCGGTCCTGCAATCCACCAAGCCCGAGCTGCGGCTCCAGGGCTTCCAGGAGTACCAGGCCTTGCGGGCGGCCTCGAAGTTCAAGGACCTCAAGTGGCAGTTCGTCGGACCGACCAACATCAGCGGCCGGGTCACCGACGTCGCCGTCGTGGCGCCCAAGGGCCGGAACTACACGTTCTACGTCGCTTCGGCCTCGGGCGGCGTGTGGAAGACCGAGAACGAGGGCACGACCTGGACGCCCGTCTTCGAGAACATGGTCACGGCGGCCATCGGGGACATCGCCCTGGCCCCGTCCGACCCGAACATCCTCTGGGTCGGCACGGGCGAGCACAACATCTTCCGCAGCTCCCAGGCCGGCCTCGGCCTCTTCAGATCGGCCGACGGCGGCAAGACCTGGGCGCACATGGGCCTGGCCGACACCAACACCATCTCCCGCATCGTCGTCCATCCGGCCAACCCCGACGTCGTCTACGTCGCGGCCGGCGGCCACGAGTGGACGAAGAACCCGGACCGCGGCGTCTACAAGACGACAGACGGCGGCAAGACCTGGGCCAAGGTCCTGTTCGTCAACGACGAGACCGGGGCCTACGACCTGGTCATGGACCCGCGCTCGAGCGACACGCTCTACGCCGCGATGTGGCAGCGGACGCGCCAGAAATGGAACGACCCCCGCACCTTCCCCGGCCACACCGGCAGCGGGCTGTTCAAGACGACCGACGGCGGCGCGACCTGGACGCCCATCAACGCCGGACTGCCGGCCGTTGCCTATCGCGGCCGCATCGGGCTCGACCTCTGCCTGACCCGGCCGGACACGCTCTACG
>JAEAMF010002424.1_pt1 | contig 10686 bp, 9 predicted proteins | sample 8958721 | NCBI WGS metagenome assembly JAEAMF01 (sample SAMN16933255, study PRJNA681124) | bioreactor sludge metagenome | isolation source: anaerobic bioreactor treating anionic surfactant - SDBS | place: India: Bengaluru | collected 2019-02-28 | reverse complement strand
AAACCTTGCTCAATGCATTACGTGCTGGCCGTGTGGGCCATGCCTACCTGTTCACCGGACCGCGGGGCACGGGCAAGACCACGACCGCGCGTGTCCTGGCCAAAGCGGTCAATTGCCTTGATCCACAGAATGGCGAGCCATGCAATCGCTGCAATATCTGCCGCAGCCTGAACGAGGGGCGCGCGCTAGACTTGATCGAGATCGACGCCGCCTCCAACCGTGGCATAGACGAGATCCGCGCTCTGCGCGAAAAGATCGCTTTTGCCCCCAGCGAATGCCGCTACAAAGTCTATGTAATAGACGAAGTGCACATGCTGACCAACGAGGCATTCAACGCGCTGCTCAAGACGCTCGAAGAACCGCCGCCGCACGCCATCTTTGTCATGGCGACCACCGAGCCACAGCGTATCCCGCTGACTGTGCTGTCGCGGTGCCAGCGCTTTGACTTTCGCCGCGTGCCGGTATCGAACATCAAGCGCAAGCTGGAGCTCATCTGCCAGGAAGAGAATATCCACGTGCAGCCGGCCGCACTGGACGCCATTGCGCGCCACGCCACGGGCAGCTTCCGTGATGCCGAGAGCCTGCTGGATCAGCTCGCTTCGTTCGGCACGGAGGAGATCACGCTGGAGGATGTGCGCCGCGTGCTCGGCTCCGCTCCGGAGGAGGTCATCGCCGGTATCATGCAGGCATTGGTGGACGGCGACGTGAGTGCGGGCCTCAGGTGGATCAACGAGGCGCTCGACGGCGGCGTAGAGGCGCGGCAACTGACAAGAGAGATCCTCGACTACCTGCGCGGCCTGCTGCTGGTCAAGAGCGGCAGCGCTGCGCTGCTGAATGCGACTCCCGAAAGCCAGAAGCAGATGATGAAGCAGGCCGACGGCATCACCCTCGGGCGCCTGCTGCACACGGCCAGACTCTTCAACGGGGCAGCCAACCTTCTCAAGACCGGCATCCACGGGCAGTTGCCATTGGAGCTGGCCTTTGTCGAGGCGACCTGGCCGGAAGAGCCGGCCAACTTGAGCGGCGGCGGTCGCACTCCCCCGGCCAGGCCGGCGCCCACACCGCCCGCCAGACCGGTATCCACTACAGCGCCGGAGACAGAGCCAGGCGCAAAAGCCGGAGAAACCGCTCCTGCGGAGCCGGCAGCCACACCAACCGTTCCCGTGCCGGCATCGCCCGAGGTCAAGGCGGATGCTCATGCCGAGGCCCCGGCTCCAACCGAGAGGGCAGCAGACCAGACTGAGGAGAAACCGGCGGATTTGCCCGCAGCCGTGGCACCGGCCGACGCGCAGTCCCCCGCGGCACCCGGTGCGGCACGGGTCGATGTATCCTGGCTCAAGAACAGCTGGGGACAGCTCCTGCAGGCCATTCGACGGCGAAGCTTGCCCGTCGAGGCATTGCTCAAGTCCTGTGAGCCGGTTGACGTGCAGGGTCAAGTCGTTACACTGGGCTTTTATGCCACGTGGCACAAGGAGCGCATGGCCGTGGACAAGAACAGGATGGTGGTTGAGGAGGCGCTGGCTGAAGTTGCCGGCGAGCCCTATCACGTCAAGATCGTTCTTTATGCGGGTGACCGGCAAGAGCGCGAACGGCAGACGACAGCAGACCGGCATGAGGAGCTCTTGCGGAACCCCGTTGTGCGCGAGGCCATCGAGGAATTCGGGGCCAAAGTCGTGGATGTACAATAGAGCGGCCCGGCCATGGCGTGCGCGCGGTGCATCAAATGAGGAATCAGAGGTGAGGAATGGGTAGCAAAGGCAAGGGTGGGCGTATGCGGTTTCAGCCGCCTGCCGCCGGATCGATGATGAAACAGGTGCAGCAGTTGCAGGCGCAGATGATGCAGGCGCAAGAGCAACTGGCTACAGAGACCGTCACTGTCTCAGTGGGCGGGGGTGCAGTGACGGTGGTCATGAGCGGCCAGCAGGAACTGCGCGAGATCAAGATCAACCCCGAGGCAGTCAATCCGGATGATGTGGATATGCTGCAGGACCTGATCATCGCCGCGGTGAATGAGGCCATGGCCAAGTCCCGCGAGATGGCCGAACAGAAGATGGCGCCTTTGACCGGCGCGCTGAACATGGCCGGGTTGCTCTAATGTCGGCAACACCCAAAGCAGTTGGCCGCCTGATTGACGAGCTATGCCGGCTGCCGGGGATTGGCCCCAAGTCCGCTTCGCGTCTGACGTTCTTTCTCCTGCGGGCGCCGGCAGAGCAGGCTCTTTCTCTGGCCGAGGCGATCCGGCAAGTCAAGGAACGCACCGTTCTGTGCAGCGTCTGCTTCAACATCGCTGAGAGCAGCCCCTGTTCCATCTGCAGCGGGCCGGAGCGCGACGCGGCGCAAGTGTGCGTCGTTGAGGAGCCCCTGGACGTCCTGGCGATTGAGCGGACCCATCTTTACCATGGGCTGTACCACGTATTGCACGGGGCAATCTCGCCAGTGGAGGGGATTGGGCCCGAAGAGCTGAAAATCCGCGAGCTGCTGAATCGTCTCAAGAGTGGCGGTGTGCGCGAAGTTCTGCTGGCCACGAACCCGAACCTGGAGGGCGAGGCCACCGCCATGTACATTGCACGCCAGATCCTACCCCTGGGCATCCGCGTAACGCGGCTGGCGCGGGGCCTGCCCATCGGCGGCGATCTGGAGTATGCCGACGAGGTGACTCTGGGTCAGGCTCTGGAGGGACGGCGCGAGGTCTAGACAGGCCCCGAGGCCAGGCGGAAGGCTGGAGCATGGCTCCAGCACTCCAAGGAGGGATGAGGCCAGGTCTTGTTCACCTCTGGAGCAGTTCCGTCAAACGGGAAGCGTTCTGCAGCGCATAGCCACAGGCATCGTTGTTGAAATAGGCATACACCTCCCGGCCATCCTGCAAGAAGCCGAGGATCTGCTCGGCCCACCACTCCAGCTCAAGCTCGCTATAGCAGCTGGCATACCTGGCCTCCGCCCCGTGCAGACGAATATAGACAAAGGGGGCGGTGGCGCGCAAGACGCACGGAAAGTCGGGCAGGCTCACAATGCAGAGAGCAGCGCCATGTGCCTCCAGCAGGGAGAACACCGCCTCGTTCAGCCAGGAGGCGTGACGGAACTCGAATACGTGGCGCAGGTTCCCGGGAAGCAGGTCGAGGAAGGCACGCAAGCGGTCCACGTTGCATGTCCAGAACGGTGGAAGCTGGTAGAGGACCGGGCCAAGCTTGTCTCCCAAGAGACAACCGCGTTCCAGAAAGCGGGGCAGCGCTTCCTCCACATCACCAAGCTTCTTCATGTGCGTGATATAGCGGCTGGCCTTGATAGCGTAGATAAAGCCGGCGGGCACGTCCACTTTCCACTTTAAGAAGGCACTCTCTGAAGGCAGGCGATAGAACGAGTTGTTCAGCTCTACCGTATCAAAGCGAGCGGCATAGTACGGCAGCCACTGCGCACCAGGCAGGTGCCACGGGTAGAACACTCCACGCCAGTGGGGATAGACCCAGCCAGATGTACCGATGTAGCACGCCGCCCTCAACGCTTGATCAACCATGGGCCCCTCTTTGCCGTTGATTGTATCACGCCGGCCGGGGTTGTGACAACTCCAGTAGCGCAGACGAAGGTGCCTTACCCTCCCATGGCCTATCGGCAGATTGCCTGTGCCGGGAACTCGGTTTACCGGCCTCTGTTACCGAGATACAAACGCGTATCAATCCGGTAACTTGGTTTTGCGGTTCAGAGGAGAGTGCGCTATAATCAGCAAGAACTGGCACCGATCTCGGGGAGAGAAGGAATAGTGTGGAGTCGTTCACAGTAGAGCGGACGAAACTACAGAAGCTGCAGCATACTCTATTCGGCGCTGCGGTGGCGGGAATCGTCCTCAGTGAGACGGTCTACATTATCTACTGGCATGTCACGGTTGCAGATGCGGTCCTGCACGGTTTGCTGCTGCTGACCATAGCCACGGTTCTGGTGCAGCTCACATTCCGCATTATCTACCAGCTGCTGTCGAGTGGGCAGCGCCGCCTGCGCGAATCCCTCATCCTGCTGGACATCGCCACCGCGCTGGGCTCGACCCGCAAGCTGTCGGAAGCGCTGCAGCTCATTGCCCGGCGCACCGCTGAGGCCTGCCAGGCGCACCGTTGCAGCATTTTTCTCTGGGACGAGAGGCAACAGCATCTGCTGCCGCTTATGTCCCAGTACGCCTCGGGCCTCACCGACAAGCAGCAATGGGAGAGATTTCTCTCCACCAGCTACGCAAGAACGACGGATGAGGTACCCATCCTGAAACAGGTTCTCGAACGGCGACAACCCCTGGTTCTGGATGCAGATGCCATTTCCTCCCTGCCCGAATCCTGGGCCAGGCCTTTCAGTGTTCGCGCCCTGCTGCTTGTCCCCCTCGTCTCAAGAGATCGTGTCACCGGTTTTATGGCCCTCGATCAGGTCGAGCCGGGAGGCTTTGAGCAGGACCAGATCAACCTGGCGATGACCATCGGGAGCCAGGCGAGCGCCGCTTTGGAGAACGCCCGGTTGTTCGAACAGCTGGGCGAAAAGGCACGTCGACTGACATTGCTGGCGGAGATCTCGATGGCCGTTACCTCCACGCTGGAACGAGACGCCATCTTGAACACGGCAGCGGAGGGTCTGCGCCGGCTCTTCACTGTGGGTCAGTGCGGGATCGTGATCGTTGATGAGGAGAGCGCGGTGGGCCGGCTGGCGGCGGAGTCTCCTCCGCGGGGCGCAGACGCACCGGTGACCATTCCCCTCCAAAACGACCCTGTCTTCCAGCGAATTCTGACGGCAAGGCAAGCGATCGTGGTGGAGGATGCGGAGCATGACCCGCTGCTGTTGAGAGTTCGTCAGGGCATGCTTCAGCGCAATATCCAGTCCGCGCTTATCGTCCCACTTCTGGTCAAAAGCAAAACGATTGGTGTGATCGGCCTGGGTTCCACGGAAGGGAAGAGGGTGTTCACGGCCGAGGAGATTGAGCTGGCGCAAACGATCGCGAACCAGATCTCGGTGGCCATGGACAACGCCGAGCTCTACCAGCAGCGGATGAACGACATCAGCACACTGAAAGAGGTAGACCAGCTCAAGTCCAATCTCGTGTCAAATGTGTCCCACGAGCTGCGGGCACCATTGACTTCGATCAAGGCCTACACCGAGCTGCTGCTTGCCGAGGCGGAAAGATCTCACAATGGGACATGCCAGGACTGGCTCACGGTCATTGACCGGGAGACGGACCGGCTAACGGGATTGATCACGGACTACCTGAACCTGTCCCGGCTAGAATCGGGGCATTTTCGAATGGAGGCAGAGCCGCTCGGCCTGGCCAACATCGTTGCGGAGGTCGTATCGGTGCTAGAAGTACAGGCCAAGCAACGGCATATCACCATCGGAGTGGAGCCACAGCCATCATTGCCGGAGCTATGGGGCGACCGGGAGCTGATCAGAGTGGCGGTCAGGAATCTCGTCAGCAATGCCATCAAGTTCAGCCATGACGGTGGGCAAATTCACATCGCCATGGGGTATAATGATGGCTCATTCAAGTTCTCGATACAAGACGAGGGCCCGGGTATTCCGGAAGATGCGCTTCCCCATCTCTTTGACAAGTTTTTCCGGGTGCCAGCGACGAATGGTGTGCCTGGAACCGGCATGGGACTCGCGCTGGCCAGAGAGGCAGTCATGGCGCATGGTGGGCGCATCGAGGTGGAGAGCACGGCGGGCAAGGGTAGCCGGTTCACAGTGACCCTCCCTGGCGCAAGCAGGAGGGTGCCACAGGCAAACGGGCAAGAGCATACGTAACTGTGCACAACCTTTGCCGTCATTAGTAGTGGCAGATTCGCCGCGCATATCCAAAGCGGGCAAAGCCAAGGTAATGGAGGTTCAGACATGAGCAACAAACTCCTGATCATCGAGGACGACGTTGACCTGGTCAAAGCATTGGATCTGTACCTGTCGCGAGCAGGGTACTCGGTCATCACCGCACTGAACGGGCTCGAGGGGCTGCAAAAGCTATACAACGAGCGCCCCGACATCGTCGTGCTGGATATCGCCATGCCCAAAATGGACGGTTGGGAGGTCTGCCGCCGCATCCGTGACATGTCGGAAGTACCGATTGTGGTGCTCTCCGCACGCGCGCAGGAGGATGAGCGCGTCAAAGGGCTGAAGCTTGGCGCCGACGACTATGTGGTCAAGCCATTCAGCCTGAAGGAACTCGAAGCCCGGCTGGAAGCCGTGCTGCGGCGCACGCGCGCGGCCAAGCCCACCACAAATGGGATCATCTTTGCCAACGCGGAACTGGTTGTGGACTCGGAGCGGCTCACGGTGACCCGTGACGGTAAGCACATCAGCCTGACGCCTACCGAGCTGCGTCTGCTGCTGGTGCTGGCGGAGAACAAAGGGCGTGCATTGACGCACCGCCAGATACTGGAGAAGATCTGGGGCGCAGAGTACCACAATGACGTAGACTATGTAAAACTGTTTGTGTACCGGCTGCGGCGCAAGATCGAAACGGATCCGGAAAACCCGCGCTACATCCTTTCGGAGCGTGGCATCGGCTACCGGTTTGTGAATCCGCTGCAGTGAGCGTTCAGCAGGGCACTGGCTGGCCGAAGGAATATTGATTGTTGACAGGCAGCGCAAGTGCGGGTATGATGCGCCAAATCCATCGAGGAGTAGACAGGTGTTAGCGTTGCACCATCGCTGAGTCTGAGTTGCATACCTGGGCGCCAGTTGGCGTCCGGAAGCCACTTGCACATGCCAGGGCGATGGTGCGACCATGCCCTGAGTGAGGATCCGTTCCTACCTGGGATCGCAGCCGCCGCCGGCATGTGCCGGTGGCGGCTTTCTTTTGACTACGCCGTGGTCCCGTGGACCGCGTGGAAGACCATATCCCAGGAGGAAACAATGCGACACAAGTTGAACCGGTTCTTGGCCTCACGGTGGGGCATCATCGTGGCCGGAGCTGCGATCGGCGTCCTGGCACCGCTCCTGCAAAAGCTGGGCAATCCAGCCAACATGGGCATCTGTGTCGCCTGCTTTGAGCGGGACATCGCCGGAGCGCTCGGGCTGCACCGCGCGGCCGTCGTGCAGTACATCCGCCCCGAGATCATTGCTTTTGTACTGGGCTCGACCCTCGCCGCGCTGCTCTTTGGCGAGTTCAAAGCGCGGGCCGGCTCGGCACCCATCGTGCGCTTTGTGCTGGGCATGTTCGCCGTGATCGGGGCGCTCGCGTTTCTGGGTTGTCCCTGGCGAGCGCTGCTGCGTCTGGCCGGCGGCGACCTCAATGCCATCCCCGGGCTGGCCGGATTGACGGTTGGTGTGGCCATTGGCGTGCAATTCCTCAAGGGCGGCTACAACCCGGGCCGGTCCTACCGCACCCACGCCATGGTGGGCTGGATCATGCCAATCATGATGACCGGTTTGTTGCTGCTGCTGGTCTTGCGTCCGCAGTTCACCAAGGACGGCCCCATCTTCTTCAGCACCAGCGGGCCGGGGTCGTTGCATGCGCCTGTTCTTATTTCGCTGGCTGCAGGCCTCTTCATCGGATTCCTGGCCCAGCGGACGCGTTTTTGCACCATGGGCGCGGTCCGCGATGTGATCCTCATGCGTGACACGCACCTGATCAGTGGAGTCCTGGCACTACTGGTAGCGGCTTTTGCGGCTAACCTGGCGCTGGGCCAGGTACACGCAGGTTTTGCGCCCCAGCCCGTAGCGCACAGCAATCACCCGGTCAACTTTCTCGGGATGGCCCTGGCCGGGCTGGCCTTTGCGCTGGCCGGCGGTTGCCCGGGGCGGCAGCTTTTTCTGTCCGGTGAGGGCGACGGGGACGCGGCCGTGTTCGTGCTGGGCATGATCGTTGGCGCAGGCTTTTCGCACAATTTCGGTCTGGCCGGAAGAGCGGATAGCGTGGTCGAGGGCGTATTGAATGTGGGCGGCGTATCGCCGGCCGGGATAGCCGCGGTAGTGTTGGGGCTGGTCGTCTGCCTCGCCATCGGCTTCGGCATGCGCGAGAAGGCATAAGAAGGAGAAGGTAGAGACATGACGACCGTGGTGGACGCTCGCGGGCTTTCCTGCCCGCAACCCGTTCTGCAGGCAAAAAAGGCCATCGAAGCCGGCAAGTTTCCGATTGAAGTATGGGTGGACACCGTGACTTCACGGGAGAACGTACGCCGCATGTCAGAGAAGGCGGGCTTGAGCGTGCGAGTCGAATCGGTCGGAGAGGAATTCAAGCTGGTGCTCGAGAAATAGCGATGCCAGCGGAGCGGCAAGAGCCAAGCCCTTGCCGCTCCGGGAGGATTCGCCGGGTTGCTCTTGACCCACTGTCTCAACGCACCTATAATGCGCTCACGTCGTCCGCGGACGACGTTTCATGCGCGTAAGGAGTCACCGTGATCTATTTGGACAACGCCGCAACCTCCTGGCCTAAGCCGCCGGGCGTAGCCGAAGCGGTGTTACACTATATGCAGGACGTAGGTGCCAGCCCAGGGCGCTCTGGACACCGACTGGCGGTGGAGGCTGGCCGGATCGTGTACGACACTCGCGAGGCACTGGCGCAGCTGTTCAACGTGGCCGACCCGCTGCACATCGTATTTGCCGCGAATGCCACAGAGGCGATCAACCTCGCGCTTGCAGGCTACCTGCGGCCGGGCGATCACGTCATCACCACCTCGATGGAGCACAACGCGGTCATGCGCCCCTTGCGCTACCTGCAGTCGACCGGGGTGGAGCTGACCGTGGTACCCTGTTCAGCGCAGGGCGTACTCGACCCCGCAGATATGGAGAAAGCAATTCGCGCCAATACCGTCTTGCTAGTAGTCAACCATGCATCCAACGTGGTTGGCACGCTGCTGCCCGTTGCCGAGGTGGGTGCCCTCGCCCGGAACTACGGTCTGCTGCTCCTGGTGGACGCTGCCCAGACGGCCGGCGCCTATCCGGTGGATATGCACGAAATGAAGATCGACCTGCTGGCCTTTACGGGTCACAAGGGGCTACTGGGCGCCCAGGGCACCGGGGGGCTGTGCATCGGCGACCGAGTCGACCTGAGCAGGCTCCCACCGCTCAAGAGGGGAGGCACAGGGAGCCGGTCGGAGTCGGAGGAGCAGCCCGATTTCCTGCCCGACCGCTATGAGAGCGGTACGGCCAATGGCATGGGTCTCGCCGGCCTCGGTGCGGGGGCACGCTTTGTGCTGGAAACAGGAATAGAGCGCATCCGTGCACATGAACAACGGCTGACCACGCAACTGCTCGCGGGCTTGAGGTCCATTCCAGGGGTCCGCATTTATGGGACGGAGGATGCACAGAGGCAGACCGCGACCGTCTCGTTCAATGTGGAAGGGCAGGAACCCTCCGACGTAGCGCTGCGGCTGGACGAGGAGCATCAAATCATGTGCCGCCCCGGCCTGCATTGTGCACCATCGGCGCACCGCACCATCGGCACTTATCCACGGGGCACCGTGCGCTTTGGTCTGAGCTATTTGAACACCACCGAAGAAGTAGACCTGGCGGTTGAGGCCGTAAGCGAGATTGCGACCAAGAAGGCAAACACATGGACGACACAGAATACGCAGTGATCCTGTTTCATTCCACGCAAGGCGCAATCAAAGCCGAGCGAGTGCTGGTGCGCGCGGGTCTGAAGGTCAAGCTCATCCCGACGCCAAGGCAGCTCAGCTCCGATTGTGGGACGGCCCTGCGCTGCGCCTGGGTCGAGGCCGACGCGGTGATTGCCGCATTGCGCGCCGGCAATGTCGAGTTCGACAGCGTTCACAGGGTCAGCGCGAGCGGAGGATCGAATAGCATGAACCTGCACCAACGACAGGGAAGGGAGTGATCGGGACATGCCTGACGCATGTGAGGTGAAACGCCTTACAGCGATGACCGCTGCCGCGGGCTGAGCGGCCAAACGCGGCCCGGCGGCCCTGGCGCAGGTTCTGCGCCCACTACAAAACATGTTCCCCGCCGCTGACTACCCCAACCTGCTGGTGGGGTTGCAGGTCAGCGATGATGCCGCTGTGTACAGAATCAGCGACGATCTGGCGATCATCCAGACCGTCGACTTTTTCACGCCGATTGTCGACGACCCCTTCACCTACGGAGCCATCGCCGCGGCCAATGCCATGAGCGACGTGTACGCCATGGGCGGCGAGGTCGTTCTCGCGCTGAACATCGCCTGCTTTCCGTCCCAGCTTCAGCCCGCCATCATCACCGAAATCTTGCGCGGGGCAGGGGAGAAGGTGCGCGCCGCAGGCGGAGTCGTGGCCGGCGGGCACACGGTGGATGATCCCGAGCCCAAGTTCGGGATGTCCGTGATGGGGGTAGTGCACCCGGCGCACATCACCACCAAAGCAGGCGCACGTCCCGGCGACGTCCTGCTACTGACCAAGCCCATCGGTGTGGGTATCATCACCACGGTGGCCAAAAGCGACGCGGCAGCGCCCGACCACCTGCAGGCAGCGATCGACTCGATGCTGCAACTGAACCGCTGCGGGGCCCGGCTGGCGTCGCAGTTCGACCTGAAGGCCATGACCGATATAACCGGCTTTTCCTTGCTCGGCCATGGCTGTGAGATGGCCGAGCACAGCGGAGTATGCCTGCACATTCATTCCGAACAAGTGCCGGTGCTGCCCGGCGCGCGAGAGTACGCCGAGAGCTGGCTCTTCCCGGGAGGCAGCAAGCGTAACGCCGACTATTTTGCGCAATGGGTGCAAGCGTCGCCCCGTGTCAGCG
>JAEAMF010002417.1_pt1 | contig 10706 bp, 6 predicted proteins | sample 8958721 | NCBI WGS metagenome assembly JAEAMF01 (sample SAMN16933255, study PRJNA681124) | bioreactor sludge metagenome | isolation source: anaerobic bioreactor treating anionic surfactant - SDBS | place: India: Bengaluru | collected 2019-02-28 | reverse complement strand
CTTTGGCGAAATTCAGCATGGCCGGCTCCAGCTTGTTCTGCTGCCAGTAGCACAATCCCATATGATAATATGCGGAGTCGTTTCTCTTGTAATAAATAACCGAATTTTTGAAAGTGGTGATGGCTACCGCGTAGCTGCTTTTCTGATAGGCATCCGCGCCGATAACCGCATAGGCGGTCGCGTATCCCGCATCCGTCAGATTTTTCCATGCCTGAGCATCGACTCCTTCCGGCTTTTTTGCCGTCGGGAGGGCACTCAGGGTTTGCTTTGCATACTTCACAGCCTGCGCCGTATTCTGGCTGGCCATATACCGTTTCGTCATGTCGATCAGGATTTCGATGTTATCGGGATCCTGGGCCAGAACTTTTTCTCTCCACTGGTTGTATTTTGCATCGTTCCCAAGTTTCTGGTAGGCCCTCGCGATTTCCATGGCGAGAGCGGCGCTGGGTTTTTGGGCGTATGCTTTCTCGCCGTATGTGGCAAATCCCTTCATGTTGTTTGTTTCGGCATAGGCAACGACCAGGGCTTTCTCTGTAAAATCGTCGCCGGGCGCGACATCCAGGAACCTGTCGCCCAGGGATATGATCTGCGTCCACTTCTTTTCGTTTTTAAGATTGATGATCAGGTTCTGGTATTCGGCCATCACGTTCGGCCTGTAGGCGCTCTTGGGCTTTTCCTTTAGAAAGCCGAATATCAGATCGGCCTTTTTGGTGGCGTCCTTTTCCGCCTGGATGTCGGTCAGCGCTTTGTATTCTTCTTCGGTGGGTTCCTGTGCCCATGCCTTGGCCGGGACGAAGATCAAGCCCGCAACAAACAGGAGGCTTAGGAGCGATTTGGTGATGCAAGAAACCTTAGGGGAAGCCATGTCTTAATCTCCTTGTTATGAGCAAAAAAATGCCTTAGGGCTTTCTCCGCCCCTCTATTTCTGGCCCTTTTATATCAAAAGCATTGTTCAAGTACAATAAATGAAATCAACGGCACAGTTGTGTATTAGCCAATGCTTTCGCTATGCTTCAAATCATGACACTTAAACAGATACCGCTGGACGAAATTAGTTTCGAAAATCAGGTGTTCAGAATCAGCGAGGACCTCGGATCGATCCCGCTATTGCGTTCCATTCGCGAAGCAGGTCAGCTGAATCCTTTGATTTTACTCGACTTGAAGCCGCTAAAGGCAATCGTGTGCGGATTCCGGCGCGTCCATGCCCTGAAACAACTTGAAAAGCGCGAGGCTCTTGCCCGGATACTATGCCCCGAAGATTGCGGCCAGTCGCAGGCTTTCCTGCTGGCTTTGTGGGACAACCTGTCGCACCGCCCGTTCTCTCCGCTTGAAAAGGCGCGTACCCTCTTCAAGCTTAAAAACACATGCGGCATTCCCGATGAAGAGCTCGTCGGTTCCTTTCTTCCGACGCTGGGATTGCCGCCAAACGCGAATGTGCTTCGCAGCCATTTACTTCTGAATGAACTCCACCCTGATCTCAGACGTTGCCTGGCCGAGGGGATGCTGACGCAATCCAGCGTCGAATTTCTCGCGGAAAAATCCACGCAAGTCCAGGCCGGGATCGCCAAGGCGATGAACGGCCTCCGCTGGAGCGCCGCCCTGCAGAAGAAGGTGCTGAATCTGCTGGATGATCTTCATGCGTCGTATGGGGGCGAATTCGACGCGCCGCTGAAAGGATCTCGGGTGACCGCCATATTGGAGGATGCCGGACTGTCTTTCTTTCAAAAGGGAGAAAAGGTATATGACGCCCTGTATCGTTTGCGGAACCCGCGGCTCTCGCAGGCGGAGGATCGGTTTGCAGCAAACAGGAAAAAGCTGGGGCTGCCCGGCTCCATTGAGATAAGCCCTCATCCGTATTTCGAAGAGCAAGGGCTGCGCATAGCGTTCCAGGCACCCAGCCTTCAGCATTGCCGCCGGCTGGCTGCCGCCCTGAATGCCGCCGCGCAGTCCCCTGAAATGGAGCATTTGTTTGATCTGGACTGAAGGCCGTTTGATAAATCACTTTATTCCAGATTTCAGACTCCAAATTCTAGCCAAACACATTTGATATCTGGAATTTTGGGAAATGAATATCGAACCGCAGAATATCGAATGGCAATTCACACGATTGGCACTTCGCTATTCTGCATTCGACATTCTGCGGTTCAAAAAGGGTTTTGTTGAACCGATTAGGTATGGTATTTGTCGAGTAAGTATCTATGCCTGAGCGCAGAGGAGCCGGCCTGGGATCGGTAATTTGGAATCCAAAATTCCGGCAGATGCAGGAGGATGCGGCGTGCATCCATATTGCCCGAACCTGATCCTTGTCCATGAGGATTCCTGGCAGGACGAAACCACACGCGGGATTCTGGAAAGGCTTCCCGGCGTTGAAGCCCGAATGATTCACAGCAGGGATATAAGCTCGTATGGCAGAAACACACTGGTTCTTATGCGCCATCCAGGCAAGTTTTTAAGAGCGTGCCAGGGTTCCGGGGCGGAAATGTGTTGCAACTACTTCGTAGTGAGCTATGCGTGGAACTGCCACATGGAGTGCACATATTGCGTTCTGCGCGCCTATCTGAATAATGAGGCACTTGTAGTTTGCACGAATATTGACGACCTGCTGCGTGAAGTGGAAGAGACCCTCCGCTTGAATCCGGAGCGCACTTTTAGAATCGGCACCGGTGAACTGGCAGACTCGCTGGCCCTGGACTCCATGACCCGCTTTTCTCGCAGAATGGTTCCGTTTTTTGCCTCCCTGCCGAACGGCATTCTCGAGTTAAAAACAAAGTCCGATCAGATTGAGAACCTGAGGGATCTGAATCATGGCAGACACACGGTAGTTTCCTGGTCAATGAATTCCAGACGAATCTGCCGCACCGAAGAGCTGAAAACGGCAAGCTTTGAGGAACGCATCAAGTCCGCCCTTCAGTGTCAGAAGTGGGGCTACAGGCTCGGATTTCACTTCGATCCGATCGTCTACTACGAAGGATGGGAGGAAGAGTACAGGGAAACAATAAAGGAGATATTTTCTGCCATCGATCCCCGCAGCGTAGTATGGATCAGCCTGGGCGCTCTTCGCTTCCCGCCGCATCTGCGGGAGATTGTACACAACAAATTCCCCAGATCGATTGTCACTCATGGCGAGTTCGTCCCCGGTCATCACGGGAAGATGCGCTATTTCCGATCCATTCGTGAGGAAATTTATCGAAAAATGCTATCCTGGATCCGGGATGCGGCACCGCAGGTTTTCGTCTATTTATGCATGGAAAACCGCCTCGTGTGGCAGCGCAGTTTCGGCGAATCCCCCCGCGATAAGGTGCATTTGTCCGATCAGATGGACGGGCTTGTGAGAATTCGGGATTCGGGATTCGAAATTCAAGATTGAAGCAGGTGAAATATCTGTCCGTCATAGTGCAAACAACCGCCCCGGAGTTCTTGGGATCCCCCCGGCATAATCGATTTGACATCCATAATATCCGGCCTCTGATCTCGTATCTCGAATCCAGAGTCCAGTTTATGCAGAATATTTGCCTTTGGTCGGCCGATAAGAATCCCTGGAGTATTCAAGCGCTCGTTTTTCACCCGATGGGAGAAAGCGGAGTTGGCAGCTTTAATGCCTGGAGATATGTCGACTGCAAGGGATTTCCCCGAGGATTTACAGCATCTGTCCATCGGCTCCGTATTGCGTCCTGCCAGCATCCTGATTGTCGATGATGGGGTTGTTGTCCGCGATATCCTGGAACGCAAACTGATTGATCTGGGCTACGCTTGCGAAAGCTGCGGAAGCTACTGCGAAGCCCTGGCCATTCTGACAAACAAAAAGCACGATCTCCTTCTGGCGGACACCTCGATTTCCGGATCCGGCGGAAAAAGCGTCTTAAGGGAGGTTCTCCACCACGATCCGAATATCGCCGTAATCCTGCTGACGTCGGTTGTGGATATCGAGATGGCGGTAAATTCGCTGAAGGAGGGCGCCTACGACTATATTGCCAAGCCGTTCAGCGTCGAGGAAGTGTCCATCAGCGTGTCAAGAGCGCTTGAAAAACGCCGCTTGGTTATGGAGAACCGGAATTATCAGCGCACGCTTGAAGAGCGCGTTGCCAGCCGGACACGCCAACTCCAGGAGGCACTTGGGGTGCTCGAGCATACCTACTATTCCACATTGGTGGCGCTGAGCAAAGCGATGGACAGTCGCGATGCCGGCTCCGACGGGCATTCGCTTCGCGTCACCGTGTTTGCTGCGCGTCTCGCCAGGCAGCTTGGAATGAGCGAAGCCGGGATCAAGACGATCGAGAGGGGAGTGCTGCTCCATGATATCGGGAAAATCGGCGTTCCCGATGAATTGCTCCGGAAGCAGGACGACTTGACTCTGCAGGAATCGCTGCTTATGCAGAAGCATCCGGAGATCGGCTATCGCATACTTTCCAGTATCAAATTTCTCAAAGAGGCTGCACGACTTGTACTGCATCACCACGAACAATATGACGGCAACGGGTATCCGCAGCGGTTGAATGGGGATGCGATTGATCCCGGCGCGCGGATCTTCGCAATCGTCGATGCGCTGGATATTTTAACCTCCGGCTGCGCGATCCAGTCAACCGCCGGTTTTGATACCGCCATCCGCAAAATCGAGGCAATGTCCGGCGCCCAGCTGGATCCTGCCTATGTGCATGAATTTCTCAAGATTCCGGCCGACGAATGGAGAGCGGCGCGTCAGGAAATCTCCACAACCGCAAAGCGAGCGGATATACTGCGCAAAGCCTCGAGACAGTAGCAGTTTAGAGTTCTCGGTTATCCAGCAATTAATCCCATTTGCCGGGAACTGTTAACTGGGAGCTGTGTGTCTGAATCCGGGAACTCCAAAGACGGCACCAAGCCGCCGCACTCCGCAAAGCGGTACGCTATAATGTTCATGAGGAATCGGAAAGGCGGAGGCTATGAATAATCCGTATCATATCCTGAAGGACACGGGCGCCAACGTGACGGATCCTGTTTGCGGCATGAAGTTCCCGCCCGGAAAGGCGGCAGGGAAATTTGAGCATGAGGGGCAAACCTACTATTTCTGCAATCCCGGATGTCTGGAAAAATTCCGGCTGGATCCTCGCAAATACCTCGCACTGTCGAGACCGAGAGCAGCAGAAGAAGGTACTTGCTGCGGGGACACATCCGATTCTTCTCTGTACACCTGCCCTATGGATCCGGAAATACGCCAGAGTCACCCGGGGCCCTGTCCCATATGCGGCATGGCTCTGGAGCGCATCACGGCGAACCTTGGAGAAGAACAGAGTCCCGAATTTGCGGACATGAAGCGCAGATTTTGGGTATGTCTTCTACTGACTCTTCCGGTCTTTTTGATCGCCATGGGCGAAATGATTTTTCACGCGGGCTTGAAGAGCGGCATCTGGATTCAGCTCGCTTTGGCCACGCCTGTGGTGTTGTGGGGAGGCAGGCCATTTTTTCAGCGCTTCCGGGCTTCGATTGCAAACCGCAGCCTGAATATGTTCACGTTGATAGGTCTCGGCACAGGGGCGGCTTATCTATACAGCGTCATTGCCACCCTATTCCCTCGGTTGCTACCGGAGTCGTTTTACGGCCGCCACGGCGAGCCGGAAGTTTATTTTGAGGCTTCGGCGGTCATCACGACGCTGGTCCTTCTGGGCCAGGTTCTGGAGCTTCGCGCGCGCAGTCAGACGGGCGGCGCCATCCGTGCCCTCCTGGGCCTGGCTCCTGATACGGCGCGCCTTGTCAACGAAGACGGAACCGAAATAGACATACCTTTAGATCAGGTGCAACCGGGGCAACGGCTGCGAGTTCGGCCAGGTGAAAAGATACCTGTGGATGGGATTGTGCTCGACGGGCAGAGTTCGGTGGATGAATCCATGGTGACCGGCGAGCCGATCCCCGTAGAGAAGTCGCAATCGAGCAGGATTACCGGCGGAACGGTGAACGAAATGGGGACATTCATCATGGAAGCGGTAAGAGTGGGCAGCGATACTCTCCTTGCTCGGATCGTGCGCATGGTGAGCGAGGCGCAGCGCAGCCGGGCGCCGATTCAGCGGTTAGCGGACAGAGTCTCCTCCCTTTTTGTGCCGGCGGTTTTCCTGGTTTCTGTCGCCGCATTTGTTATCTGGGGACTCCTGGGGCCCCAACCGCGGATGGCGCATGCACTGGTCAACGCAGTCGCCGTCCTGATCATTGCCTGCCCATGCGCCCTTGGGCTCGCTACCCCCATGTCCATCATGGTAGGCACCGGGCGTGGAGCGCGGGCGGGAGTGCTTATAAAAAATGCCGAGGCTCTCGAAGTTCTGGAAAAGGTGGACACCCTTGTCGTAGATAAGACGGGGACGCTTACCGAGGGAAAACCGAAGCTGGTTTCCGTCGAAACGACAGGCGGTTGGAGCGAAACGGAACTTTTGCGCCTTGCAGCCGGCCTGGAGCAGGGAAGCGAACACATCCTGGCCGGTGCAATCGTTTCGGCCGCAACCGAACGGAACCTGCGTCTGTCGAGCGTCGATCAATTCCGCTCGATGACCGGCAAGGGAATCACGGGCGTGGTGGAAGGACATGCGCTGGCGATAGGAAACGCCGGGCTTTTGCAGCAACTGGGAGCCGATGGCGGACCGCTGCTCCAGTTGGCAGAAGACCTGCGGAAAAAAGGGCGGACTGTGACGTTTGTCATGATCAATGGGGCGCCGGCGGGATTGCTATGTGTCGAAGATCCCGTAAAGATTTCCGCCGAGGAAGCCATTGCCGAGCTTCACAAGCAGGGAATCCGCCTGGTAATGTTGACGGGAGACAACAGGACCACGGCGGAAATCGTTGCGCGCCAATTGAAAATAGACACACTGGAAGCTGAAGTGTCGCCGGACAGAAAAAGCGAAGTGATCCGGGAACTGCAGGCGCAGGGCAGGATTGTGGCGATGGCGGGGGATGGGATCAACGATGCCCCGGCGCTTGCCCAGGCGCAAGTCGGCATTGCGATGGGATCGGGTACAGACGTGGCTATCCAGAGTGCGGGAATCACTTTGCTCAGGGGCGATCTGCGCGGAGTCGTGCGGGCGCGCAGGCTCAGCAAAGGCACCATGCGCAACATCCGGCAGAACCTGTTTTTTGCCTTCGTCTACAATATACTGGGGGTGCCTCTAGCCGCTGGGATTCTCTTCCCGCTCTGGGGATTGCTTCTGAATCCGATGATCGCAAGCGCGGCTATGACCTTCAGTTCCGTATCCGTCATCAGCAACGCGCTCCGCCTCCGAAATCTGGAGCTTTGATTCCAGATTTCAGATTCCAGATTCGAGATTCGAAATTCGAGATTGGGATTGCCGGCGATCTGGAAAACCAACTGCTCAATAAGGCTTGATGCGGTTGGCGCCCTCATCGCCTCGATTATTCCTTGATCCAATCGATCATTTGCCTCGACTTTCAAATCAACGGAACAAATCCGTCATTGACCTTGACGGCTCTAATCTCTAATCTCGAATCTCGAATCACTTCGTCTGCCATACGTAGATGTTCTTCGCGACGTCGGTTTCCAGGGCGATTTCCGTCTCCTCGCATTGCACAACGCAGGCCGGCCATTTCTGGATCATCCGGATGGATGTCCCCGGGGAAATACCAAGTGCGGATAGTTTCAGCAGACGGGAGTGTTCCTTTGTACAGAAATATGCAACGCGGGCGGATTCGCCGACGCGCAGTTGATCGCAGGAAACGACGATGGGTTTGACATCGTCGCGAGCCTGCCTGCAGCATTCGCCTTCGGGAATCGGCTTGTTGTGCGGGCAATAGCGCGGGTGACCCAGAAGAGTGCAGATGGAATTCGTGATTCCTTCGGCCAGAAGGTGTTCATATTCGCAGGCGGCGGCCTCACTGTCCTCGACGTGGGAGCCGAGAACGTCGCAAATCAGCCTCTCTGCGAGACGATGGCGCCGGATAATCATCTCCGCCATCTGGCGGCCTTTGGGCAGCAGTCGCACCCGGGACTGATCCTCGATGGATAATAGCCCCTCGCGGCTCAAATCCTCGATCAGCTGTCCCGCTCCTTTGACCTTTGCATTGCGAATTACATTTTCGACCGTGGCATCGTTCTGCTCCTGGAGCGTCCAAACGGCTTCGAGCACTTCGGTGATCTCTTCCGTTATCCTGTCTTCCATAACTAACTCCCGCGTACTAATGCTTGCTGTCAGGTTGTCAGGTTATTGTTTCAGGTTACAGGTTGCAGGTTACAGGTTGTTAAGTTTCACCTGCAACCTGTAACCTGAAACCTGTAACCTGTAACCTGCAACCTGTAACCTGCAACCTGTAACCTGCAACCTGTAACCTGTAACCTGCAACCTGCAACCTGTAACCTGTAACCTGCAACCTGTAACCTGTAACCTGCAACCTTATATGTGCACGTTGAACGTGCGCAGAATCCAGCTGACGACGGCGCCCACGCAGACCGCAAATGGCACTATGAATCCCGTGATCGCCAGAGCCTTCTTAATCCCCTGTTCTTTGATAATCATGAGGAAGCTGGCGAGGCATGGGACAAAAAGCGTAATCACAACCATGCTGACGACGACCTGCTGGCCGTTCAGCAATCCATCTCTGGCCAGATCGTAGAATCCCGCAGCCCCGTAATCGCGGCGCAGGAATCCCAAAAGAAAGATACCTGCCGTTTGGACCGGCAGGTGCAACATGCCGGAAAGGACCGGTTCCATCCCCGCTTGAATCCATAGCAGCAGGCTTCGGCCGAGCAGGTGTACTTTGTCCAGAATGAACAAAACGAGCGTTCCAATGAGGAAGAGCGGGACGGCCTCCTTGAGATACCACCGAATCCGATACCAGGTTTTGAACGCGACATTTTTGAATTGCGGCATGCGGATCGGCGGAATCTCGAAAATGAATTCGCTCGGCTGCCCGCGCAGAATCCGCGCTGCCAGGAAGCCGACGAGGAGAAGCTGGGAAGCGACCACGGCGAATATCATCAGAGTCGCCTGGAACGAAACGCCGGCCGCGATCCCCAGCATCACACCCAGTTGAGCGGAACAGGGAATGCCGAGCGCCAGAAGCAGAATCGCGATTGTTCTTTCTCTTTTGGAACTGAGTATGCGCGTCGCCATGACGGCCATTGTGCCGCAACCGAAGCCCAGCACCATCGGGAGAACCGCTTTGCCGTTCAATCCCATCCAGCGCATCACGCGATCCGCGAGAATGGAGAGCCGCGGAAGATAACCGCTGTCCTCCAACAGCCCGAAGGCGATAAAAAACGTGCCGACCACGGGCAGAACAATTCCGATGGCGTATGTCAATCCCATGGAAATGAGGCCGTATTTGCCGGCAATCAAGTCCGCCATAAATCCTGAGGGGAGCAGCGACTGCAAATAGGGGATCAGATGTTGGCCGAACAAAACCTTCTCAATCAAGCCGACAAGCGTCTGCGCGCCCGTATAGCCGACAAACTCGTAAAGCATCAGCATGACGCCGATCAAAATCGGTATTCCCGTTATTGCCCGTCGCGTCTGGATGCCCATTCCATAGGCAAAGGTGCGGCTTCTCGAGATCAAAACGCTCAAAGGGACGATTACAGGAGCGATCAGCAGCAGGATATGGATCGCTTCGGCGGTAAGTCCGAATGCAAATCTCTGTTCCGTTTTTTCTCCCAGGAGCACGCTCCGGATCAGGCTCCCTCCAAAGCGGTCTGCGCTCAACGATGCATCGAGTCTTCTCTCGACCGCATCGCGCAGCAGTGCAAAAGGCGTCGGCGTTCCGAACAGGGAGCCGAACTCATTCCAGGCAAATAACACGAGGCCCAGGAACAGCAGACCTACCCAGAATTTGCGAAAGCCTCCCATCTCTTCCGCGAAACGAGTGCGCCTTTTCTTCTTGAATGATGCGACCGCCTTGTCCAGCATCGCGTTGCGTATCTCGCCGATCCTCCTGGCCGGATTCTCGTGAACCGCTGCCTGATATTCCCTCTGCCGCTCTCGCAGTCGAGAGATCGGCTCCTCTCCGAGATGCTGAGCCAGCGTTTTAGTGAGAATTTGGTTGTTCTCGGCGAGCCACTCAACCGACAGGAATGCGGGCGACGCGACTCCATTAAATCCGCGGATAATTTTCTCGCTTCCATAAAGATCGGGGAGTGGATTCCGCGGTTTTTGGGTATTTGCCAGGGCATTCAGAATCTGCTTTCTGCCCTTGCCATAGATCGCGATCGTCTCGACGACGGGAACCGAGAAAAGACTGGAGATGCCCTGAGAGTCGATTTCAATCCCGCGGTCCTCCGCTTCGTCGATCATGTTCAGGACGAGAACCATGGGGACGCCGAATTCCACGAGTTGTGACGTGATCAGCAGCGTACGGCGCAAATTCTTTGCGTCTGCGACCTGGACGATAACGTCCGGTTTTTCCCTCAGCAGTATCTCGCACGCGACCCACTCGTCCTCTGATTGCGGTATCAGGCTGTTGACGCCCGGTGTATCTATGATCTCATAAACGGCCTCGCCGATGCGCATCATTCCACGGGACACCTCCACCGTCGTCCCCGGAAAGTTGGAAACCATCACGTAACTTCCGGTTAATAGCCTGAAAATGACGGACTTGCCGACATTGGGATTTCCAACCAGAACAACTTTTTTTATTTCAGATGCGGAACCGATCGTCACAAAATTGAATTCTTTCCTGAAAACAGATTTCAATCAAGCGCACAATAATACCAGAAGCCCATGCGTTCCCCAAAGAGAACA
>JAEAMF010002415.1_pt1 | contig 10710 bp, 3 predicted proteins | sample 8958721 | NCBI WGS metagenome assembly JAEAMF01 (sample SAMN16933255, study PRJNA681124) | bioreactor sludge metagenome | isolation source: anaerobic bioreactor treating anionic surfactant - SDBS | place: India: Bengaluru | collected 2019-02-28 | reverse complement strand
TGGCCACCAGCGTGGTCATCCCGGCCGGGCAGCTCAGTGTAACCACACCGGTGACAGTGATCACAGACGCCATTGCCGAAGGCACTGAGTCGGTGATTTTGACCCTGGGAACCCACAGTGGTGCTCCTACGGGAGTGACGGTCACTAACAATACAACCGACAATGCCACGGTAACCATCACCGACAATGATCTGGCGGTAACGGTCAGCATTGCGGCAACCACTCAGGCTGCCGAAGATGAAACAAACGGTGAGTTCACCATCAGTGTGGACAAGGCTCTGAGCAGCGACCTGACGGTTAATCTGGTCACCAGCGGGACGGCAACAAACGGAACCGACATGAGTACGATGGCCACCAGCGTGATCATCCCGGCCGGTCAGACCAGTGTAACCACACCGGTGACGGTGATCACAGACGCCATTGCCGAAGGCGATGAAACGGTCATCCTGACCCTGGGAACCCACAGCGGTGCTCCCACGGGAGTGATGGTCACCAATAATACAACCGACAATGCCACGGTAACCATCAACGATAATGATCTGACGGATCCGGTTACGGTCAGCATTGCAGCAACCAAACAGGCTGCAGAAGATGCAACAAACGGTGAGTTCACCATCAGTGTGGACAAGGCTCTGAGCAGCGACCTGACAGTCAATCTGGCCACCAGCGGGACGGCAACAAACGGGACCGACATGAGTACGATGGCCACCAGCGTGATCATCCCGGCCGGTCAGCCCAGTGTAACCACACCGGTGACGGTGATCACAGACGCTATTGCTGAAGGCGATGAAACGGTCATCCTGACCCTGGGAACCCACAGCGGTGCACCCACGGGAGTGACGGTCACCAACAATACAACCAATTATGCCACGGTAACCATCACCGACAATGATCTGGAGGTAACGGTCAGCATTGCGGCAACCACACAGGCTGCCGAAGATGAAACAAACGGTGAGTTCACCATCAGTGTGGACAAGGCTCTGAGCAGCGACCTGACGGTTAATCTGGTCACCAGCGGGACGGCAACAAACGGAACCGACATGAGTACGATGGCCACCAGCGTGATCATCCCGGCCGGGCAGCTCAGTGTAACCACACCGGTAACGGTGATCACAGACGCCATTGCCGAAGGCGATGAAACGGTCATCCTGACCCTGGGAACCCACAGCGGTGCTCCCATGGGAGTGACAGTGAACAATGCAGCTTCGCCCAACAACTCTGCGGAGGTAGACATCACCGACAATGATCTGGCGGTAACGGTCAGCATTGCGGCAACCACTCAGGCTGCCGAAGATGAAACAAACGGTGAGTTCACCATCAGTGTGGACAAGGCTCTGAGCAGCGACCTGACGGTTAATCTGGTCACCAGCGGAACGGCAACAAACGGGACCGACATGAGTGCGATGGCCACCAGCGTGGTCATCCCGGCCGGTCAGCCCAGTGTAACCACACCGGTAACGGTGACCATAGACGCCATAGCCGAAGGCACGGAGTCGGTGATTTTGACCCTGGGAACCCACAGTGGTGCTCCCACGGGAGTGATGGTCACCAACAAAACAACCGACAATGCCACAGTAACCATCGCCGACAATGATCTGGCCGTAACGGTCAGCATTGCGGCAACCACTCAGGCTGCCGAAGATGCAACAAACGGTGAGTTCACCATCAGTGTGGACAAGGCTCTGAGCAGCGACCTGACAGTTAATCTGGCCACCAGCGGGACGGCAACAAACGGAACCGACATGAGTACGATGGCCACCAGCGTGGTCATCCCGGCCGGGCAGCTCAGTGTAACCACACCGGTGACGGTAAAGACGGATGCGATAGCAGAAGGCGATGAAACGGTCATCCTGACCCTGGGAATCCACAGCGGTGCTCCCTCGGGAGTGATGGTCACCAACAATACAACCGACAATGCCACGGTAACCATCACCGACAATGATCTGGAGGTAACGGTCAGCATTGCGGCAACCACTCAGGCTGCCGAAGATGCAACAAACGGTGAGTTCACCATCAGTGTGGACAAGGCTCTGAGCAGCGACCTGACGGTTAATCTGGCCACCAGCGGGACGGCAACAAACGGAACCGACATGAGTACGATGGCCACCAGCGTGGTCATCCCGGCCGGGCAGCTCAGTGTAACCACGCCGGTAACAGTGATCACAGACGCCATTGCAGAAGGAACGGAGTCGGTGATCCTGACCCTGGGAACCCACAGCGGTGCTCCCACGGGAGTGACGATCACCGACAATACAACCAATTATGCCACGGTAACCATCACCGACAATGATCTGGCGGTAACGGTCAGCATTGCGGCAACCACACAGGCTGCCGAAGATGAAACAAACGGTGAGTTCACCATCAGTGTGGACAAGGCTCTGAGCAGCGACCTGACGGTTAATCTGGCCACCAGTGGAACGGCAACAAACGGGACCGACATGAGTGCAATGGCCACCAGCGTGGTCATCCCGGTCGGTCAGCCCAGTGTAACCACACCGGTAACGGTGATCACAGACGCCATTGCCGAAGGCACGGAGTCGGTGATTTTGACCCTGGGAACCCACAGTGGTGCTCCCACGGGAGTGATGGTCACCAACAAAACAACCGACAATGCCACAGTAACCATCGCCGACAATGATCTGGCCGTAACGGTCAGCATTGCGGCAACCACTCAGGCTGCCGAAGATGCAACAAACGGTGAGTTCACCATCAGTGTGGACAAGGCTCTGAGCAGCGACCTGACAGTTAATCTGGCCACCAGCGGGACGGCAACAAACGGAACCGACATGAGTACGATGGCCACCAGCGTGATCATTCCGACCGGTCAGTTCTATATTACAACACCGGTAACGGTGATCACAGACACCATTGCCGAAGGCACGGAGTCGGTAATTTTGACCCTGGGTACCAATTCAGGTGCATCACCAGGTGTTTCCGTCTTAAATAGTACCGTGAACAGTACTGCCACGGTGTCAATTGTCGATAACGATGCTGCGATAGTAAGCATTACAGCAATTGATGCCACTGCCGGAGAACCTTCTAATAACGGACAGTTCACGGTCACCCAAAGCCTTGCAACGGATGTCCCGACGGTGATTGCATACAGCATAGGTGGTACAGCGGTCCACACCCAGGACTATGTCCAACTAACGGGGACAGTAACGATCCCGGCCAACAGTACGACAGCGGTGATCGATGTAGAGGTAGTAGACAACACCATACTGGAAGGCAATGAAACGGTTGTTGTTACCCTGACCTCGATCACCTCCTCTGATGTGAATGTTAGCCTTGGAGCAACGCTTGAAGCCACAGTGACCATCGCAGACGACGATGCGGCGACCCTGAGCATTACTGACCAGGCCATCACCGAAACCGACGCCGATTTTGGCCACAACTTCAAGGTGACCATGAGTGGCGTGGCTCAGTCGGATGTGGTGATCGCATTCACCACCACCAACGGCACTGCCATTGCCGGAAACGACTATACGGCACAGAGTGCGGTGTCGCACACCATCACTCCGGGTATGACCAGCGTGACGATCCCGGTGCAGATCATTGGCGATAATGTCGTTGAATCGGTGGAGTCCTTCACAAGCACTATCCTGATCACCAATACCAACGGGCAGCAGATCACGGTACTGGATGGGAGCGCTACCGGCACTATTACCGATGACGATAATGCAGCCGTGACCATCGCCGATGTAAGCGGCCTGGAGAACGCCGGAGCCATAACGGTAACACTGGTGCTGGACAATGCTGTCCAGGATGGATTCAACGTTGATATGAACACTGTTAATGGCACAGCCGTGGCCCCGGAGGATTATACGTCGGTACTTTCCCATATGATAACCTTTTCGGGGACCGCGGGAGAAACCAGTACGTTCACAGTTTCGCCGATGGGCGACGTGATCCTGGAGCCGGACGAAACGGTCCTCATCAGTATGAACAACCTGTCCAGGGACCTACCAATCGACATTACGGACGGAGCGACCCTGATGATCCTCAATGACGACGCTTCCAGCGTGAGCATTGTGGCCACCGACGGGTCAGAGCCCGCCACCAACGGCATGTTTACGCTAACGTTGACCAACCCGGTGAGCGTGGCCACCACGGTGACCTATGCAACAGGTGGTACTGCTGCGTACGGCACCGACTATACAACCCTGTACGGCACGTTGGTGATCCCTTCCAATACGCTTACTTCAACGATTGACGTGGATGTCATCGATGACCTGCTGGTGGAGACTGCCGAGACGGTGATCGTTACGCTGGTGAGTACCAATACGGAAGTGGCCATCGGAGCGCCTGCATCGGCCACCGTGAACATCAGCGACGATGAAGCCTCTCCTATACTGGCACCGATAGGGAACAAGGTAACCGATGAACTGGTCCTGCTGACTTTTACGTCCACAGCTACGGATCCCAGCCCGGGTACCATATTTCAGTTTAGCCTGGCAGGAGCCCCCGCAGGTGCTGCGATTGATCCGGACACGGGTGTGTTCACCTGGACACCCACCGAGGATCAGGGACCGGGATCCTATACGTTTACGGTCAAAGTATGCGACAACAGCATACCACCGTTGTGCGCAGAAGAGGAGATCACCGTGACGGTCAATGAGGTACTACCAGCCAACCAGCTGACACTAACCCTTTACCTGAGTGGATCCTATCAGGGGGCCGGCATGATGAGCACAGCACTCAGCACCAACGGCCAGGTGCCTCTGACCCAGCCGTACAACACCCCGCCGTGGAATTACAATGGTACCGAAAGTGTTGATGAACAGGATGACCTTGCGGTCGACTGGATACTGGTGGAGCTCAGGAGCTCGACCACCGAGACCTTTACCCGTAAAGCCTGCCTGCTCCACAACGATGGGACAGCCACGGTCAGCTTTGAAGGGCTTCCGGATCTGTCGGAATATTATGTTGTGGTATGGCATCGAAACCACATGCCTGTGATGTCACAACAAGCTATTGCCATCCCGGAAACGGGTGCCGTACTTGACCTGAGTGTGCCGGAGAACTGCTACGGAACTACGCCACTAATCCATCTTGATGGATCACGGTATGGTATGATCACCGGTAATGTGGTCGCTGATGGTCAGCTCAGATACAGCGGACCTGGCAACGACCGCGGCCCGATCCTGGCTAAGATCCTGGCTGAAGGCGGAACACTGATCTCCGATACCGAGGAGGATGGATACTGGAATGAAGATGTCAATATGAACAATATTATAAAATATATTGGTTCCTTCAACGACAGGAGTCCCATTATTTCCAATATTTACACACTGATCCCCGGAGCCCTGCTGACCAGTATCTATTACTCCGAAGTTCCTGGTGCAAATGCTGGACCGAGGAGTCAAACAACAGGCAACGGACCGGTGGATGTTCACTTGTTTGGTTCCGCAGAAGGCATTGACGTGGTGCTGCGGACCAACGAGTCTATCTATGACGGTGTGGTTGACAATATCCAGTTTACCCTTGCCTGGAAAGCCGATGATACTGAAGTGGAAGAAATTCTGAGTGCATATTCCTCCACGTATATGGTGGAGAAGCAGGGAGAACCAATCCAGATAGGGGATACGAAGTACCTTATATTCGTGTCGATCACGGCCACGTACCTGCCATCGGTTTGGTACACAGGTGAGGAGCAAACCGTGCTGTCGTTCGAAACAGGTTTGGGAGGCGATATCGCCGGCCGTCTGTGGATCGCCGATGACAGCTTCACCAGCCAGAACAACGCGATGTACTATGTATCGGTCTGGGGAGCTGATCGCACGGGCAGTATCACCGATCCCATGGTGGTGTCGGTGGAAGAGCCTACAGCCCAGGTTGCTGTCAGGGCTTACCCCAATCCGGTCTACGACGGGAAACTGACGATTGACCTCTATGCTCCGCAGGATCAATCCCTGACGATCAACATCTTCGATGCCAGCGGCCACCTGGTGGTTGACCAGCCGTGGAAGACCCAGAGCACACACGCGATGCAGGTGCTGGATCTGTCCCATTTGCCTCCGGGTGCCTATACGTTGCATATCATCAACGAGCGGGTGAATTATCACACCAAGCTGATCCTGCTCACGTTGAACTAGAAAAGCCCTTTATTCACCCCCTGGAATTCCTCGTTCGCCGATTTTCGTTACCATACGTTCATCGATCGGGTTAATTTTGTAGCATGATTGACAGTCGGCGGTCAGCGGTCGGCGATCAGCAACAAATAACCACGAATAACCATTATTAACCACAAATAACCATTATTACTATGGAAACGAACGAACAAAAGCAAATGCGGCCGGGACTTAAAAGAAAAAGTTTGGTGTTCGGGATCCTGGTTCTAGCCCTGGGACTTTTATGGCTGGCTTACAACTTCGGAATGATCAGCGACAGGGTCTGGGACCACATCATCTCCTGGCCGATGCTGCTCATCGCCATCGGGCTGGTCAACCTCTTTAACGGGCATGGCCGGGGATTCGGGGCCATCCTGATCCTGATCGGGGGATTCTTTCTCCTGGACGATGTGTTTGACTGGCCCATCACTTTCACCAAGATCTTCTGGCCCTCCCTGTTGATCCTCGTCGGATTGTTCCTCCTGCTGGGAAGCAAAAAAATATTCAGGAAAGACTTCATCGCCGTGAAGGAGGGAGAAGACATGATCGACGAAATATCGGTCTTCAGCGGTGCGGATAAGATCATTCAATCCAAATCGTTCCGCGGAGGCAGGATCGTTGCCGTGTTTGGCGGATCCAACATCAACCTCACACAGGCAGAAATGCAGCCAGGCACACATATCATGGAAATGGTCTGCGTTTTTGGGGGTTCTACCCTGATCGTCCCTCCTGACTGGAATGTAAAAGTGGAGGTATTCAGTATCTTTGGAGGATTTGAAGATAAAAGGATGATCGGACAGATCGATTACAGTAAAACTCTTCTCCTCAAGGGCATAGCGATGTTTGGAGGTGGAGAAGTGAAAACATCCCGGTAAGTATGCTGGAAAGAATTAAGGCAAACCGGTTTCCCATTATCTACGGGCTTTTATGGATGACGATCATCGTTATCCATACTATCCTGCTTAGATCGGGGTATGGATTCAATCCAGCGACAGCCTTGGGCGACAGTCTGGTATTCAATGTTCTGTTTGCCATCCTGGGTATGGGATTGTGGTTTATGGTCCGCTTCAGTGACCTCCACAAGAAATCATCCCTCGAACTGCTCTTTTACCACCTGACAAGCGCAACAGGAATATTGTTCATCTGGACAGGGCTTTCCTTCCTCATCCTGAAAAACATATTTTCCGGCGATTCATCTTATCTTCTATTCTTGTCAGAATCATTGACAATTCGTATTTTTTTAGGGATATTATATTATACATTATTAACCACGACATATTATCTTGTGATCAATTTCAGGGAGTTACAGGAAAAAAGGGAGAGGGAGAGCCAGTTGCAAACACTTCTGAAAGAGGCGGAGCTAAACCTGCTGCGCTCGCAGATCCGTCCCCATTTCCTTTTTAACAGCCTGAACTCGATCAGTTCACTAACCATTACGGATCCTGCAAAAGCACAGGAAATGGTGATCAAACTATCCTCCTTCATGCGCTATTCGCTCGAAACAAAAGATAACACGATGAGTACACTGGAGAAGGAAGTTGACCACACAGACCTGTACCTTGATATCGAAAAGATACGGTTTGGAAGACGGTTGCTGGTGGAAAAATTCATCGACAATGCTGCATTGCCCTGGCCTGTGCCGGCGATGATCCTTCAACCCCTGATCGAAAACTCGGTGAAATATGGTATCTATGAAGCAACGGAATCCAGTATTATTAAACTGAATGCCGGGATCCTCAATGAAAGCCTGGTCATTCGCATTGGAAATCCTTATGACGAAGAAAGTGGTCAGCATAAAGGCACCGGAACCGGCATCCGGAACATTGAGCTCAGGCTGATGCATCTGTATGGTCGCCAGGATCTGCTGAGGATCTTCAAGACCAGGGATTATTTTGAAATCGAGCTAAAAATACCTCATCATGTCTGAAAGACTTAAATTTTTGATCATAGACGATGAAGCGCCTGCCCGGGAGCTCCTGAAAAACTATCTCCTGCGCCTTGAGGATGTAGAGATCGCAGGTGAATGCGAAAACGGTTTTGAGGCCATGAAGGCCGTGCAGGAAAACCAGCCGGATATTTTATTATTGGACATCCAGATGCCTAAGATCAATGGGTTCGAGCTTCTCGAGATCCTGGATCCGTGCCCGGAGGTGATCTTTACTACGGCCTTTGACCAGTATGCCATCAAAGCCTTTGAAAAGAATGCTGTGGATTATCTTTTAAAGCCATTTTCACTGAAACGGTTTAGCCAGGCCGTCGAAAAAGCAAGGCAACGGATCAATCAGGCAGGTAGTTCAGTGAATCCGTCCCTGCACAAGCTGAAGCAGCAGCTGGAAAGTGACATGCAGGTACTTGAGCGTGTGGTCACCCGGTTGGGATCAAAGATCACGGTAATCCCGGTGGAAAAGATATACTACATTGAGGCGCAGGATGATTATGTGATGATCTACTCGGAACTGGGTCATTATTTGAAGGATAGGACTATGAAATATTTCTCGGAGCATCTCCCTCCCGGACAGTTCCTGCAGATCCACCGAAGCTACATCATCAACCTCTCCCAGATCGCTTCTATCGAACTCTACGAAAAGAACACACACCTGGTCATCCTCAAGTGCGGGGCGAAGTTGCGCGCCAGCCAGGAAGGGTACAAGCGGTTGCGGGAAATATTATAGGGTAGAGAAGTGGTACAGCGCAACTGCTCAAGATCCAAATTCCAGGCACCAAATTCCAAACAAATTCCAAACATCAAATCAGAGGTATTGATTTCAGGGCAAGCCCTGGACCTTAATTCTGGGATATACATCCAATGACTAGTAATAAAAAGCACGGATCCCTTTAAGGTTTGAATCGAACAGAGATCCGTGCGGCCTCTTCCGTGCTTCTCCTACGCAGGAAGCGGCGGTATTTGAGGGGCTTTTTTAGTTCAATGTGAGCAGGATCAGCTTGGTGTGATAATTCACCCGCTCGTTGATGATATGCAACGTATAGGCACCCGGAGGCAAATGGGACAGATCCAGCACCTGCATCGCGTGTGTGCTCTGGGTCTTCCACGGCTGGTCAACCACCAGGTGGCCGCTGGCATCGAAGATGTTGATCGTCAGGGATTGATCCTGCGGAGCATAGAGGTCAATCGTCAGTTTCCCGTCGTAGACCGGATTGGGGTAAGCCCTGACAGCAACCTGGGCTGTAGGCTCTTCCACCGACACCACCATGGGATCGGTGATACTGCCCGTGCGATCAGCTCCCCAGACCGATACATAGTACATCGCGTTGTTCTGGCTGGTGAAGCTGTCATCGGCGATCCACAGACGGCCGGCGATATCGCCTCCCAAACCTGTTTCGAACGACAGCACGGTTTGCTCCTCACCTGTGTACCAAACCGATGGCAGGTACGTGGCCGTGATCGACACGAATATAAGGTACTTCGTATCCCCTATCTGGATTGGTTCTCCCTGCTTCTCCACCATATACGTGGAGGAATATGCACTCAGAATTTCTTCCACTTCAGTATCATCGGCTTTCCAGGCAAGGGTAAACTGGATATTGTCAACCACACCGTCATAGATAGACTCGTTGGTCCGCAGCACCACGTCAATGCCTTCTGCGGAACCAAACAAGTGAACATCCACCGGTCCGTTGCCTGTTGTTTGACTCCTCGGTCCAGCATTTGCACCAGGAACTTCGGAGTAATAGATACTGGTCAGCAGGGCTCCGGGGATCAGTGTGTAAATATTGGAAATAATGGGACTCCTGTCGTTGAAGGAACCAATATATTTTATAATATTGTTCATATTGACATCTTCATTCCAGTATCCATCCTCCTCGGTATCGGAGATCAGTGTTCCGCCTTCAGCCAGGATCTTAGCCAGGATCGGGCCGCGGTCGTTGCCAGGTCCGCTGTATCTGAGCTGACCATCAGCGACCACATTACCTGTGATCATACCATACCGTGATCCGTCAAGATGGATCAGCGGCGTGGTCCCGTAGCAGTTTTCCGGCACGCTCAGGTCAAGCACGGCACCCGTTTCCGGGATGGCGATGGCTTGCTGTGACATCACAGGCATGTGGTTACGGTGCCATACGACAACGTAATAATCCGATCGGTCAGAAAGCTCTTCAAAGCTGACCACGGCTGTTCCATCGTTGTAGAGCAGGCCTGCCTTACGTATAAAGGTCTCGTTGATAGAGCTCCGCAGTTCCACCAATATCCAGTCGATCACAAGGGGATCCAGTTCGTCAACGCTTTCGTCTCCGTCATAATTCCACGGATCGGTGTTGTATGGCTGGTTCAGAGGTACCTGGCCATTGGTGTTGAGATCAGTGCTCATCACGCCGGCTCCCAGATACGGTCCCTGCAAGTAAAGGGTCAATGTCAGCAGGTTGGTAGGCAACACTTCATTGACATCGAAGGTGCTTGTGCCTGTCTTACCTGATGCAGTGACCGTAAATGTCAGGTTGGTTCCTTCCACCGTCGGCGTCACACTCACGCCTGTCAGCTGGCCTGCTGTGAACGCTGCCGAGGTGCCTGTGATACCTGCTGTGCCTCCATAAGTCACCGTGGAGGTGAAGCTGGTCACCGTGTTGTTGCTGGCATCCTGTG
>JAEAMF010002414.1_pt1 | contig 10711 bp, 6 predicted proteins | sample 8958721 | NCBI WGS metagenome assembly JAEAMF01 (sample SAMN16933255, study PRJNA681124) | bioreactor sludge metagenome | isolation source: anaerobic bioreactor treating anionic surfactant - SDBS | place: India: Bengaluru | collected 2019-02-28 | reverse complement strand
GGCAGTCGGCGGTCGGCAGAATATACAAATGATAAGTCACTGCCCAAATCAACAAACGTATCATCGCCAAAAACCAACAACCAACTGCGAACTGCCCACTGCCAACTGCCCACTGCCCACTTCCAACTAACGACTAACGACTAGCATGCCCAGATTGTGGTAACATGAGCACTGGGAACACCGTCAGAGGTGTCCATTGTTGCCTATGAAGATCGGTATCATTGGAGCTCGAGTAGCAGGCTCTTATGCAGGAGTGCTTTTATCGAGCATGGGGCATGAGATCCTGCTCCTTGACGACAGCATTGAAAAGGACAAGCCGTGCGGAGGAGGCGTAACCGCCAAAGCTCTCCGCAGAATGCCCTGGCTGTATCAAAAGTCTTTGCCTTACACAGAGGCCAGGGCCATTCACCTCACGACTTCCGACGGCTACTCCAGCAGGCTTCCGCTCCCGCACCCCGTCCACATTTTCCCGCGATTCAGCCTGGACAAGTATGTATGGCAATGGGCAGTTCAATCCGGCGTACGATTTCTTCCGGAGCGCGCAAAAAGGTTTGAAAGCGACGGCAAACGCTGGTCGATTGTTACGTCAGGCGGATCCCACGAAGTGGACTACCTGATCGGGGCCGATGGGGCCGCCAGCAAGGTTCGCGCTACCGTAACGCGTCCCTTCTCTTCGCAGGATCTCATTCTGGCGCTTGGGTATCGCCTGCCGGAACTTTATGACCCCGGCGTGATGCACATCGCGTATCAGGAGATTGGCTTTCACGGATACATATGGTCCTTCCCGTGCGTGGATCATTCCTCGACAGGAATCGGGCGGCTTTTGCCGGGAATCCGCTCTTCGGACCTGAAAAAAAGACTGGAATATTTCATTGACGCGCATTATCCGGACGCTGCGGCCGGGAGAAGTTTTTATGCTGCCTGCATTCCGTGTCTCAGCCGCGACACCCTGATGAATCAGACGGTATGCGGAGAAAACTGGGCGTTGCTGGGTGACGCCGCCGGCTTCACGGACGGCATCACGGCGGAAGGGATATATTACGCATTCCGCTCGGCAGAACTTCTCGCCGAATCCATCCGCATAGGAAAGCCGCTGACCTATGAGGCCGCGTGGCGGTCGGAATTCAGGGACGATCTGGAAACCGCCGCGGCGTGGAGGGATCGATTCTACTGCGGCATGGTCCTGAGCAAGACATTCATTCGGCGATCACTGCAGGCCGTGAAGCACAGCCCCACCATCCGCGGCATGCTGGACCGAGTCATAGGCGGTAACCTATCTTACAAGGCGTTGCTTCAGAATCTGGTCTATAGAAGCCCTCAGATCCTTGCTCAGGTGATTTGCAGCAAAACCAGGAGAATAATACGGTACGAACTGCGAACCGCGAATGACGAACTGTGAGATGCGCGTCCGCAGATCCTTCTGCAACACAACGTTCAGTGCACCGGATTTTTGCCGGGGAGTTGCATCCGGTAGATAGAGTCGCTGCTGGCCAGAAAAAGGTCCTGATCCGAAACAGTCAGTCCCACCATAACGGGTGCAGCAATGTAATGAAGAATGGATCCATTCGCGGGAGAATACCGGAATATTCCTTTCTTGCCTTCATAAGCGGCCGAAACCAGCAAATCGGCATCCGGAAGAAACGCCAATCCCTGAGGCCTTGCGAATCCTTCCACAAGAGTCTTGGCCGTCCCCCTTTTGTTCAACCGGATGAGGCTGTCGCGCAGCGAAAAGGTCGGACCCGTCACATACAGGCGGTCGTCCGCGTCGATTGCCATGTGGTATGCCGAGACGCTTGGTTCGAGGGATGCGAACTCCACCTTCTTTTGGCCTGAAGGATCAATCCGATGGATCTTGCCCGTTCTGTCGCCGACATAGAGATAGCCCCTTGAGTCAAAAACAATACCGCAGGGGACACCCAGGTCTTCTGCAAACACTTCCAGGTGTTCAAAGTTCGTATAGCGCAGGACCGTTCCGTCATGGCGGCTGGATATGTATAGCTGCCCGTCCTTTGAAAACGCAAGCCCCGTCGGATTCATGATTTCACACTGATAGCGGATCTTTTCTCCTCTCCGCGTGAGACGTATCAGAGGCTGCGGCACCTGTTGCCCCCGGGCCCCGCTGATTGTGGTTACAATCGATCCGTCGGGAGCGATCACCGGGTTGGACACAGGATGAAGGCCGGCGGCGAGGCAGGTGGCGAGATTGAAGGGAAATACATCGGACACAACGTCTCCGGCACGCAGCATCAAGCCCAGACTCTTCGGGCTGTCCGGAAGCCGGGCAAGGATTTTATCCTCGGACGCCGAAGTAATGGGGGCCTCGACTTCGCCCAGATAAACCTTCGAATACGATTCGGGCCTAAAGCCGCGGCACTCGATAAGCACTTCGCCCCCGGGAACTCCCGAAGTCGGATGAACATCCAGAATTGCCAACTCTTTTGCTGATTTCATGCAAAAAAAGTTTACCTTGCGGTGCACGCCGCGGCAACCGCAATCAGGAGCTAACCCTTGTTTCAGGTTGCAGGTTTCAGGTTGCAGGTTTCAGGTTGCAGGTTTCAGGTTACAGGGTGCAGGTTACGGGTTACGGGTTTCAGGTTTTGGGATTCAGGGAGGATAAATAGCGGATTAGGGCTGATAGTTGACGCGATACTTTTTTGCTCAAATCGGTCAGGTCCGAAAATTCCGATTGCGTTATATAATCCTGATCAAGGGCTATGTACAGTTGCGACCTTACTTCACCGGCCGATCCTTTCGCAATTCCAAGATGTCGGATAAATGTCCTCCTTGTTTGGGTTTCATAGCCCTCGGCAATGTTGCTCATTATGCTTATAGACGCGCGACGAATTTGACCGCTTAGCGCAAAATCCCGGCCAAAATTTCTTTGCCTGGTCAGGCTGTAAAGCCTGCAGGTTATATCCCGGCTTGTTCGCCAAACCTCAAAATCCTCAAATCGTTTAGCAGTTTTCATGCTGCTATAACTGCTCTATCCCAAATTGTGCCAATAAAAACCGAACTAATTACTGCAACCTGTCAACCTGAAACTTGAAACCTGAAACTTGTCAGCCTGAAACCTGCAACCCTGTTGACTTTACGGCGTTCGCCTCATAACATGTCAGGTTTGCCTGCCGGATAGATTTCTCGCTGGGAGATCCCATCGTTGAGCACAGACCTGAAGGACGCCATCGTCGTAAGAGGAGCCCGGGTTCACAACCTGAAGAACATTACCGTAGAGATACCCCTGAATTGCATGACGGTGGTCACCGGAGTGTCCGGAAGCGGGAAAAGCAGTCTTGCCTTCGACACTCTATACGCCGAAGGGCAGAGGAGGTACATCGCTTCGCTGTCGGCTTATGCGCGCCAGTTTCTCGAGCGAATTGACCGGCCGGATGTCGACGATATTGAGGGAATTTGCCCGGCACTGGCGATCCGACAAAGAAACTATTCCCGAAATCCGCGATCCACAGTCGGAACTGTCACGGAGATCAACGATTACCTTCGTCTGCTGTTCGCGCGCATCGGCACTACGTTTTGCCACGGCTGCGGCCGTGTTGTGGGCAGGGATACGCCTCAGAGCATCGCGGATTTCATAATGGCTCTGCCTGCAGGACAGCGTTTCTATCTCTGCATGCGTCTGGCCCTGGAAAACGCGCCTCAACAGCAGGAGGCTCCTGCGCGACGATCCCGCAAGCCGGCTTCGGCAAAACCGGAAGAGCGGCTTGCAGTCATCCTGCCGGGTCTGCAGCAGCAAGGATATGTGCGCCTGCTGATCGACGGCGAGATCGTTGACTTGCAGCAAGCCGTAGAGGCACTGAAACGAGCCAAAGTCAAGGAAGCGCACGTCGTCGTCGATCGCATGATCGTTCAGGAAGGCATCCGAAAAAGGCTTGTGGACTCGATAGAGGTTTGCGGCCGCGATTCGGAGGGACATATCGAACTGGTCCTCTTGTCGGATCAGCGGGAGGAACTTGAACGCCTGCTGCAAGCTGCGCACCCCGATATCCGGTGGCTTCGCCACCCGTCCGGCATTCTGGTGAAATTCAGCGAAGCGTTCGAGTGTCAACTCTGCCACATCTCCTATCAGGAACCCGAGCCAAGACTGTTTTCCTTCAACAATCCATTTGGAGCCTGCCCGGAATGCCAGGGCTTTGGCAACACCCTGACCATAGATTTTGACCTGATCATTCCGGATGGATCGAAGAGTCTTGCGCAAGACGCCGTCCACCCGTGGTCAAAACCGCGCTACCGAAACCTGCAGAGCCGTCTGCTGCAGTTTGCGGAAAGCGAGGGCATTTCGATCCATACGCCGTGGAACGAACTGCCGGAGGAAGCCCGGAGCGCGATCATCAACGGACGCGGCAGGTTTCCCGGAATAATGGGTTTTTTCGAATATCTGGAACGTAAGAAGTACAAGATGCACGTTCGCATTTTTCTCAGCAGGTATCGCGGCTATGCCAAATGCCTCGCGTGCGATGGAAACCGGTTGAGGCGGGAGGCGCGGGACGTTCGAATAGGAGGCAAATCCATCACGGACATAACCCGGATGACAATTGCGCAAGCCGCCGATTTTTTTGCCGCGCTTCATCTTTCGGCGCAGCAGGCGTCCATCGCCGAGAAGATACTTGACGAGATAAAGAACCGGCTGGATCTGCTGTCGCGCGTCGGCCTGGATTACATCGCTCTGGATCGCCTTTCCTCCACACTTTCCGGGGGTGAATCGCAGAGAATACAGCTGGCTACATCGCTTGGCTCCTCTCTGGTGGGCGCGCTTTTTGTCCTCGACGAACCGAGCATAGGGCTTCATCCGAGGGACAGCCGGAGGCTCGTGGAGATACTCCGGAGTCTCAAGGATCTCGGAAACACGGTCCTCGTGGTTGAGCATGATCCCGATATCATGCGCTCGGCCGATTACCTTATCGATCTTGGGCCGAGGGCGGGAGAAAACGGAGGGGAGGTGGTTTTTCAGGGCAGCTACCCTGCGCTGCTTCAGGATGCAAAATCACTCACCAGCCGCTATCTCCGCGGAGAAATGAAAATTTCAGTTCCCATGTTCCGTCGGAAATTCCAGAAGAAATTCATCGCAATCGTAAACGCATATCTGCACAATCTGAAGCATGTCAGCGTCGAAATTCCATTGGGCGTTCTCACGTGCATTACCGGAGTGAGCGGCAGCGGCAAATCTACGCTTGTCCACGATGTCCTCTGCTCCACTGCCAGAAAAGCGAAGGGCGAGACCAAAGAACCGGCCGGGGGATGCGAGGCTATCCGGGGGACCGAGCACATTTCCGATGTGATCCTCGTGGATCAGTCCCCGATCGGCAGAACGCCCCGATCGAATCCCGCAACCTATACCAAAGCATTTGATGAAATCCGCGAGATCTTCGCCGAAACCCGCGATGCCGTCGGCAGGGGATTCGGCCCCGGCCATTTTTCCTTCAACCTGGAGACCGGGCGCTGCCCCACCTGTCAGGGAAGCGGGATCGTGATTGTAGAGATGCAGTTTTTGGCCGATGTCGAACTGGTTTGCGAAGACTGCAAGGGAACGCGCTTTAAGAGTTCGGTGCTGGAAGTGCAGTACAAGTCCAAAAATATCGCCGAAGTCCTGGATCTCACGGTTCATGAGGCTATTGAATTTTTTACCGGCAAGACCAGCCTGATCCGCAAGTTGCGCGTTCTGGAGGAAATCGGTCTGGGATACCTGCGGCTTGGTCAGTCCGCCACTTCCCTTTCGGGTGGAGAAGCGCAGCGCATCAAACTCGCCTCTTTCATCTCCCGCGCTTCGAGCGGCAACGCGCTGTTTGTATTCGACGAACCTACGACAGGATTGCACTTTGACGACATCCGCAAGCTTCTCGCCGCTTTCGACAAGCTTCTCAGCGCGGGAAATTCGCTCCTGGTAATCGAGCACAACATGGAAGTGATCAAAACGGCCGACTGGATCATCGACCTCGGACCGGAAGGCGGGGATGCGGGGGGACGGATCGTGTGCCAGGGCACTCCGGAGGAAGTGGCGAAATGCAAGGCCTCGCACACCGGACAGATACTGAAGGCATATTTATAGATGCTTGCGCCCAAAATCCCTTTCAAAAGCCTTGATTTCAGGTTAGGATGCCACCGAATTCGATAAAGGGAGCGGTCTTAATCCCGGAGTTTACATAATCAAGAGTTATCCGCATCGGTTAAAAATCCCTGGAGTGCGGCAACTTGGACTCCAAGCTCCTATAGGCACGCTTTTCCTTTCATAATTGCGACATTGTCTCCAGGAAAACCGCTATTTGATGCAGCAGCACATCAACCAGAAGAGCTGATTTATGCTCCCCAAAAATAGGGAGAAACAGCAGGGCGGGTAAATTCAGGCATACCAACAACAAATCTTAAAAACATGATGTGTTCGCAGAAGCACTCGCCGACAAAAAAAATAATGCCCGAATCCAGCAGTCTGTTACACTGGTTCCACCATAAAAAACATCTGAAAAGGAGACTGGTTTTTTCCTATCGATAAGGAGACATCATGCGAATCAGAATTTTTGCCCCCACAATCTTGGTATTGATGCTATTCGGATCATCCGTCTATGGCCAGATATTGTGCAATCGTTCGGTTCTTCAGGGCTATGTGGATACGTACTTGTCTGCGCTGGTTGCGCATGATCCCGACCGCCTGCCGCTTGCGCCTAACGCCCGATACACTGAGAATGGCCAAACGTTGAAGCTTGGCGACGGAATATGGGGAGTGCCGGTGCTTAAAGAAGGCGATTATAAGCTTTATTTTTCTGATCCTGCTGCCTGCCAGGCTGGTTTTATGGGAACGTTCTTCGAAAACAACCACCAGCGAATAATTTTTCTGCGACTTAAAATCGATGGAACACAGATCAGTGAAATAGAATGCCTGATCCCACGTTCAAGCGGAATGGGCGCTCCCGGCGCTAAACCGCAACCTCTGCCGGGCCTCGTCGATAAGCCAACCTTCAGTGAGGCTCTTCCTCCTGGAGACCGCCCTTCGCGATGGGAGCTTGCCAATATTGCAAATCTGTATTTCGAAGCGATGGAAAAGGGTACCGGACAGCTTACGCCTTTCGATGATGAATGCACACGCGTTGAGAATGGCATGATCGCCGCCAACAATAAAGACGGCCAGGGGATAGGAAAGATGGCTTGCCGGCAGCAATTCGATACGGGATTTTCCTTTATTATCACTAAAGTCCGCGAACGCCGATACCCGATCATCGATAAAGAGCGCGGGCTGGTGCTTGCCTTTGTATTCCTCGATCATGCAGGCACATTTCCTAAATTCAAGATGACAGACGGCACACCGATGAATGTGACAGCTCCTTTCGATGCGCCCTACTCTTTCATCATGGCCGAGCTGTTTAAGATCAAGAACAAGAAGATCACCCAGATTGAAGCCGTGCTGTTGGAAGTCCCCTATGGCATGCCCTCCGGCTGGATTAAATAAGAATATCGAAACACTGTGACAGGCCGAGAACCGTTTTCCCCCCATCTCATTTTTTCCGGTGGCTCCGACCGAAGCCGATTGATTAGGCGCAGGATTTATTAACCGCGGATCTACACGGATTCCTCTGTACCCAGCAAAAGGGGCAAAGGGAATAACTCACTCGTAGTACCCGCGTCGCGAAAGCACCGTGTAGTCCGTTCCGGCCTTCCCGAAACGGCTCGCAAGCTTCACTTCAACGGCATGGTAGTGCCTGGAGCCAGAACGTTTGTCGGGCGAGTATCCCAGGGTGTAGCGCAGTCTCAAGCGGGAGATTGCGGATGAAAAAGCAGAGTCGATGGCAGACGACGATACGCTGAATAACTCGCCCCCGGTGTCCTGCGTAATCGTTGATACAGGGTCCTTACCTATCGACGGCACTGGGATACTTGGAATCGGCAGACCCAGGATGGAGCTTCCCATCCCATGCGGGATCTTCCGTTCAGTCAACTTTAGACTGTAGACCACTGCTTCGCTCTCCAACGCGGTTTGAACAACGCGATCCACAGAAGTTAAAGAATCCCCTTCAAGGTTGTCCGAAATTAAAATGACCGCGCGGCGATGATCCGGTGCGGCCTGATGCATGTAGCGCAACGCTTCATCGACGGCGTCCATGAGGTGCGTTCCGCCGCCCGCCTTGATCGTCCCGATCCGCTCGGCTATGCGCCTTCGATCGTTCGTCAGATCGTCCAGTCGTTGCACATCTCCAGCGAAGGCAAACAGGCACACCGTATCATCCCGCTTTAGCTGCTGCAGCGCCTGATACGCAGCGGTTTTGATGCGTCCCATTAGAGGAGTTACGCTACCGCTGCGATCGATTACCAGGGCGACCGCCAATGGCGCCTGGTCTTTGGAGAACATTTGAATAGGCTGTTCGACTCCGTCCTCAAAGACACGAAAGTCCTCCTTCCTCAAAGCGGCTTTGGGCTGACCTGATCTGTCATGGACGACAACATCGATTGGCACAAGGTTTACATCGACTTTGACTGTGAAGATATTATCCGCCCGTGCAGACGAATATACGGAGCCGCCTGCCGTTTTCCGGTTCTCTTTGCCTGCCTCCGCTAAATTTTCTGCGTCAGAGGGATTGAATGGCGGCGGCAACACCGCATCGGGAGAGCCGTTATCCGTGACGACGATCTGATCGCTACTGGAGAGCATAGGATATGGCGGAGCAGTTTCGGTACGGTTTCCGGTGGCGGCCGGCCCCGAACTCGATGTCGAATGCAAAGATGGGGGCATCGCCTTCGAGAGCAGCGAAGGTTTGGGGATCTCCAGCGGCTCTGACAAGAACGTTTCCATTACTGATCCCGGAAGGAGTTCGACCTCACCGCCACTGCCTTTAGACTTTTTGAAGACTCCAACGACCATGCCCGTAGCGGCCGCTGCGGCAGCGCCTGCGGCAACGCCGTACGCTGCGTGTTTAATCCTGCCGGAATACATGGCACCATATGCGGCGCCCGTTGCGATGGCAGGAACCGATTGGCTGAGGCCTTGCAGGCTTCCGTTAAGCAGCTTGGCGGCTCCCGTAGGTTCGACATTGTCTCGAGTGTCCAGCTTGATGGGTTCCGAAACAGCTTTAAGGATCCCTCCATCGGTCAATCCTATTTCTCCCAGCTGAACATGCAGTTCAGCTTCCCGCTTCTTTCCATTGACCATGCCGGGTTGCACCCGCGAGACCATGGCTTTGATTACGACGTCACGCGGAATTGCGAGTTTACTGCCAACCCGAACTTCATTCCGGATCCGCAGGTAGACGTCGTCCCCTTCCCTGTTAACGGAAGAGTCGAGCGGCGTCTCCAGATCCATCATCAGTCTTGTTCCCTTTGGAACCAGTATTACGTCTTCCAATTGAGCCGGCAGTGGACGGGTTCCGAGTGCGCTGCATGCGGCAATCAGGATGAGTGAGGGAAGTGCTTTCGCCTTCATCATAATGCCTCCTTTCAAGCACCAACGAGATCAAGGAAATTAGGAATGGTCCTGGTCATAGGACCCAACCTCATCTGACATATATAGCGACATCAGGCGGATTGAACCGCAACCGAACCCCAAAATTTTGATATTTTCAACAAGGTGATATACCTATCATCCTTGCGAGGAAGCCTCATGCGGAACTGACACATCCCCAGCCAATATCAATATTTATCCGGCTCCAATCGGTAAGCATGCGTTGTCTGGTTGCAGTGTCGCGCGAAGTGTTCCGAATATCACTCCAAATCTCCACCCCGATCCGAAAAACTCCCGGCACCATGCTCCTCCGGCACGAAATCTGGAAGGATGACAAGACTCAAGAGTGAGTTTTGTTAGGCGGCATTCATTTTCACGCCGAATGTGCGCTTCCAGGCTTTCTGGATAATCTTCCCCATGAATCATTCCTTCCTCACCGAGCCCCGGGGATTTTCCACTCCAGCGAGAGCGATATGGATGCTGTTTGGGAGTTTTGCATCTTCGATAGCACTGCTTCATCGAAGATCGCGGTGCGATTGCTGTCTGCGAGCAGGAACCCCTGAGCTTTGGCGAAACTACCCTCTGCCAGGGCAAATCGCATTTCTTCGAAGCGATCCGCGCGTGAAGGGATGTGAAAGATGCAGGGTTCTAGTCCGCAAGAAATGGGGGTAGGTTTGGGATTACTGCGGGAAACCGATGCGCTGCAAGAGATCCTGGAATCTCGGATTGGATCTTAGGGAGTCCATCATTGGGTCCACATACAGGTGCGCCATCCAAACGCAGCGCTGATCATAGGCCCTTTCCAGTTGTTCCAAAGCCGCATCGGCATCTCCCAGCCCGAGGTGGATGCATGAATAGAAAAAGGGCGATACATATCGTTGCGCGGCCAGTGTATCCAGGATTTCAAGATAGCGCATCGCTTCCGCTTTTCTTCCAAGCAAGGCCTGGGCAAATCCCAGTCCGGCGCAGGACGCCGGATGATGAGCCGAAAGGGAACGTGCTTCGCTGAACTCCTGGATGGCATCCTCCAATTTGGTCATCTGCAAATAGACCAGACCCAGAAAATAGTGCGATGTGGCGAAATTATCATCAATCTGAATTGCGCCGTGCAGTTGGTCAACCGCTTCGCGATAGCGCCGGGCGAAGTAGAGAATCCATCCCTTATTGGCATTCATTACGAATGAGAGTGGATCGAGCTGCAGAGCTTGATCAATTCGTCCCACTGCGTCATCAAACCTTCTCTGGAGAGCAAGCATGAGAGCATACCAATGGTGCCCC
>JAEAMF010002410.1_pt1 | contig 10730 bp, 7 predicted proteins | sample 8958721 | NCBI WGS metagenome assembly JAEAMF01 (sample SAMN16933255, study PRJNA681124) | bioreactor sludge metagenome | isolation source: anaerobic bioreactor treating anionic surfactant - SDBS | place: India: Bengaluru | collected 2019-02-28 | reverse complement strand
GCGACGGAGGACATCATGAAGAACAAGAGCAAGGTCTTTCCTCGTGTGAACCTCGCCTACGAGACGATGGGCAAGGCTTCCCAGTTCGGGACGCTCGAAGAAGTCCTGAAGATCAGCAAGGAGTTCGGCAACTATCCCTGCGTGGATCCTGCGCACATGCATGCCCGCACGAACGGTGCGATCAATTCCGCGAAGGAGTGGGAGGAGATGTTCGATCTCTACGAGAAAATACTCGGCAAGAAGTCCCTGAAGTCCATGCACATGCACTACTCCGGCATCGCCTACACGACGAAGGGTGAGCGGATGCACCTGCCGCTCCGGAAGAGCGATGCGCGGTGGAAGGAGTTTCTGCAGGTTCTGAAAAAGCGGAAAATCGAAGGCATCGTGGTGTGCGAGTCACCGCTCCTCGAGGAGGACACGCTCCTCCTCCGGAACACCTTCGCACGGCTCTGATTGATCGGTATACTTTCGATCACATTCCCTTCTCTTCTATGAACATCGCCATCAACGGATTCGGGCGCATCGGGCGTCAGGCGCTGCGCATCGTTCTCGAGAAGCACCCCGATGTGCATGTCGTCGCCATCAACGATCTCACGGACGGGCCGACGCTCGCGCACCTCTTTGAGTTCGATTCTACCTACGGCCGTTTCGATGCCGAGGCAGGGTTCAAGGACGGGAAGCTTTCGACGAAGCACGGAGATATCGTCCTCACGGCGGAGAAAGACCCGTCGCTCCTGCCACACAAGGACCTCAAAGTGGATATCGTGCTCGAATGCACCGGGAAATTCACCAAGCGCGAGGAGGCGGCTTTGCACCTCAAGGCCGGTGCCAGGAAAGTCATCATTTCCGCGCCCGGAAAGGATGAGGTGGATGGGACGTTCGTGATCGGCGTGAATCACGAGACCTACGATCCGAAGAAGATGCATGTGATCAGCAACGCCTCCTGCACCACGAACTGCCTCGCGCCGATGGCCAAGGTGCTTCAGGACTCCTTCGGCATCACGTACGGTCTCATGACGACGATCCACAGCTACACGAACGACCAGAAGCTGCTCGATCTGCCGCACAAGGATCTCCGGCGCGCACGGGCCGCAGCGATCAATATGATCCCGACGAGCACCGGCGCGGCGAAGGCCATCGGGCTCGTCATTCCGGAGCTGAAGGGCAAGATGAACGGAGTCTCCATCCGCGTACCGACCCCCACGGGCAGCATTACGGATCTCACGGTCGTGACGGCCAAGCCGACAACGGTGGAGGAAGTGAATGCTGCTTTCGAGAAGGCGGCGAACGGCAGCATGAAGGGTATTCTTGGCTACGAGACGCGCCCGCTCGTTCTGCAGGATTACGTGATGGATCCGCGCAGCTCCATCATCGATGCTCCGCTCACCCAAGTCATCGGTGGTTCGACGGGGCTCACCACAGGCGGCACGCTCGTGAAGACCTTCTCGTGGTACGATAACGAATGGGGCTATTCGAACCGCCTCGTGGAGCTTGCGGAGTACATCGGGAGGAAGCTGTAGTTTCCATGCTTCAGAACAGATTTCGTGGCTCCATGGAGCCATAGATTGGCGCAAGTGCTTTTCAACCCTCCCTGGCTGCGGCTCATTTGTCCTCCTTCTTGTCCTTCTCGTCCACGACTTCCGCATCCACGACTTTTCCCTTCTTTTCCTTTCCATCCTTTTCGTCCTTTCCTTCTTTCTTCTTCGCCTCCTCGTAGACGATCTTCCCGATCTCCATCGCCTCCTCACTGAGTTTTTCGGTCGCCTTTTTGATGTCCTCCGATGAGGCATCCTTGTTCTTCAGGAGATCCTTGAGCTCGTTCATGCGGGTATTCACCTTCTTCTTCAAATCATCGGGGATCTTGGCGTCGTGCTCACGCATCTGCTTCTCCAGGTTGAAGACGAGCGCATCGGCGGAGTTCCGGATGTCGATCGCCTCACGCTTCTTCTTGTCCTCCTCCGCGTGCACCTCGGCGTCCTTCTTCATCTGCTCGACTTCGTCTTTGGAGAGGCCCGTGGAGCCCTTGATCGCGATGTGCTGCTCCTTGCCGGTACCGAGGTCCTTGGCCGTCACATGCAGGATGCCATTCGTGTCGATGTCGAACGTGACCTCGATCTGGGGAACGCCGCGCGGAGCGGGCGGGATGCCGTCGAGAATGAAGCGGCCGAGGGACTTATTGTCCGCCGCCATCTCACGCTCGCCCTGCACCACGTGTACCTCGACGGACGGCTGGTGATCCGCAGCCGTGGAGAAGATCTGGCTCTTCTTCGTCGGAATCTTCGTATTGCGCTAGATCACCTTCGTCGCGACGCTCCCGAGCGTCTCGATGCCCAGGCTCAGGGGCGTCACGTCCACGAGCACGATGTCCTTGTGGATGTCGCCGCCGAGCACGCCTCCCTGCACCGCGGCGCCGATCGCCACGACTTCATCCGGATTCACACCCATGTGCGGATCGCGACCGAAGAGCTCCTTCACCTTCTTCTGCACCGCCGGCATGCGCGTCATGCCTCCCACGAGCACCACCTCGTGGATGTCGCTCATCTTGAGCTTGGCATCCTTCAGCGCGTTCTCGCAGGGTTGCACCGTCCGTTCAATGAGACTCTCGACGAGCGTCTCCAGCTTGGCGCGGCTGAGCTTGATCGCGAGGTGCTTGGGACCACTACTGTCCGCCGTGATGAACGGCAGATTGATCTCCGTCTGGGTCGCCGAGGAGAGCTCGATCTTGGCCTTCTCCGCCGCCTCGCGGATGCGCTGCATGGCGATCGCGTCCTTCTTTAAGTCGATGCCTTGATCTTTCTTGAACTCCTCGAGCATCCACTCCACGATGCACTGATCGAAATCATCGCCGCCGAGGTGCGTATCGCCGTTCGTCGAGATGACTTCAAAGACGCCCTCACCGAGGGCAAGCACCGACACGTCGAACGTGCCTCCCCCGAGATCGTACACGACAATCGTGTGCTCGTGCCCCTTGTCGAGACCGTAGGCGAGCGCGGCAGCCGTCGGCTCGTTGATGATGCGCACCACCTCCATTCCCGCAATCTCGCCTGCCTCCTTGGTGGCCTGCCGCTGGGAGTCGTCGAAGTACGCGGGCACCGTAATGACCGCCTTCTCGACCTTCGTGCCCAGATAGGCTTCGGCATCTCTCTTTAGCTTCTGGAGCACCTGCGCGCTCACTTCCTGCGGGAGCATCTTCTTGCCATTCACCTCCATGACCGTGCGTCCTTCCTTTCCCTCGATCACTGGAAAGGACATGCGCTTGGCCTCTTCCCTGACCTCATCATAACGACGTCCCACAAAGCGCTTGGCGGAATACACCGTACTCTTCGGATTGGTCACCGCCTGCCGCTTGGCTGTCACACCCACGAGAATTTCCCCGTCATCTTTGTAGGTGACGACGGAAGGCGTCGTGCGATTGCCTTCTGCGTTCGCGATGACGACGGGCTCGCCGCCCTCGACGACAGCAACGCAGGAATTTGTGGTCCCGAGGTCGATTCCAATGATTTTGGACATAGAAAGAAGGGTTAGCACTCGAAAGTTTAGAGTGCCAAGTCCCCATGGTCAAGAAGGAAATACGAACCTTCTCCCCTTTCCTTCTCTATACTGTCTCCATGTTCCTCGACGAAGCCACCATCGATGTCTCCGCGGGAAGCGGCGGGCACGGCTGCGTCGGCTGGCGCCGGGAAAAGTACATCCCGAAGGGCGGTCCGAATGGCGGGGACGGTGGGAGGGGCGGGGACGTCATCCTCATCGCCGATCCGAATACCGATACCCTGAGCAACTTCGCGGCACGCAAGCGCTTCCATGCGCAGGACGGCGGGAACGGCCAGGTAAAGGATTGCCACGGGAAGGACGGCGAACACCTGCTCCTCCCCGTTCCTCCCGGGACGATGATCACCGATGCCAAGAGCGGCGCACTCGTCGCGGACCTGAAGGACTCCGGCGATCGCGTCGTGGTGGTCCATGGCGGGCGGGGAGGCTACGGGAACGCGCACTTCAAGAGCTCCATTCGTCGCAAGCCGGACTTCGCGGAGAAGGGGGAGCCGGGTGAGCAGAGGATGATCAAACTGGAACTGAAGCTCGTCGCGGACGTGGGCATCATCGGCTATCCGAGCGTGGGAAAATCGACGCTCATCTCTGTCGTGAGCGCCGCACGTCCGAAGATCGCCCCCTACCCCTTCACCACGCTCGTGCCGAATCTCGGCGTCGTGCACGTTGGCGGGCGCAGCTTCATCCTGTGCGACGTGCCGGGGCTCATTGAGGGGGCAAGTGAGGGGAAGGGGCTCGGGGATCAGTTCCTCCGTCACATCGAACGGTGCGGCATCCTCGTTCACCTCCTCGACCTCAGCCGGTGCCTCTCCCCCGACGGCACCTTCGAACCCGGCCTCCTCATCGCGGACTACCGCGCCACCCGCCGGGAGCTCGCCGCGTACTCCCCTACTCTCACGAGAAAGCGCGAGCTCGTCGTCCTCAACAAGACCGACCTTTCACTCTCGCCACTCGCTCCGCTCCTGCAGACGCTGAAGAAGGCGAAGATTCCCGTGACAGCGGCGATCTCCGCAGCGACGAAGAGCGGAACAGAAACCCTCGTGAAGGAGCTCCTCCCCCTCGTGCTTCTTGAGCGGACGAAGAGGATATCGTCCGGAAAGAAAGGAGTGAAGGTCCCGGTGCTGCACCCGCAGGTGGCTTCCTCCCGCATGGTCGATTTCTCTGTCGAGAAGAGAGAGGATGGGACGATCATCATCCATGGGAAGCGCCTTGAGCAGTTCACGAAGATGACGCGCTTCGAGAGTGTGGGCGGCCTCAAGCGTTTCCGCGATGTGCTGAAGAAGATCGGGCTCCTGCCGCTCGTGAGGCGCGCGAAAGCAGAAGAGAAACAGGTCTTCATCGGTGGCATGCGCATCGACGATCGTCTGTGAGCTCACACAATAATCCACTATTCATGCAATGCCACCTCAAAAAGGGTCGTTGCGGCCAAACGAGCAGGGGGTACACTTCCCTACCGCTATGCCGCATCGAACCCCCACTCCAAACTGGTGGACGGGAATCTCCGTCCTCTTTGTCCTCTTTTCCCTTTTCACTGCTGCCTCTGCGCAGGATTACTTTGATCCGTGCAAAGGGGGTGGCTGCACGGGTGGTCCGACTGATCCCAGCGGTGCCTGCTGTTTGAAGGAAACAGGAGGTCCCGGAGGCACGCACGCCTATGCAGCTCTGAATATTTCCGGAGCAGCTGACTGCACTCTCGCAGGTGCCAAGGCCATCATTGGCAGGGACATGCTCGATACCGTCTGGTATGAGAACAGGAACGCCGCCGTCACGGCTATCCGGCTGACAGGCGGACTCTCTTGCGTCTATTCCCCCCCGCAATCCAGTGCTGCCGCGGAGGAGAGTTCTTCCGAGAGTTCCGGCAGCCCCGCCGTGTGTGGAAACGGCACCCCGGAACTTGGCGAGCAGTGCGACACAGGAGCGAACAACAGTAATTCTCTCCCCGACCACTGTCGCTCCACTTGCCTCCTTCCCTTCTGTGGAGACCAGGCGACAGACAGTAACGAAGAATGTGACGATGGAGCCGCCAACTCCAATGAGCCCGATGCCGCCTGCCGCCCGTCCTGCCTGCTGGCGTTCTGTGGCGACGGCGTCATTGATCCCGCACGGGGAGAGGAATGCGATCCCGCATTCAGTGGGACTGACACATGCACGGACATCTGCACCGAGATAGTGGGAACCTCCGGTGGACCTGTCTATTTCGCACCGGGCAATCCCACCGAGATTGAGGAGGTGTACAAGAACCTGCTGAATGTCTTCCTCATGGGGCTCACTTTCCAGCTCTCGAATGCGCTGGGAATCCCTCTGCAGTAGAGAAGGGAGTTTCATTCATTGACTGCTTGACTCCCGGGCGGAGGGCGAGTGCCTGTGGAGGTATTTCATCAGCTCAAACCAGGAGATGCTGAGCAGCCCTGCCGCGATCGCAAGCAAGAGATCCCAAACACTCAAAGCTGCGAACTGGAAGAGGCGTCGTAACATTGGCTGAGAGAGGATGCACACGAGTACGGCAGCTGCCCCCCCGATGACCCACCAAACTGCCGGATTCGGTGCGCGGACGCTCTCGAGGACCATTCTCGTGCGAGAACGATTGGCGAGGATGAGACCGATGTTCGCAATGACGAGTGTCGCGAAGGTCAGAGCTCGCGCCTCGGGAACGATGAGACCGTGTGAGAGGCTCGCTCCGAATACGAGGAGCACGATGCCAAGGACGACGAACCCCTGGAGGAGGCTCAGGAGCAGCAGGGTCTTCCTGAACATTGGCTCGCGGGGGTTCCGCGGCGAGACGTGCATGATATTCTGTTCTTCCGGCTCCATTTCGAAGACAACGGAACAGGCAGGATCGATGATGAGTTCCAGAAACATGATATGAATAGGCGACAGGACAAGCGGCCACTTGAGCGCGATTGGGATGAGAGAGAGCCCCGCGATAGGCACGTGAATCGCGATGATGTAAGCCATGGCATTGCGCAGGTTCTCAAATATTCTCCTGCCCATGCGCACGGCCTGCACGATAGAGGAGAAATCGTCGTCCACAAGAACGAGCGCCGAAGCCTCTCGCGCCACATCCGTTCCCCTGCCTCCCATGGCCACTCCGATGTGCGCGGCCTTGAGGGCGGGCGCATCATTCACGCCATCCCCCGTCATGGCAACCACCTCGCCTGCCTGCTTGAAGGCGGCGATCAGCCGCAACTTCTGTTCGGGGACGATCCGCGCAAAGACCGTCGTGTCCTGAATGCGCCTCTGAAGCTCCGCATCATCCATCGTCTCGAGCTCCTTGCCGGTCATTAATGCCCCCTCCCGGTAGAGCCCGATTTTCTTCGCGATGGACTCTGCGGTCGTGGGATGGTCGCCGGTGATCATAACCACGCGAATCCCCGCCTCTCTGCATTCCTGGATGGCTGCGGGAGCCGTGGGGCGGATGGGGTCCGCCAGTCCCATCAAGCCGAGGAAGGAGAAGGAGAAATCATGTTGTTTCCCGGGTAAGTCCTGCTTCCGGAACTCCGCTTTCGCAACTGCGAGAACCCGCAGTCCTTCACGGGCCATGACATGAATATGATCACGGATGGTTTTCATTGTGTCTTCATCGAGGTGGCAGAGATCCATGATCGCTTCCGGTGCCCCCTTAGAGGCGATAATGTACTCTCTGCCATTTGGGGATTTCCAAACCTCCGACATCGCAAGGAGCTGTGGGGAGAGCGAATACTCGCGCACGAGTGTCCAATCAGAATGAAGATGGTGCGTCCCCTTCAAAAATTCCTCGCCGAGGCGCTTGAATGCCTTTTCCATGGGATCGAACGGGTCGCTCTGACTCGCGAGAATGCTGAACTCGATGATTTCATGGAAATCCTCGGGGAGTTCGCTCAGGGAGAGTGGATGCTCGATCAGTTGCTTTCCGGCCACGATCTGATCCACAGACATGGTGTTGAGCGTGAGAGTACCAGTCTTATCCACGCACAGTACCGTGGTGGCTCCGAGCATCTCGACAGCCGGGATCCTTCGGGTGAGCACTCCTCGCTTGGAGATTCGCCAGGCACCCAGCGCGAAGAAGATCGTGAGGACGACGGGGAATTCCTCGGGCAGCATCGCCATGGCGAGGCTCAAGCCCGCAAGGAATCCCTCAAGCCAGTGCCCCCGCGTGAGACCGTAGAGCACCACGACAAAGGCACAGAGTGTCGCTCCGATGATGGAAATCTTCCGCACAACAGAACGGATTTCTTTCTGAAGGAGCGTGTCCTCGGTCTCCAGTGTCTGGAGCGCTTTCCCGATCTTGCCAATTTCCGTTCGTACGCCAGTCGCCGATACCCTGCAGGTTCCTTTTCCCGATACCACGAGGGTGCCCGAGTACACCACAGGCCTGTCGTCTCCTCCCGGTCTTCCTGCAACCTCCTTGCCATTCCACACGGCCTTCCTTACGGGGACGGATTCTCCCGTCAGGAGCGATTCGTCGACAGAGAGGTTCGTACAAGAGAGGATGAGGCCGTCCGCCGGAACCCTGTCCCCCTCGGAGAGGAAGACGAGATCGTCGCGCACAACCTCTTTTCCCGGAATGCGCAGCCGCTGCCCTTCCCGCAGAACGAGCGCGCGGGGGCTGGAGAGATCCCGGAGGGCCTCGAGCGCACGCTCAGTCTTCTGCTCCTGGTAGATCGTAATTCCCATCACCATGAAGACGAAGGCGAGGAGCATCAATGCCTCCTCCCTGTCCCCGAGGAGGAGGTAAATCGCCCCACAGGCAACGAGGAGCAGGAACATCGGTTCCCGCACCACATCGAATGCAATCGAGAGGACGCTGCGTTTCTTCGCGCTCGGGAGTTCATTGAGTCCATCGACGAGGAGACGTTCCTTCACTTCCTGAGTCGTGAGGCCGTTCATCGTCGTTGCATTCATGAGGTTCATGAAATAATGGGTACGTCATTTCATCGTAGCCGAAAACCACCGCACTTCAAGTATCGCCAAAGATTCGAAGGCCCTGAGGGCCTCTCGGGCCCGAAGGGGAGCAGCCGCGCTCTGTCGAATGGGTACCAAAAGAACCATCGCGGCGAAGCGGAGCGAAGCCGGATGGTGGCCCAGGCCAGGATCGAACTGGCGACACCTCGCTCTTCAGGCGAGTGCTCTACCAACTGAGCTACCGGGCCACAACGTCGGCGGAGAGCATAGCAATTCTTTCTCAGGCAGAAAAGGAGAGATTCATTGAGTCTCTCCCGCCATTTCTGTAGCATGTCGTCACTCTGGGGCTGTAGCTCAGTTGGTAGAGCGCCGCATTCGCATTGCGGAGATCAGGGGTTCGAATCCCCTCAGCTCCACCACACTTCGCTCGCTATGGCGAGCTTCGCGTGAAGAGCCACGTTCTCCCGGCGCCCTCTTCTTCTCGTCCTTTATTTGCTTATTTAAAATGTATTTGCTTAATTAAGCAAATTATATTATAATATACGACGAACACAAAAAACCATGAAGAAAAACAAAAATAAGCACTATCTCGGCGTTCCCCTCGCGCTCCTCGGCATCGGATTTTTCTTTATTTTCGGGCCCACGCGTCAAAGTTCCTTCGGCAGTCCGGCCTTCGATTACCGCTCGGGCTTCGCGCTGCATTTCGGTAATGTCGCAGCGTTGGCCTTCATGAGGGAAGAGCCTCCCCCCTCCTCTCCTTTCGTGAGAGTGGCACAGCGACTCCAGAGGAGACTCGCACAGCATCAACTCGTTATCCCCCCCCTGTCACAGCTGGTCTCGGCGCTCGAGGAGCTCCGCTCCCTCCAGAGACAACGTGTTGTTGTCGCGCTGGAGACGGCAACAAATCCTGCCTATGGACGCTGGGAGGTGAATCTTCAGAAGTATCCCTCCTGGATATCTCCTTCCTTCACGGAAACGGAGGCGCACTTCCGTCTCGATGAACAGCGCATGCGCGACTATCTCATGCGGGAAGGAATTGAGGGAGTGATTCCGCCGAAAGGCATCACGCTCACTGAGGTAAAGCAGGAGAAAGAAATTCAGCGTGTCATCACCGACGATATCGCGCGTGCGGGGTATGTCGCCAATATCCCGGAAACGGTGGAGATGCTCTCCTCTGCGCTCACCCAGGGCGTGGGGAGCGGAGCTCTGCTCCTCACGGAAAGCGGCGGGCCGATCCACAATACCTCCGGACAGGACCTCGGCGCCCTCACGCTGCTCGGCACCGGACGCTCGGACTTCCGCGGCTCACCCGGAGCACGCATCTCCAATGTTCAAAAAGCTCTCCGCGAGCATGTGAGCAATACGCTCGTGCCTCCCGGTGCCACCTTCTCCTTCAATGCAACACTCGACGGACCGGTGACGGAGAGCCGCGGATGGAAGCTCGCCAAAGTCATCTTTGAAGGGAGTGAGCTCCGCATGGCGCCCGGCGGGGGCATCTGCCAGGCATCCACGACCGTCTTCCGGGCAATTGTCTCGGCGGGTTTCACGGTGCAGGAGCGCGCAAACCACAGCCTCTACGTGTCCTACTACGAGAAATATGGTGTCGGCATCGACGCAACCGTCTTCCCCGGGCAGCAGGATCTCACGTTCGTCAACGACTCCGGCAATTACCTCCTCCTGCAGGCCTATGACGAAGGGACGGAAGCAGTGGTGAATATTTACGGAACGCCGGATGGCAGGATCGTGGATCTCCGGGGCCCCTTCTTCGCAGGGAGAGAACCGGCAGATTTCTCCTATGCGGGACGCAACAAGCTGAAGGGGAATGAAATTGCCTGGGTCCAGAACGTCACTCGTGCAGATGGAAAGGTGGAGCAGAACGTCATTATCTCGCGCTACACGGGGATGCCTGCCTCCATCCCGCGGAAGTATGCCCTCCATGCGAGTGCGATCGGGCAGTGATAGAAAGGGACAAGGGAAATCCATTGACAACGCGTCGTATTAACAGAGTGATGTGCGAGGTGCCTTCACAAAAATTTCACTGGCAATCAAAGTCCGATCGTCTATACTGGCCGCACTCATTTCCCTTCTTTTTCTATGTCTATGCAACAGGATCCCGCGAAGTTTTGGTTCGGCCTCTCGATGGTGCTCATCGGAGTGATCGTCGGCTTCACGGCCGCCAAGACGGTCAACTTCTCCGGTTCTCTGCCGTCTCCGACCGGTGTCGCACAGCCGAAGCAGCCGACAGCCGGAAAACCGACGCCGAGTTCCGCCGCCGCCCCCGACGCGCCATCGGTGCAGAATGT
>JAEAMF010002409.1_pt1 | contig 10743 bp, 5 predicted proteins | sample 8958721 | NCBI WGS metagenome assembly JAEAMF01 (sample SAMN16933255, study PRJNA681124) | bioreactor sludge metagenome | isolation source: anaerobic bioreactor treating anionic surfactant - SDBS | place: India: Bengaluru | collected 2019-02-28 | reverse complement strand
AACACTCGAAACATTTGATCGTCGGTTTTCGGCAGAGTCCTGATTTCCATTCGTTCCGGCAAACCGGTGCATATCCAGCTCTACCCTCCCGATTCTGCCATCTCTTGGCATAGGCATCCTCGCGGCCCTTAAAAAGTGACATGAACAACCGGATCTTCTCCGCTGGATCGAGCCGGATAGAGGCTCCTGAAGGGGTTTCTTTTTCCGGAAATCCTGTTGCATCGATCGACAAGACCGAAGGACTGTCCGGTTCTTGCTGCAAATCCGGCAGCATGTTGGGCAGTCCCAACCTCGCTTTCAGGGTCTCGTTCTCTTCCTTTAAAGCGAGGTTTTCGGCGAGTAGTACCCGATATTTTTCAAGCAGTTCGTTAACGTTTACCACCAGGGAATCCTTCGTGCACTCTCATCAGAACTCAACGGGATGAAGAACAAGGTCCATGATCGTCTTCTCTGATAAAACCGGCATGGAGAGAATCCTCTTTGCCGTCTTCACCCATGATAACTTTAAATTGAACAAGGCGGCAGGCGGAGAAACCGTAACCGATGTAATGAGACCCATTGGTGATCGGCACAGAGGATCAAACGTTTGCCGGTGCCCTGTCCGACAAGTCCATGCGTTCTTGCGGCGCCGATACGGACATCGAGGTGGTTTTCATCCATATTTGATCCACCATATTTTGGAATACCTGCTGCGGAGTCTGTGAAGGCTCCAGCGGTATCCTGGCAATGGCCGTGTTGGGCAAGCCGCCGGTCTTGAAACAAACGGGCAGGCCGGACCTCATCAGATCCACGCCGCGAGGACTGCGAATTCTCATTCCCAGGCAACGGCGTCCCTGAAAATCCGGAACAGCCTGCCCGACAATGATGGGCTTTCCAAGCCAGTCGCTGCGCTGGGTCAGATGTTCCGAGATCCAGTGGTAGAAATCCAACTCGCCGCTCTCGTTTCCGACGATGGGCGTCGGCGAAGCGACCTCGTCCGGGGTGAAGAAATGGCTGGCAAAAGCGCGGCCGCGGTTTTCCAGCGTGATTCGCTCGACCAGAACCTGCACGCGCTCGTCGAGAATGCGGTAGGCCGCCATCAACCGTTCCCAAAGCTCCTGGGTATCCATTTGATCGGGGTGTTGGACCCCCAGCAAGGCATGAACAGCCGTCAGATAGCCGTTTGCACGCGTGATCATTCGCAATGCCCTTGCCGCCTCGATGGTACGATCCCAATTGAACCGGCTGTAGAAGAGTTTCCATTCGCTGGTGGTTTCCAGGGTCGTATCCAGGCAACAGCCCACGGCCGCCTGCCAGGCGATCCGATCGAGCGCTTGTTCGTCGTGAATGAGCAGCGGAGCCATTTCCTTCAGGATCATCGCGGTTGGGAATTGGTCGCCGGAGACAACGGATTGAAGCGTCTGGGGCGAGATGTACAAAATGCCAAGAGCCTCCGGATGATGGCCGTCTCCGGTGCCGGATTCTGCGACGCCTCGTTCCTGATCGCTTCGTACGGCGGGCAGTTCATGGTTGTTGATCAGCGTCACCTGACACCGCTGTGCCGCCTTGACAATATGGGTCCGTCCCGGTTCATCAACGGGAAAGGCGCGGTCGAGGGCAAAGATATGCTTCACCGGCGGGGCTGAATCCGGTGTTTGCTCGATCAATTTGAGCACGACCACGGATCGGAACGATTCGTTCAGATGGACAATCCGCTCTTCCGCGGCCGGATTCAGCTTGGCGATCATCCCGTGCATGATGGCTGCCGATGCGACACCGTCCTCGTCGTTGTCGGAGAGGATGAGCACTCGCTCGTCTGCGCCGATGGCTTCGATCCGCTGCGCCAGTTTCGCGGACAATTCTTCCAGTCGCTCCCGGTACACGGCCAGGTCGTGCATCCGTTGCAGGGCCAGAATGTCGGAAGCGGTGGCCAAATCCAGATCATAGCGCTGTGTCACGGCCCAGACCGTTTCGTAGCTGCGTTCGAGCTGACGGTAGAGATTCTCTTCCTCCAGGCGGCGGTCCCAGACCTGTCCTAAGCTGTTCTGGAGCATTTCCGACAGGGAAACAAGCAATCCTCCGGAACTGGCCAGGTTGTCGGGAATGACCTGGATGCCACGCTCCTTGAGGATCCGTTTCGCGTCTCCGGAGACGGCGGCTCCCGTCAGCTCGCAGATCACCTTGACACGCAGCCCTTCGACATTGTCCCCGCGGATCGATGCGGGAATGGCCGTGAGCACCAGGATATCGGTCGGAACTTTTTTAAGCTCCGCGGGATCCGGATCGTAGAACAGTGAAGTCTCCTGCCCGGAGAAGAGCATGCGGATCACCGGACCGGCCAGAAAGGTATCGAAATGCTTGCCCGAGTTCTTGTGAGCGACGACCGCGGCAAGTTCCTGCCGTGAAAAGCCGTTCCGGCTGATGATCGCGCCCCGGCTGTCGCTGACGGCGACGACCGTAGCGCCGCTCTGTACCATGAGTTTGGCCATGTTCTTCCCGGCGTTCCCCAGACCCTCGATGGACACGGTCATCCCCTCCAGGGGCTTTGCCTTTGCGGTGAGTTTTTTCAGCAGAATATCGATCGCCATCATGGCTCCTTGAGCCATCGCTTCCGATCTCAATTCAGAGCCGCAGATCTCCAAGGGCTTCCGGGTGACTACGCCGAGTTTCGGGGTCGAACATTCATAGGCAAGCGGAAGGGTAAAGAATACGATCCGCTGAACCGTCGGAACGACCTCTCCGGTGGCGGTGATCGCTTGAAGCGCGCGCTCCAACACTTCCGCCCTTGCCTGCCGGTAAAGATCGGGCATCGGTTCCACCTCCCGATCCCGGGCTTCACACAGCAGATTGACCACATTCCAGAAGCGTTCCTTCAGGTCCTCCCGGCTGATGCCCGGGGCCGGCATCTGCGCCGCCAGCTTCTCCTGCTCCACCGCCGAGAACAGGAGATTGCGGTGGAACCAGCCTATCGGCAGGAACTGTTCCGGCGGCATCAGGCGCACCAGCGCCCGTTCCATCATAATCCACTGGTTGTCCAGCAGTGTCGTCAGGTAAAAGGCCAGCACGCCGGGCTCACCGCATTCATCCAGGCAGCGCGTGGACAGAGCCACCGACAGCGCACGCAGGATCGGTTCCCGGTGGTGATAGAGCAGATCCTCCCTCTTCTGGCGGTCCCCGGTGCCGAACAGCAGCTCCATCAGGGCCCGATACTGCGCGGGTGCGGGAGATCCATGCATTGGCAGGGTCCGGAGAAGATCGCGGAGCTGATCCCTGGACTCGGGCAACAGGATGCTGTGCTCCAACTGCATCTTTGCGGCGGCCCGGGCCAGCGCGCAGGCTGTCGGCGAGTAGTTTCGGCGCTCCAGGATCTCGCGCAGCCGGGCCGTCATGTCCTCGTCGCCGATGATGATCCCGGGATCACCGTTCAGCAGGGTGCGGAGATGCCCTTCCACCACGTTGGCCGCAAGCTGCAGCCCGAGACGGGCGGTGAGCGTGGTGTTGGTTTCGGCGGCGTGAACGATCTTGTCATAGGCGATCCGCTGGGTGCGTGTGAGCATTTCGGCGGCGCCGTTCATCATCCGCTCGATCGCTTCCTTGTCTTCCTGCACATGCTCTTCCCCTCCCTTCAGGAGGGATTTCAGGCGGTAACGGCCGTGGACCGGATCGAATTCCCGCACCGCACACAGCATCAATCCCTCACTGCCCCCAAAGGGAGCGTCCGTAGCCTGGCTTTTCAGGCTCATGCTCAGGCTTTCGCCCGTCATGAATTCGCGCATGGCCCGCTTGACCAGTTCTTCCGCCTCGGCCGCATCGGTCCAGCGGCCCTTGTCGGGCAGGGGAATGACCTCCACCACGCCGGGTTCGGTTTCTTGAAATTGATCCGTCTGACCCAGGAGATCCTGCGGGAAGACCAGCTTCAGCGCTCCCTTGCCCACCATGCCTTGTATCAGGTGATGCGTCTCCACCAGGATGAAGCTGGATTTGCCTCCGACGCCGGGTTCGTCTGCCTCCCCCTCGAAAATGCTGTGCCGGCTGAAAATACGATACAGGTCTTCCCGCGTCAGGCGCAGGTGCCGGGCAGCCTCCCGGATTCGCTCCGCGATCAGCCTCAAAAGCTCGTTTTTCGGCGTCGTCTCGCCGGTGATTGTCCGGAAGCCAAGGCCGTCGTCCCAGCGGATTTCGGGGTAAGGGGTCCCGTTGCCGGAATTTGCTCCATTCCTGTCGGCAAATGGTCCCGGAGCAAGGTTCAGCATCAGATTCATGGCTCCTTTCACAGACCCTCGGCGACCCGTTCGGCCAGTGAAGCGGCCCCGGCATCGATCAGCGCCGCCTCGGGATGGCGCAGACAACGGGCCAGGCGAAGGCGGGTATCGGGTTTCAAACCGGCAATGAGTTTCATCCGATCGGCTCGCGGTGCGCGCAGCAGCTCCGCGGCCAGCACGCGCAGGATGACCGAGGCGTAACCGGCAGTCTTGAGCGAAACGCCGGTCCGGGCGGCCTCCCGGTAATCCTCGTTTACGGCGGCAATGATGATGTCCCGCAACACGCTGTTCCAGCCCTCCGTTGTTGCCTGGGACTCCGGTTCGCGAAGGACGGCGAGAATCCGGGAACGGAACTCGGGCATCACGAAGCGGGCCAGATCCTCCACCTGGAATGATTCATTCCGGATCGTCTCGGTCTCGTAGCGGCGTCTTTCCGTCAGGTTCCGAAGCCATTCGAAATAGGAGGCGATCACGCCGCCGCCGTTGGCCAGGAAATCGTACAAAACGGGCACACCGCGCCGGTGAAGGATCTTCTCGGCCTTGGTCGTGAGGGGACCGTTGGCGCCGCAGACGACGAGCTTGGCGCGCACTTTTTCGGCGTTGGCCGCGCTGATGGCGTTTTCCAGAGCCGCGGGAACCAGGATGTCACACTCCAGTTCCAACACCGCTTTCCCCTCCTCGGCGCCGGCGATTCTCTCCTCGACACCCTTTTTACAGCCGAACACAGAGCCGGTCGTGCGCGCTGACTGCAGCATCTCGGCAGGGTCGAGGCGGCCGATCAGAGCGCCGTCCCGGTCGGCCACGGCGGCAAAGATCACGGGATATTTCGCCATTTCCTCGATGAAGGAACCGCCGACCTTGCCGGAGCCCTGCACGATGATCCGCTTGTCCCGAAGCAGTTTTGGAAAGACCGTATGGTCGAGTGTTTGCCAGGTTTCAGCGGTGATCGGCTCCTTTCTGCCTTCTTGATTTGCCGACGCCAGCAAGGCGGCCTCATCCACCTTGGCCAGAGCCTCCAGGAGACGCCTTTCCTCGGTTGTCGGCTCCTCCGCCGGCTTCCAGCGTCCATCGAGGTAGAGACAGGTCACGGTGGCCAGCAGGGCATATTTCAGGCCCCGTCCGGTCGCCCCTTCCCGGGCCCGGATCCCCATGCGCGGCTTGCCGGTGATGTGAGGCGCGACGACGCGTTCGAGATAGCCCTCGTTCATTGCCAGTTCCCGCAGGATGCGATCGTCCTGCCAGTCCACGTCGAAGTTTTCGCTCAGGATGGAGCGGGCGTCGGCAAGGGTGAGAACCTTGTTTCCGAGGAAAGCCACGTTTTTCTTGAGCCCGTAGGCGATCATGGCCAGGTCGTGGAGGGCCGACTTGAATCCCTCGAAGAGCAGGCCGATCTCCTGCGGACCGCAGCCCACGTCTCCGGCCGGGACGTCGCGGGTCGGGCCGGTCACCAGGAACAGAGAACGCCCGAAATTGGTGATGGTGTCGAAGTAATCCAGTCGGGCGTTACTGTAATCCCGCGGGCTGAGCTTGAGACCTCCCTTTCCGCCGCCGAAGGGGACCTTGGAACGGGCGCATTTCCAGGTCATCATGAAGGCAAGGGCCGCCACCTCGGAGAACTCAACGATCGGATCGATCCGCAGACCTCCCTTGGCCGTGCCGCGGGCGGAGTTGTGCCGTGTTCGAAAGCCCTCCGTGACCGCGATTTGCTGGTCATGCTTGGTGTCCACCCAGAACTCCTCGAAGGCGTCGAATCCCAGCAGGTGCCGCATGATCCGAGGATTTTCCGACAGGCCGAGCGCATCGGCCGCCTCCAGGAAGTCGCTCAGGGCGTTGAGGAGGAAGTTCCCGAACTCGGCCGTGTTCCCGGTATCGGCATTGACGTCCGTATAGGCGCGCAAGCGCGCCAGAAGTTTTGAAGTTTCCTCCGTGGAGAGGTCGCGCCTGCTCAGGCCGCGCAGGATGGATTCGATGTCGGCCAAAAGCCGCTCCTTTTCCATCTTTGCGACGCCTTTGCGGGTGCTCATCCCGGCCAACGCCTTTTCGAGTGCAGTGACGTCCACGCGGGGATCGAGGTAAAAAGTCATGATTCCCACGGGCGACCCGCCGCCCGGCGGGGGCGTCAAACGGTCGTAGTAGGAACGATTCATATTGATATTGAGGCTGCGCAGCGTCTCCAGAACCTGTAAAATAAAGTCGATGTCCGGCTCTTCGACTCCGAGGTGAAAGCGGGTTTCGTTGGCGGAGAGCCGTTCGCTCACATCACCCTTTTCCCCTTCGGTGCTCTCCCGGCCGACATAGAACCCGCCGCCGGTGCGAACCTTCTCGAAGATGAGGCTGTGCCTGAAGATGCGGCGGGGCACGGCAAAGCTGTTGACCTCTTCGTTGAGATAATTCACCGGCAGCGAGGCGATGAACGGCTCGACATGACGATAGCCCAGGGCCGCGGACCGCTGTCGGACTTCGGCCAGGAGCCTGGCTGCTTCCACTTCCTCACCTCGGCTCATGGCAAGCTGTTCCGCTCCGGACTTTTCGATGGTGATCATTCGGATTCCCGAGCGGGTCTTCATCGAATCGTAGGAAACGACGTCGATTCCGCGGTTCTGTCCAAGGATCGTCTTGAGCTTTCCGGGAAAGTCACGACCCACATTCAGAAAATAGGTGATCTTCTTGCCGTCAAGGCTGGTATGGGTTAGGTATTCGTCTTTTGCGGAGAGAAGCTGGCTGACGATGAACAGGTCGCTCGCCACATCCTCGGTGCGGTTCGAGTGGAAATACCAGTTCGGCAGGAAATCGTGTTCGAAAAAGGCGGAAATGATTTTACCGACTGTGTTGGGCTCTATGCGGTAGTGGTCCTCCAGCAGGTGGCGGACTTCCTCTCTTTTCTTTTCGCGCACCCGCCGACTGTTGATTTCGATCGCCCGAATTCCCTTTTGCATGGTCCCCCTCCCTTCGTGTGTAGCCGATATGATTCTATCGATACCATAATAGCCTCTTCTTGTGAATGGGTAAGAAATGTTGTGATTTAGAAGATCCAAAAAGAGAATAGATAAACCAATAGGTTGATTATCGTCAACGGGATGCCGATTTTTGCGAATTCAAGAAAGGTGATGCTTTGTCCATGATTCTCTTTCTCCGCATGCTGGATGATGATGACGTTGCTTGCCGCGCCGAGAATGAAAAGATTGCCCGCGATGGTGGAACCGGCCGCAAGCGCCATCAATTCCTTGCTGCCGGCGCCGGCGGAAACAATGAGCGGTAAAAAAAGCGCGACCATCGGCACATTCGATATCAACTGACTGACAACCACTGAAACGATCATGATGACCAGGATGCTCGTCATGTTGAGCGACAGGCTTGAAATGAGATTTTGAAAAAAGCCGGATTGCCAGACGCTTTCCATCAGGACAAACATCGATGCAAAGAAGATCAGCGTAAACCAGTCTATCTTTCTTAAGATATGAAACCTGTACTTTTTCTTCTTTGACATGAACCGATAGATCAGTATCGGCGAGCAGCCGATGAGAGCAATCCAGGTCAGATTAAAATCAAAATCAATTTTCACAAAGAGGTTCACAAAAGTCAGCGCAACTTTCGCCAAGATTAAGACAACGACAAGGATGAGGGATATCCGCGCAACTTGTGAAAGCCTGAAATGTTTTATATCCACACGGTTGGTCCGGAGATTCGTTTTGTCGAATTCTTCCTTGAAAAACAGTTTGAGCAGCAAATAGGTAAGATAAAGATTGAGTACCGTTGGAAGAAACAGATGCCTCAAGAAAGTGACAAAAGGGCTCCGGATCTCGCCGCCCATGGCAACAAGAAGATTCTGGGGATTTCCAATAGGGCTCATGACGCTTCCAAGGGTGACCGCAAAAGCGAGGCAAAGCAAAAGAAACTTTGCAGAGATGCCGTTTTTTTTTGACAGAAGCAGCATGATCGGCGTGCCGATGATCGCAATCGTGTCGTTCATAAGGACGGCAGAGCCTATTCCCATCGTGAAAAGGATGGAGAGCACCAAACCATCGACGGATCTTACTTTTTTAAAAAACGTATGGCAGATATGGGTTACATAACCGGAATCTTCCGCGGCCTGTCCAATGATAAACATTCCAAAAAGGAAAAAAATCACATCAAAATGAATCGCATGAAATGCTGCAACGGGAGAAATCTCGCCTGCGAGAACGACAACAACGGCTCCGCCAAGCATGATCTGCCATATCTTTAATCTGGCGCTTCCGATTTGCCTAACGGCTATCAGGAAGAACACAGCGACAAGAACAAGGATGGAAATATTCATCGAAATCCAATCTTCCTTCCATCGTTCAACGGAGTCGTGAACTCGGCCGGATCGGCCATGCCTCAGGACCCCGGCGCGTTCCCTTTGGTTCCGCAGCATCGGGCCGGAGGTCTTCGCTGGGATTTCTTATGGTCGATTTCCCGGCGCTACCAGTCCTTCACCATGACACCCAAACCGATTCGATTGGTAAAGTGATTATAATCGATCAGACTTTCGCCATAGCCCGCAAAATACTGGACATACCCATTGAGGTGCTCCAGCAGAGGAAAACTCACTTCGAACTGCAGAGCGCTGCGGTTCTCATCGAAACGGAGATTGTTTCTGAACATGAGCCCAAGGTGATATTTTCCCCAAATGGTGCTGGCCCAGATCTCCCCATAGCCGAGGTAGGAGGTGATGTCCGGATTGTCATCCTTGCTTCCTTTCTCGGGAATGCGCGCCCAGGTTTTAAGGATGAGGTTGAATAGATCTCGTTCGAAACCGAAATTGAATGTAAACCGATTCCAGCTTCGAGAAAGCGGTTCGCCGCGCCCGTTGGACTGGTGATTGATGCCCACCTGAATAAAACGGCTCTTCAGCCCCCAGAGATCTATATTGGTCGGGTAGGTCAAGAGAAGTTCCGGCTCGTAATTTGTCTCTCGAAAGGGAGAGGAGAACTCGGTGTTGTAAACCTGCCACAGGGAGACCTGTGTGTACGCAGCCCAGAGGTCCATTTTTGTTCCGAGGATATCTTCCCAGAGCTTCATCTTCACGCTGAGTTGAAACTTGGATTCGGCATCCTGGACCTCTGTCCCCGGGTTGGCTTTCTCATAAGTTGCCTTCTCCTGATTGAAATTGTACGTGTAGGGAAGGATATAGTTCTGGCGGTGCGGCATGATGGCGAACCTGCGCCGGCGACTTTCGTCGTCGAGCTGCCACATTCGGGAGAGGACGGAAACCCCGGATCCCGCAACCGGCGCTTGTTGCGCCTCGGATTGTGTAACCGCTGCATCCGACGAGTCCGTTTGTTTTGGCTTACGGCCCGCTGCTTCGTCGTAACAGCGAAGACGCAAGGCGTCGTCGTTGATATCCGCGCATGTTTCAAAACTCTTGGCGGCATCGACCGGCTCCGGTCCGCCCAGCATTCCAATGAAACCGGCGAGCAGGCAGCCCGCAAAAAAACAAAATCGGTTCATACCCCCTCTCCTTACATAAACTCCATATATGAGAATATGCCGGCACTGCGACAGGATTTCGAGGTCAACCGGCCTCTTTTCTCACAAACTGCCGAACCGTCGCCATGTCAAATCTTACACCGAACAGAAAACAGCTCATCGAGGATCATTTGAAAAGTCTGGGCTTTAGGCTGCCGGACCTCTACAGACAGAAATGCAGGCACTTCGGATAGACGATCCCCTATCCAAAGAGCCCCGGCAGCGCTTTGCCGGCCATATCCCGAATCGTCTTATCGTAGAGGGATGACATCTCGTTCGGTTCAGGATTGATCTCAATGCACCAAGCGTGGTTTTCTTTAGCCAATCTCGGGAAACCCGCCGCCGGATAAACAACACCGGAAGTTCCGACGCTGATGAAAAGGTCGCAGCTCCGGATCATTGCTGCGGCTTCTTCCATCACGCCCTGATCCAGCATGTCTCCAAACCAGACAATGTCAGGCCTCAACCGGCTCCCACATTTTTCACATCGATAACTTCGATATCTTTCGCCCAGGTCGTCCTCTGATTTGCCGTGACGAGGGCACCTCAAACGCCAAAGACTTCCGTGAAGTTCGACGACATTGCGGGTTCCCGCCCTCTGATGCATCCCATCGATGTTCTGGGTCACCACCGTGACTCCTGGATGCCTCTTTTGCAGTGAGGCAATCGACACATGTCCTTCATGGGGTTTGCAGGCAAGAACAGCCTTCCGTCTCAATTCATGGAATTCAAGGACCTTCTGCGGATCGTCGTCGAAAGCTTCCTGGCAGGCATACTCCTCCCAGCGATATTGGCTCCAGATGCCTCCCAGCCCACGGTAGGTGGGAACACCACTTTCCGCCGACATCCCTGCACCGGTGAAAAAGACGATATGCTCATATTGCCGTGGATCAATTGTTCCCATGTTCCGATACCCTCCTGAGAAGATTATCACGACCATTCATGCTCCACAACAGCAAATACCCATGTAATCCGGCCGATCGGTCCATATCGATAAATACCGTAGCCATGA
>JAEAMF010002407.1_pt1 | contig 10756 bp, 9 predicted proteins | sample 8958721 | NCBI WGS metagenome assembly JAEAMF01 (sample SAMN16933255, study PRJNA681124) | bioreactor sludge metagenome | isolation source: anaerobic bioreactor treating anionic surfactant - SDBS | place: India: Bengaluru | collected 2019-02-28 | reverse complement strand
ACGAGCACCTTTACAGAGGATGCAAAGCGTGTTGTTCGAGAGTGTAACAACTTGCTGTTCGATTGCATTTCTGCTAACTTTTTTTATAATGTCCTCTAACCAATTGTTTGGGTTTTGTGTGTTGATAGCTGCTTTTTGGGTTAGAGTCATGTCTGAGAATATCTGTTTTTGTCGATTCATATCTTTTCTGCACATGTTTAATTAAATATCTAACGTTAATTGTGGATAGAGGCGTGAATATTCTTTTTGAGCAACAAAAAACAGATATGAAAAAAGTAATAATTATAGTAAGCTTGTAGAATTAAAAAAAGTGTCTTTTTGAACAAGTTATTTTATCACTTTTAGGTCTTTTTTTAAGATGTTTACGAAGCGTGTAGTAGATACGTAGTGATCAACGTAAACTTTTCCTTCATTGATTAGGGTAAATGTGGCATAAATTGAGGGAGCATTTTGGGCTTCCTTAGCAGTTTTTAGTTCAGTAATTTTGAGGTTTAAACCTTTTTCCTTGATAAGTTCGCCTATCTCAGCAATTGACCTGGCAACCCATGGACATTGATTAGAATAAACAATGTTTAAGCCCTTATAGTGGACCAACTGCTTTCTCCAATCCCTAAATTTAGGCGGAGGTCCCCTGCGCAACTGTTTCACCAAGAGTTCAAACCGTTCATCCTTAGCAAATAGCTCAAATCCATTCTTCAAAAACAGCTCCTTAGATGCAATAAATGGACCGTCACTAGTTATCACTGCAACACCTAATTTTCCTTGCTTTTGAGCATCTTTAACACATTCTTCAATTAGAAGAGAACCATACCCTTTTTGCTTATACTTGTTAGGGTTTATCCAAATACAGTGAATAAACAGGTAGTCAGATGCATCTACCGCCCTCCAAGCATATTCACCAGGAACGTATTCAATGAAACCGTTTGGTTTCTTTTCATTTTCAAGAATCAGGTGCTTAATAGTATAGCCTTCATCAAATCGTTCTTTGAGCCATTGTAGTTTAATTTGGTGTCCTGTTTGCTTTGGGTTTAGAAAGCAGGGGCAACCAAGTTGCAAGCAATTTTCTAGAGTAAGCATGATAATTTTTGAAGGATTAACCATTACTCATCTTTTGATAGTATAACTGGTTGCCTTTAATGAATTTTCAACAGCAATAAAGCAATATTTTGCAGTAAACGTACTAGACTACGTATTTGATTGCAACTTCTGGAATATTTATCTGCATCTGTACGGTTTCTTTGCAGAGTTGTGGTGCATTATCACAAAGCCATTTTGTTAGTTCTTTGCAGCTCTCAGGGGTGCATGAAAATTTCTTTTCTTTCCTGTTCCATGATTGGCATGTCGTGCAGGGTATCTCGGTTTTCTTTTCCAGCATCACAATCAAACATATCGTGTATCTCAAGATTATATATTAGTTGTGTAAAGAAAAACCATAGCAATCATTTGAATTCAAAATCCCCAAAAACAACCATTAAAATGTAGAGAAGTGGCGCCCAGGCCGGGATTTGGACCCGGGTCCTGCGGGCGACAGCCGCATATACTGGACCTAACTATACTACCTGGGCAAGATTTAGCGCCGCAACAATACACGATAATTCAGTTAATTAAGCTTTCTCGGCCTGTACGTTAAAAAGACTCCCCGAAAGACAATTTGCCGCACGGCGGATTTAGCGACAATGTTAATACACTTCACCATTAAAATAACTGTAAAAGGTACTCGGGGAATAAGAAATAACTCTAAACACATCTTGCAGCATAGTTCTGCAGAAGTATTGGCTCTCAATAGCACTCCTACTGTTATCTGCGACCTCATTTGCGCCGAGCTATCTAGCCATTGCATCAGCATTGGTTTTCACTTTTCTAGTTCCCGGCTTGCTTGCTTACCGGTTTTTCAACCTAAGGCAACATGAAATTTGGGCTTTCGTCCCCGTTTTCAGTGTTCTTGTGTCGGTAATGTTGGTTTACTACCTGTCGTTAGCCTTTGGTTACTCACAAATCACGGTCACAATTTCCTTTTTTGTTTTATCGACGTTCTACACTGTAGTTGTTTACAAGAAGGGAGAGCGGCTCAAGCCGCAAAGTTTCCTAAGACTTGTGCAAATGAAGAAAACAAGCCTTCTGCTTTTCGGCGTAATCTTGCTTATTTCACTTGCCGTGCTCTGCTTCAGCGTCTGGCGAGGCAATGAATATGGTATTGTAGTTACAGGTTCCAATTGGCAGGATACCCCATTCCATTATGAAATCATCGAGAGTATAAACAACGGTAATTTTCCACCTCAAACACCCAACTACGTCGGCACACCCCTAACATATCACTACTTTGTTGATTTCCACACTGCAATAGTCGAGAAAGTCTATGGTTATTTGCCTACATTCCTACCCGTTTCCAATGCAATGTTCATTTTAGTATTTGGGCTAGCCATGTACGCGCTAGCACGACACTATGGACGCAAAGCAGCAATTGTTGCAACGGTTTTGGGGGTTTTCGGTTGGGGGTTAAGCTATACAGGTCTTTTCTCCGCACTATTAGGCGGCACCTTTAGTCCTACGAACAATTACATTTACCAGTTCGGGCAATTATTTGGGTTACCTTCAATTTTTGATAATCTTTTGCAGCAGCGACCTTTACTAGTAGGGTTGCCGGTATTTGCATTAGTTTTGGCTCTTTTACGTGATATGAGCGACAAAAAAAGGATTTTACTTGCAGGTATCTTAACTGGTTTGGTTTTCCAGTTCCACAACGTGGCTTTCTTCTGCTGCTACATTGCCTTCGCAGGTTCGGTCATCTTCAATCTTCGAAAAATCGACAGAGGTTACCTCTATTTCTTGGTGCCAAGCGTTCTGGCATTGCCCTTCATTTTTTCTGGCGGACCTCCACTTTCAATCAGCGTTAGCTCCGCCTTTATAGTTGAATATGCTCAGAATCCTTTCATCTATTACTTCCTCAACTTGGGTATTCCCTTCATCTTAGCCATTGTTTCTTTCATTAAGCCCGGACATGAATACCTCAAACTGACTTTTCTGTTTCTCTTCTTAATCCCTAACATTTTACTTCTAACTCCTTGGGTTTGGGACATGTACAAGTTTTTCATATTCGCGTGGGTACCTATCACAGTGTTAAGCGCAATCTTGCTAGTTAGAACTCGAAGGATTATAATAATAGCACTAGTTTTGTTTTCTATCCTCACGTCCACAAGTGTCATAATCTACAACGTTGGAACAGAATATACTGCCGTAAGCTGGAGTGAATATCAAGTCGGAATTTGGGTTAAGGAGAATACTCCTGAGAACTCTGTATTTTTGACGTACTATAGTATTCAGTGTCCACCTTCGATGATTGGGGGTCGACTCAGGGTTTCATCATATGTCTATTGGCCTTATGGTCATGGGGAGCCGCTTGATGAAGTATTTGGACGTGAACAGGCAATTAATAACGCGTATAACGGTACACAGAACCAGTTGAAATCAATTGTGCGTGAATACAACGTTAACTACGTATATGTCGGGAGTGACGAATTATATAACTATCCTGGGTGTGTAGAACGGTTTGATGAATTGGGTTGGTTAGTGCAAGTTTATTCTGAAGAAAATCTATACGTGTATGAAGTTGATTGGGAGAAAATGGGCAGTTAGGGCTCTACACCTTGGGTTTGATTTGATGTTTCTTTCCTGACATATAGGTAATTTTGATTTTGCCCATCATGGTTTTGGCAAGTTTTTCAGGATTCACTTGTGCAAGTTTCTCTTCCGGCGCGTTGGAACTCTGATGCACAATGGTTTCAAGTGCATGTTTCTTTTCTTCTAAATCATCAATTATGACCAATTTTCCAGCAAAATGAACTGATGTATAAGCGTAGTCACAATCATCCGTAACGCCATAGTCCAGAAGCGCTTGCCCCCAGATACGGTTGTTTGCTTGGGCATAGACCAGTTTTTTGCCTTCAGGAGCACAATGAAAGTATAGGCAGTTTTTTGCTTCATCATAACCATGATTTAACGAGACAAGGTAAGGTTCATTGACCATACAGAGGGCAATCGTAACGTAATTTGTAGTTTTTAAGACTTGCCGCATTTCGGCAGGGTCGGTGAGTTCTCTGTCTTTACGACGAACATGAAATGACGACATACCAAAATCTTGGGCGAAACCATTAATTAACCTTAAGAGGGCTTATGGAGTGTTTTAGATAGTTTGCTACCGATGTAACTTATTATGGTTGGCGTGAAAATCGATAGTGAAGCAAGGAGATAGTTGAGAGGATAAACACCAGGATATTCAAAGATGTTGCCGCCATAAGAACCGATGATATTTGCCATGAAGCCGAAAAGCTGGAAAATCGACCATGCCGTTACCCAAACCAATGCACCAATTAGACGGTAGCCATATTTCCGCCGCCTACCAATTGCACGCCAAGCATTGCGGTTATTGAAAAAGATTTCACCTGTTACTGCACCTGCGCCACCTGGGAAAAAAGAGTTAACCAAAATTTTTTCAATCAGATTACCAGGTATCCAATGGTCAACCCAAGGTATCTCAAGGAGACCCAAAATCGGCAGAACCACGCTGCCTGTAGTAAGCCTAATCATTGCCGGAAATGCATATATTAGAGCGCCGGAGACCTGCCAAAGCCAAAACCTTTTGGAGTGCAGAGTTTTTGTAAAGGCTTGCAAAGACATAGAGCAATAACAAGAAAGAATTGTTTAAAAATACTTCCTTAAATGGCTTAATAAAATATTAAAAAACCTATTCTCTAAATGTAGGTATTATTGAGAATTTTGAGCCCAAAGTATAAACAAATCGATTGATCTCTATTAGAAAAACCCATCAATTTTAAAAAAAGAAAATAGCACTTATTGGAAAAGTACTATTTAACTTTAAATTTTAAATTTACAATGTCTTTATCACGGTAGAAAAGGCTACTTTTGCAGGCAATATTTATAACGAAAACGCCGCATTGAATTAAAACAATTCCTCTTGGGCAATCGAAAATTTGTTACTATCTGTTGAATAGCGTTGGGTGAAAAAATACATGCCGTTTAAAAAAATAAAGACCGATTCGGCAGATACATTAGTATTAGAATGGATTTTGCAAGTTAAGAATTACAAATTAACATTGGACAAAAGACGCTGCATAGGGTGTCAAATATGTACATTAGCATGTCCAAAACAAGCTATAAAGATACAAAAGCAGCTAAGAAGTCAAGATAAGGCAGCAGAGAAAGCAAAAATCGATGTAGACCTATCTAAATGCAATTTCTGCGGCATTTGCGATGTAACATGCCCCTACGGCGCTATTACGGTCACGCTAAACGGTACACATGATTTAACGGTCTTAACTAAAGATAGCTATCCACAACTTATCAGAGACATTACGGTGAACACAAGGAAATGCGACAAGGCCTGCGTGGAGTGCGAAACAGCTTGCCCACTTCAACTTATTAAGATATCAAAGGTTGGCTATGACGGCAAACCCGTCCAAGACATGTCTAAACTCTCGCCGCTTGGACAAAAAAGGGTCCAGATTACTGTTGACATTCAAAAACAGTATTGCCCAACCTGTCGCGCGTGTGAATTTAAATGCTCACATGGTGTAATTGCTGTCAAAAAAATCTTCGAAGGCAATCTCTCGATTAATCAAGAAAAATGCCCACCGAATTGCCATGATTGCGTTGAAATTTGCCCTATAACTGGCACCTTAACAATAGGCGAGAATGGGAAGGTTTTCGCTACCGACAAGACATGCACGTATTGTGGTGCATGCATAAATGTCTGCCCACAACCTGAAGCATTAAAGGTAATTCGTTCAAAAGTGAACCATACACCTATTCACTCAGGCACTTGGAACAAGACGCTTGAACGACTAACAAGCCCTGAAAACGCAGTCAAAGAGTACAAGGCGCAAGCTACCCGAATAAGGCGCGAATTGGTAGAGAACCGCTTTACTGTAGAGGAAATGAAGAAAAAAAATGAGCAAGCAAACCGTTTGTAAACCAGAAGAAATTCGAATAGGAGTCTTCGTTTGCCACTGTGGACTCAACATCGCAGGTACAGTGGATGTCCACGCAGTCGCCGAATACGCTAAAACGATTCCAGATGTTGTGTATGTTAAAGAAAATCGCTACTCATGCGCAGACCCAGGACAGGATGAAATTCGCACTGCCATTAAACAGCAAAAATTAAACCGCGTCGTAATCGCTGCCTGTAGCCCTAGAATGCATGAGGCCACTTTTCGCAGAACAGTTGCCGAAGCGGGACTCAATAGTTACCTTTATGAAATGGCAAACATCAGGGAATTCTCTTCTTGGTGCCATCAAAGTGATCCAGCAGCAGCAACAGAACGCGCTAAAGACGCCGTAAAAATGGCAGTTGCAAAGGTCCGATTACTACAACCACTACAGACAATAGAAGTCCCAGTCACCGATAAAGCTCTTATCGTAGGCGGAGGAATCGCCGGAATAAGCGCAGCATTAGATTTGGCAGAGCAGGGTTTTAAAGTTTACATGGTTGAGAGCAGCCAGAGCATCGGCGGACATATGGCTGCTTTGGATAAAACCTTCCCCACTTTAGACTGCAGTATATGCATCGAAGGACCAAAAATGGTTGACTGCGCACGTCACACAAATATCACGATATTTGCTAACAGCGAACTTGTGTGCTGCAACGGCTATGTCGGTAACTTCAAAGTTAAAATTCGAAAGAATCCCCGTTATGTTATCCCAGAGAAGTGCACAGGCTGCGGTGAATGTAGAGACGCATGTCCTATCGAGTATCCTAACGAGTGGGATATGAATCTCGGCACACGAAAAGCAATTAGCGTACCATTTGACCAAGCAGTCCCCTTGATCTACAGTATCAACAGGGATTACTGCATTGAATGCTACAAATGCACTGAAGCTTGTGGAGAACGGGAGGCCATCGACTTTGATCAGAAACCCGAAGAAATCGAAATCGACGTGGGCGCAATCATCGTTTCCACTGGCTTTGACATCTACTTGCCTTTTGATATGCCACTGTTGGGGTATGGCAAATACCCAAATGTTTTAACCAGCATGGAGTTCGAGCGACTAATTTTAGCTGCGGGTCCAACTGGAGGCAAAGTGATCCGCCAATCGGACGGGCAAAAACCTCGCCGTATCGCATTTATTCAATGCGTAGGAAGCAGGGACAAGCAGCATTACCCTTATTGCAGCAACTTCTGCTGTATGTACACGCTGAAGCATGTGGTGCAGTTGAAGGAAAAGTACAAGGAGGACTTGGAAGTCTATGTTTTCTACATTGACATACGAAGCCCCAGCAAAGGCTATGAAGAATTCTATTATCGCGCCCGAGAAAGAGGCGTCAACTTCATCCGAGGAAGAGTCAGCAGAATCGAAGAAGACCCCCAAACACATAATCTAAGGGTATACAGCGAAGATTCTCTACTAGGACAACCCATCGAAGTCGAAGCAGACATGGTTGTGCTTGCCACTGCCTCAGTGCCAAAAAAGGACTCAGAAGAAATTGCCCGCATACTCAACCTTAGCCGGGACGCAGACGGATTTTTCATGGAAGCTCACCCCAAACTCAAACCGCTCGACGCCCCAACCGACGGTATCTTTTTTGCAGGAGCATGCGCGGGACTCAAAGATATTCCCTATTGTGTCTCGCAGGGAAGCGGCGCAGCATCCAGAGCAGCCACAGTCATAAGCAAACCAAAATGGAAAATCGAGCCAATAATTAGCATCGTAGATGAGGACAAATGTAAACGCTGCGGTATCTGCGTCGATAAATGTCCATATGGAGCCATCCATCAAGAAAAAGGACAACCAGCCAGCATAATCACCGCCAGCTGTCACGGATGCGGTACATGCGTAGCCGAATGCCCAGCCCAGGCTATCACCCAGATGCATTTCACCGATGCACAGGTCATGGCACAAATAAGAGCGGCACTGGAAAATAATCCTGAAGATAAAATTCTCGCCATCCTATGCAACTGGTGCAGCTATGCAGGTGCAGACCTAGCAGGCATCAGCCGATGCGAGTACCCCGCAAGCGTACGAGCCATCAGAGTCATGTGCAGCGGAAGAGTAGCCAAAGAATTTATCCTTGAAGCACTCCGATTGGATGCGGGTATGGTTCTAATTGGAGCTTGTCACTTACCATATGACTGCCACTATATAGATGGAAACTATAAGATGAAAAAACGTACTGACGCTCTTAAAGGCACACTCACCAAACTCGGTATGAGTCCTGAGCGGTTCCGAGTGGAGTACGTTTCAGCGGCGGAAGGCATCCATTATTCTGAATTAATCAAAGAAATCGATACTCAAAGAAAATCATTAGGGAAAGAAAAGATACAAGCAGAAAACGCAAAGCTAAAACCAATCCTTGAAAACATGCTCAAACGAAAAGGAACTTAACAAAATTTTGCCGGTTAATTGCTAATACTCACTACTCGGACATTGTTTTTGGATTATTTTTGGGCTTAAACCATTTTTTATACAGATAAACAAGTGTGACCAAAAGCGCAATGCTAAACAGCACTAGATAAAACAAGTGTGCGAATGCTAATATTGGTGCAGTTATGAGTAGCGATTTCCTGAATGGATAACCGATTGTGCTAGGCAACAACACTGTCGTAATAGGGATTATGAGCACCAAGTTTGACTTTCTCGCAGCAAAAAAGATCTTCCAATCTTTGCTCTTGTAAAGCACAACTGTAGCTATAACGAATAAAGACAACTCTATAATGGTGTTAGTGTTGTCAAATATGTCAATAAACAGGAAACCGGCTTCGTGTAGACCAAACTTTAGGTTAGTTATTGGCCAAAGTAGTCGAAGTTGGCCACCAATAAAGAAATCAGCTAGCAACGAGTGGGAAATCAATGAAAGGAAGTAGGGAATTGCCTTCTTACGATAATAGATAAAAAATGGAGTAAATATGACTACAGCAAAAAGAAGAGAATGGGTTGGTCCCCTGTGGATTTCTGCACCAATTAAGTAATCATAGATTATGTCTATGTCAGGCAGTATAGAGAGAACTAGGAGTATAGGTATGTTTAGTTTTGTGCGCAAAACCTTTGATGAGCCCTTACCTAGTAGGTAAGCGATCGCCATGTGTCCAACAGCAAACAGAGCTAGTTCGCCTCTTTTTGACTCAGACAATCATATCTCTTAGCTTTTAAGGGTATAGGTTATAGATTACTTGTAATAACACAATCAAATAACTTGATTTTCACAAAAATCGCAGAAACAAGATGACCCATTTTTAGAAGAGTATCTTTTATTGTACAGTTAATTTACATAGGCACTTTAAATGATTGCTTACCACCTGATACCCTTATTCTACGTGACAGTTTTTACTTGCCTAAAAATTCGGTAACAACAACTATTTCTATTAACATTATTTGTGGGTATTCTTAGGCGTTTAATGTTTAAATTCCACGGCACTCTATAGGTTTGCAGTGATTCTTAATGGCATTGTCAACTACTGTTAAAGATATCTATTCTGAAAAATTCAACACCGTTTTGGAGAATGATAGTGCTTCAAGATGCTTAGAGGGATTCAAGAAAGGATTGCCCCCCGTTTTGGGCGTCTTAGATGATAAAGGGCGTTACGTGGGAATGGTCAGCCGGAGAGCGATTCTAAGAACACGGCTAGATTTGAGCAGAACCAAGGTTAAGAGTTTAATGGTTGTTGCTCCTGAAGTAGGGTTAGGCGATTCTCTTAGTCGCGCAGCAAAATTGATGATCGGAAGTGGCATTCGACAGTTACCAGTTTTTGAAAAAGATAAAATCTTAGGATTCGTCACCGATGAAGCAATTATCCATGCTGTTGTAGGTGGTGAATGGGGTAGCAATCCCGTGGAAGCTATAATGACACGTGCACCTCATACAATGGAAGCCAACCGTAGCGTCGGCGCCGTTTTAGGTTTGATGAGAGAATTCGGGATTTCACATGTGCCAATAATTGATAAGGGCAAACTTGCTGGTTTGGTTAGCATTCAAGATATTCTTCAAAGCGTGTATTTTCCTCCAAAACGAATGGGTAACAAGGATGTTGCTGGAGAACAGATTGACACCTTAGGCGTTGCCGCACGTGGTATAATGAGTAGCCCAGTTATTACAGTTGACCCAAAGAAGACCCTGAAAGATTGTGAAAAACAAATGCATAATCATAATATTTCTTGCTTGTGCGTGGTTGATGGAGAACGTTTGGTTGGTGTAGTTACTAAACTTGACTTTTTAGAACCTATCAGTCAAATGGAAACTGCTGAGCGACGATTCACAGTGCAGTTTGGAGTCAAAGATGTTGATATCAGCCCGGAGCAACAGGAGTTTATGATGACAGAGTTTGACTCATTTTCTCATCGTTTTCAAGAAGCATTCCAATTGGGTTCATTGTTCGTGTATGTGAAAAGCCATCGCGGAACGAATATGCGGGGGACACCCATGATTCACTGTCGGTTGCAGTTTCGAACCGCCAGAGGAAGCTTCTTTGCAGCCAGCGAAGGCTGGGGTGTAGAACCCACATTTAAAGTAGCTTTGGATCGATTAGAGCGCAGATTGCTAAGAAGTAAAGAGTTACTTGCTTACAATCCTCGGTTTGCTAAGGATTACTTGCGTAAGATCGGATTACCAGAGGAAGAAACATAAAACATCCCCCTTTTTGGAGAAAACAATTTTTTTATCATTTTGTTGCCAAATATAGATACTGAGCGGCTAATAGTTTTTTAACATGTTTATGTAAAAAGTGTACAATTACAAATTTAACCAAAA
>JAEAMF010002406.1_pt1 | contig 10775 bp, 11 predicted proteins | sample 8958721 | NCBI WGS metagenome assembly JAEAMF01 (sample SAMN16933255, study PRJNA681124) | bioreactor sludge metagenome | isolation source: anaerobic bioreactor treating anionic surfactant - SDBS | place: India: Bengaluru | collected 2019-02-28 | reverse complement strand
AACTGTTGCGTGTAAGGCAGATATGGCATCAACTTCGAGCTCGAGTGCCGGGATTCCCTGCCCGCCGCTGCCGTCTTAGCTTATTTCAGCCTATTTGTGTTTGATCTTCTCAAACAGCTTTTTAACATCTTTTTCAAAATCCGGGCATCGATCCGCCGTATGACACTTGATGCAGAGGGCCACGGGCGGTTTAGGCGTCGGAATAGGCTTCATGTCGCTCAGGTGTTCCTTGGCAAATCCGTGGCAGTTTTCGCACTGGACATTTACCAACTCCATCTGCTGCTGCTTCATATTGAAGCCTTCGGGCTGTTCGAACCGGACAGTATGGCAGGCAAGGCACTTGGGATCGAACTGCTTCGACTTCTTCACCAGCGTTTCATACGCATGGGCGTGATCGGATGTATTCCATTGTTTGACTTCATCCGCGTGGCAGGGTTCGCACGCCGTGGCGCGGAGCGCAACAGGGGCCGCTGCGGATTTGCTTTCGCTGGCGCCTCCGTAAAGATCCGCTATCTTGTCGTTATAGCCGGCTATCATTCCCTTGACCTTGGGATCGTCGGCGATTTCGTCCCCGAATGGGACCAGGGTATTGTGTGAGGTTTTGGTGCCATCCATTGTGACTTCCAGGATTCCCATGTACTGGCCCTTTTCACCCGCCTGAACGAGCAACGTCTGGTCCGCCTGGAACGGCTCCTTTGTTTTCTGCTTGTCATGGCCGCCCACAACAAGGTCAATGCCCTTGACTCTCCGGGCAATGACCCAATCGCGGTTGGTTCCCTGGTGTGTAAGGGCAACGATATAGTCCACTTTGCCGGTCAGTTCTTTCACCACGGCTTCCGCCGCCTTCAAAGAATCCTGAACGTAAGCTGCATCCTTTGTGATTTCGCTGACCTTTGCCGTCATATCACTCGAATCGCCCATGATTCCAAAGATGCCGATATTTTTGTCCCCCACTTTTTTAATAATATAGCGTTTGAAGATCGGGGCGTCCTTTTCGTCGACAAGGTTGGCCGACACAAAGGTGAAATTGTATTTCTTCTCAAGTTCTTTGAGATAGTCAACGCCGAGCACCAGATCCAGTTCTCCTACGTTAATCGCGTCAATTCCGATGTGTTTGTAGATTTCGGCGATTACGTCTCCCTTCAGCCGGGCTGCTTGTTGTACCGATTCCGGTATTTCCTCATCCTCGTTAAAGAGATCTCCAGAATCCACCACTATCAAACCGGCTGAACCCTTGCGGATCTGATCCAGATACGTTGCTTTCTTATACAGCCCTCCGAGCTGTACGCCGGTTTCAACTCAGCCGCATGGTTCAAGATATCCGAGCACGCAGCCACTGTATGCGATGGCGATCTTAGGATCGTCGGCAGCGCGAGTGCTGTTGACCGAAAAGTTTGTTGACAACAGTATTGTGGCGCCCAGGAACAACAGCACCGCGAACAAAATTCTCTTCATTCCCTACCTCCCGAGGAGTGCTTCTGCAAACTACTTCCACATGAACCATGCGCATATTTGCATGGCACGGCAATAATAGCATTTCGTTCGGAGGCTCACCAGCAATTCATAGAACTATCGAAGCCGCCGGCCGCTCGCTCACATTAATATATACGTCGGAAACATGGCCGATGTTTTCGCACCAGCCCGAATTTATTCCCGGCCGATACAACAGGGGATATATCAGAGATTGCGCGGAATGGACCGGTGTGTTATTTTTTGCGCTTACATAAGCTCAGCAACAAGGAAGGGACCGTGGGAACAACCAAACTTACTCGCAAGGAAATTCTTGCCGAAGATCCGGTGCATCAAACGATCATGCGGCTAATCGATCTTTTTCGTGAAAACGGGAAAATGATTGGCATAATAGCGGCGATCGCCGTGTTGTTGGCAGTGGGAATCTACGGCGGGCTTCAATATTTGGAAAACCGCGAGTCGCAGGCTCAGGAACAGCTGGGAAAAGGCATAGAGTTGTTCCATGCCCAGATCTCGACGGATGCGGCGGACAATCCTTACAGCAGCGGATCGAATCCTATGTTTCGTACCGATAACGCAAAATACGAGGCGGCTGCCAAGGAGTTTTCGGCTGCGCTCGACCGCCATGGCTTTGGAAAAGTTTCGGTTGCGGCTCGGTATTATCTGGCCCTGTGCCAGCTTAGGACGGGAAAAAACAGAGAGGCAATTCAAAATCTGGAATCGGTCGCAAGCAATTCCAGGGATCGTACAATGGGATTTCTTGCCAAAAAGGTTCTGGCAACACATTATGCAAATTCGGGCAACAGCAAAGCGGCTGCAGAGATTCTCGACGGCATGCTGAAGGATCCCCAATGCCAGCTTCCCAGAGAGGAATTAGTCCTGCAGCTGTCAAGAGCGCTGAATGCTCAGGGCAAACGTGACGCGGCGGTCAAGTTGTTGCGCGATGCAAGTTCCCAGGGGCCTGCATTCAGCGCTTATATGCAGCAATTGGTAATGGAGCTGGACAAACTGCAGAAGGCGCCCGTTGCGACGCCTCAGCTGCAAACGGTTCGCCCCTGAGCCGCCGTTGCCGCTGTAGCCGAGCGGATTGCCGGCAAACGGAAGATGTAGTGCTGTAAGTCCTTGTATTCCACTGGCTTTATCCTTGACAAAGGTTCCCCCGTTAATATAATTTGCCCGCGCTGTAAGGTAGGAGTTTTTGTTGTGTTCATTGAGATTGAGGACCTGAAGCAGGAACCGCTTCATGTCCAGCACGTTTTCCCGACAGGGGAAATAAGGTTCTCTCACGAGGATGCGGAGCTGACGGAACCGGTTGCCGTGGATTTTATGCTTGCCCACAAGGACCGCGATCTTCGTATAAACGGCCGCGTTGAGACCGGTATCCGGTTCAAATGCTCCCGGTGTGCGAAAGAATTTTCAAAGGCATTCTCCTCGAGCTTTGATTTGACTTATCTGCCGCAACCCAAGTGGTTAAACGAGGATGCGGAGATTGAGCTCAAGTATGAGGATATGGAGATAGCATATTATGACGGCATTGCTCTTGATGTGAATCTGATGATTCTCGAACAGATCGAGCTTGCGATGCCCATGAAATTCGTTTGTCGTGAGGATTGCAGGGGACTCTGCTATAAATGCGGGGCTGATCTGAATGAGGGGGCGTGCCTCTGCAGGAACGAGGAGATAGATTCCCGTATGTCCGTTCTTTTGGAATTCAGGAAGAAATCGGGCAAATGAGGAAAAAATACTTAGCGATTCTCAACCCGAAACATAAATCCCCCACGATGGAGAACAGCATTCATGCCTAATCCGAAGAGAAGACATTCCAAATCGCGTCGCGGAAAACGCCGGTCGCATGATTTTCTGCAGCCTGTGAATCCGGGTATCTGCCCGCAATGCCTGGAACCCAAGGCGCCGCATCAGGCGTGCCCCAAGTGCGGCTATTACAAGGGCCGACAGGTAATGGAAGGCGAAGAAGAGATCTAACTTGGAAAAGGTCAGTCATTAAAAACCTATTCACCGGCTGCCATGATTAAGATTGCTGTGGATAGCATGGGGAGCGATAATTCCCCGCATAGCGAAATTGAGGGATCCGTCCAGGCTGCCAAGGCTTATGATGTGCATGTAGTGCTGGTGGGCAGGGAATCTTTGCTCTCTCCGCTGCTGAAAGAAGCCGGCGGACATGGATTGCCGATCGAGATTCGCAATGCCACCCAGGTCATATCCATGGACGAGCCTCCTACGGCAGCCCTCAGAAAAAAGAGAGATTCCTCCATTAGAGTGGCCGCCGATCTTGTCCGTGAGCGGATTGCCAGCGGACTGGTCAGCGCCGGAAATACCGGCGCTGTCATGGCCACCTCCAAAATGGTCATCGGGGCCGTCCCCGGCGTGGACCGTCCCGCGCTGGCTGCGGTATTGCCGACCCTTGCCGGACATGCGGTTCTCCTGGATGTAGGAGCTAATGTAGCCTGCAAGCCTCACCACCTCGTGCAATTTGCCGTAATGGGACACCTTTTCAGCAAAAAGATAATCGGAGTTGCCTCGCCAAGGGTCGGATTGATGTCCGTCGGTGAGGAAGAATCGAAAGGCAACGAGCTTACAAAAGAGGTGCACAAGGCGCTTAAACAGCTCAATCTGAATTTTATTGGAAACGTGGAGGGGCGCGATATATACAATGGAAGAGCCGATGTAATCGTTTGTGACGGCTTCACGGGAAACGTGGCGCTTAAGACAAGCGAAGGCCTAATCGAGGCGGTCCTAAAACTGCTGAAGGACGAGCTTTCGACAAATCTCCAGGCCAAACTGGGCGCTCTTCTGAGCCAGCGCTCTTTCAAGCGTTTGAAGAAGCGGCTGGATTACTCGGAATATGGGGGAGCTCCGTTGCTTGGGCTCAGGGGTGTCACCATAATATGCCACGGACGCTCCAGCAGCAACGCGATTAAAAACGCAATCCGTGTCGCGAGGGAATTTGCCGAAAACCAGATAAACGCAAATCTCGAAACCGAATTGAACCAGATAAACCGCGTTGCGAAGGGAATCATGTCGGCGGGCGCGTAAGATTAAGGGGACATTCAGCGGTAAAATCATCAATCCGGTGATAGAGCGTCGAGGGTATGGATGCAGTATCCTTCAGTGGGCGGATGCCGCGCAGACGTGGGTAGCCGATGTAAAAGATTATAGATGTCAAGAAATGGGCTTCTGAGGCTTGCGGTGATAGAATAGCCGCTTTTTCGCCCCGGTTCTTGGGTTCGCTGGCGGTCAAAATGAAAGAGGAGGTACAGGGATGGCTTCGGTAGAGGAAAAAGTCAAATCAATTATTGTGGATCAACTCGGTGTCAATGAAGCCGAGGTAACAGGCAGCGCTTCCTTCGTCGACGATCTGGGCGCGGACTCTCTGGATACAATTGAGCTTGTCATGGCATTCGAAGAAGCCTTCGGCATTGAAATCCCGGACGATGATGACGAGAAGATCAAGACCTTCCAGAATGCAATAGAGTATATAGAAGCACATGTAAATTGAAGCGGGCCGGATCGGTATTTCCTTTTGGGGCGCGAAACATACTTTGCGCTGGAAAGGCTCCGTTTGAATCATTGCTCCAGAATATGGGGGATTTAGCATGAAAATAGTAGTTTGTGTCAAATTTGTTCCGGATACGGCCACCAAGATAAAAATTGCTCCTAACGGAACCGAAATAGATGTCGCGGACGTTACATTCGTAGTGAATCCCTATGACGAATTTGCTGTGGAGGAAGCGCTAAAAATAAAGGAAAAATTGGGCGGCGATGTTGTGGTGGTCGGCGCTGGATCCGAAGCTGCTTCCACGGGTCTGCGGACATGTCTGGCCATGGGCGCAGACTCCGCGATATTGGTCGGAGACGCCGCTTTGGAAAAGGCGGATTCCTATGTTGTCGGATCGGTACTGGCGGGCGTTTGCCGCAGCCTCAATCCGGATCTGATCCTTTTCGGCAAACATGCAATCGGCGTAGACAACGGCCAGGTTCCGGCCGTTGTGGCTGAAAAGCTCAACCTGCCGCAGGCGTCGGTGGTTACGAAGCTCGACATCCAGGACAGGAGTTTCAGGGCGGAGAGGGACATTGAAGGCGCTTGCGAGGTAATTGAGGGAAGCCTTCCCGCAGTCATTACGGCCCAAAAGGGACTGAACGTCCCCAGGTATGCTTCGCTCAAAGGGATTATGGCTGCCAAGAAAAAGCAGATCACGGTTCAAACGCTGGCTTCGCTGGGGATGTCGGAGGAGGATCTTAAACCTCGCATCTCGGTTGAGCAGATTACGCTGCCCCCAACGCGTCCTCCGGGAAAGGTCCTGAAGGGTGAAGTCTCTGAAACCGTGCCTCAACTGGTGAAACTGCTGCATGAAGAGGCAAAGATCATATAAATCCTGAAGTGCGCCATTTGGTGTTATGCGATAAATGGGAGTCGAGGAGGGAAGATGGCTCAAGGAATCCTGGTATTCATCGAGGAACGTGAAGGAAAAATCAAGAAAACATCTCTTGAAGCTTTGTCCGCGGCGCGGAAGCTGGCCGATATACTGAAAGAAAAGGTGACTGCACTGCATATAGCGGCGGGAGAGCCTTCGGTTAACATGGCACACTATGGCGCCGACGCAATCATCGGGATTCGGCATGAACTGCTAAACTCCTATTCCACGGAAGGATATTGCGCCGCCGTTACGCAGGCAGCACAGAAGGTCCAGCCCCGCTTTATTTTGGGTTCGGCAAGTTCCATGGGCCGGGATCTCCTGCCGCGGGTTGCTGCAAAGCTCGGCGTGGGATTGGCCCAGGACTGCATTGAGGCGCATGTCGTTGAGGGACAGCAGCTCGAGTGCGTGCGCCCGATTTACGCCGGCAAGGCGTATGCAAGGGTGAAGCTTTTAATGCTTCCCGCGATGGCTACGCTCAGACCAAACGTTTTTTCGCTGGGAGAACCCGATGCCGCCCGCAGCGCGGAAACGGAGTCGTTCGTCCCGGAATTGAGTGCGGAACAGGTTCACGGATCGGTAAAAGAGACAAAAACGGCAGCGGGACAGAAAATTGAGCTCACGGAAGCGAATATCATCGTTTCCGGGGGCAGAGGAATGAAAGGCCCGGAGAATTTCCCGATAGTCGAGCAGCTGGCCGATGCTTTGGGCGGAGCAATGGGAGCCTCTCGCGCCGCGGTTGATGCGGGCTGGATCGACCATCAGCACCAGGTCGGGCAGACGGGAAAAACGGTGTCCCCGACGCTTTACATAGCTTGCGGAATCAGCGGAGCAATCCAGCACCTCGCGGGCATGTCATCATCCAAATATATAGTGGCCATCAACAAGGATCCGGAGGCCCCTATATTTAATGTCGCGGACTATGGCATTGTCGGGGATCTCTTTGATGTCGTCCCTGCTTTAACCCAGGCGGTCAAAAGCCTCAAATCCTGAAACGAAGGGATGCGTTTCAGCCGGCTGTTTTTGCGCTGCACCCCGGACATGAGGGGGAACCGAACCGTCGGATTCCCCCTTTTTTGTCTGTGGGCACGCCCCTTCCCGGGCGCGTTGCCGGTTGCCGCGCCGCAGCATCCTTTGCCACTCCCGGTTTCGCTGCTATCAGGCTCTTTGCGGGAGGAGATGTGTTTCTATCCGTTTAGCTGTATCATTATCGCGTGGTTGATCGGAATATGGTTTTTGCTATGTGCGGCGCTAAAAATAATTGCGCATAGCGCCCGACGCCCAAAGAATTTGCCATTTATGATTGGTGATTTGTCATTTTTCAAATGGCAAATCACCATTAACCAATGGCTAATGCTTTTGCCTTTGATTCCGAGAAACGATCAGTGCGCGTGAATATATATCGCTGTGTATAAAATCGATATGAATGCCGCCGGTTCGCGGAGGAACGTCCAGGTGATGAACAGGCAGCGGCGGTTTAAGGTGTTTGCGCCCGCAGCAGCGAAGTTCTGCGTGAATGTGCTGCAGTCACTCTCCGATGACGCCTCAACGCTATCGGTAGTCTTTGTCCATGCTCGGAAGATGCGCGAATTGAACGACAAGTATCTCGGTCGCGACTACGCAACAGACGTGCTCAGCTTTTCCTATGACGGAGCCATTGTGGAGGGGCAACCCTTCCTTGGGGAAATCATGATCGCTCCGGAGGTTGCCGCTGTTCATGCCGCGCGCTTCGGGACAACTCCGGAAAAGGAGATTCGCAAACTACTCGTACATGGAATCCTTCACCTGCTGGGGTACAATCATGAGACCGACAGAGGCCGGATGAGCCGCCTGCAAAACAGATTATTGCGAAGGAAATCGTTGGCGAACGCTTCCATTTTAAGGCAGTGAAGGAGAGTCCATGATCGGTCTCAATATCGAGTTGGCCGTCATTTTCATCGCGCTGCTGTTTCTCTTTTTTCTGTCGCTGGTTGAAAACGCCATCGCGCAATCTAATCCGCTCGTTCTTCGAATGATGACGGAGCGTCCGGTCGATCCGGACCTGCCGCTTCTCCGGGTTGTGCTTGCAAACAGAATGAAGATCATGGTCCCGCTGCATCTGGGAACGCAAATACTGCTGATTACTGTGGCTGTCCTTGCGACACACGTTTGCATGCGGACCTGGGCGGTCCACGGAGTGGCCTTTTCCATGGTGGCCGTAATTGCATTTTCGGCATTGTTTCACCTGCTCATCCCGAGGCTGATAACTCAGAATGAGCCCGAAAAAAAGCTGGCTCTTCTGCTACGCGCATACAATCCCGTCCACGGCATCTTGCGTTCCATCGCATTTCCCCTGTCTGCGGCGCTGAGCCTCTTTAAAAGACTGCACGAGGAAATCGAGGAGAATAATAAGCCCGAGGGCGAGGAAGCCACAGGCGAAGAGATACAGGCGTATCTTGAAATCGGCGAGAATGAGGGGATTCTGCAGGAGGAGGACAGCAAGCTCATTCAATCGGTGGTCGAGTTCGGCAACACCCTGGTTCGGGAGGTAATGACTCCGCGAACCAAAATAATTGCCTGTGAAGAGGGCGCTACCGTCGCAGAGCTTCGAGACACGATGGTCCGTCACCGTCATTCCCGCATTCCGATTTATCGCGACAATATAGACCACATTGTAGGCATCGCCTACATTCGCCAGCTGATGGCCGAATACTCCAAGGAACGCGAGGGCGACCCGATAGCCGGTCTGGTGAATCCTGCAATGTTCGTCCCGGATACAAAACCGGTATCGAAACTGCTCAAGGAGCTGCAGGAGCGAGGGGACCATGCAGCCATCGTGATCGACGAATACGGAGGCGTCGCCGGTCTGGTAACCATCGAGGATCTTGTCGAAGAGATAGTCGGCGAAATAAGGGATGAGGACGAGGCTAAGGTCAACAAGATTATCGAGGAGGGATCGAGATCCTTTGTAATGCGCGGTGGAACGGAATTGTCGCGACTCGTTGAATTGACGGGAATGAAATTCGAGGATATGAACTGTGCGACGGTCGCCGGATTGACCATGGCCTATCTTGGCCGAGTCCCGGCGCGCGGCGAATCTTTTGAAATGGAGGGCCTCAAGGTCCAGATCCTCGACGCAGACCGTCGTCGCGTGCATTGGATTCGCATCCAACTGCCCGAGGTTGCCGGCAGCGAGTCCAGGAAGATTAGCGACAAGTGAACCACAGGAGCATTCATGTTTGACGCCGCGGACCGCAAGTTCATGAAAATGGCTCTGGCGCTTGCAGAGGAGGGAGTCGGATTGGCAAGTCCAAATCCCGCTGTTGGATGCGTCATCGTCCGCAACGGGCTCATCGTCGGGCGCGGCACGCACGAGTATGCACTCAAGGATCACGCCGAAGTAAGAGCGCTTCGCGAGGCCTCCGGTTGTTCAAGGGGTGCCACGGCATATTTGACGCTGGAGCCATGTTGCCATCAGGGCAGAACTCCGCCATGCGTCGACGGATTGATACGGGCAGGCATTGATCGAGCCGTCATAGCCCGGATCGACCCGAATCCCCATGTGTCGGGAAAGGGCATTGAAACTCTGAGGTCTGCGGGCATCCGCGTCGATGTCGGGCTCATGGCGGAGGAAGCGGGTGGATTTATTGAAAACTTCGCGTGCCATATCAGGACGGGATTGCCCCTGGTTGCGGGCAAGGTGGGAATGACGCTGGATGGAAAAATCGGCACCGGCCGGCCGGACGGGCACTGGATTACATCGCCGGAAAGCAGGGAATTCTCGCAGCGGCTGAGGAGGCGGGCGGATGCACTGCTTGTGGGAATTGACACGGTGCTCGTGGATGACCCTCAATTGACGTATCGCGGGCCCACTCCCAAAATCCGTCCCCTGACACGGGTAATCCTTGACTCGCGGTTGCGCACTCCGACTTCTTCCAGGCTGTTTCTTGTGGAGCCGTGCGCTCCGGTCCTCATATTTTGCGGCGCCGAGGCTTCCGCTCGCCGTCAGAGGGCACTTGAGCGCTGCGGCGCTGAGATAATCAAGATTGAGCGAGACAAGAACGGACTGGACATCCACGCCGTACTGAAAGAGCTCGGGAAGAGAAATACCCTGGAGCTGTTAGTAGAAGGGGGAAGCAGCATTCATTGGTCTTTCTTATCGGGCGGTTTTCTGGATAAATTCTATTTCATTCTGGCGCCGCTCGTGCTCGGAGGATCGAGCGCCGTTCCGGCTTTCGGCGGGCGCGGCTTTGGCGCAATCGCCGACGGAGCGAAATTCACGGTTCGCAAATCTTTCTCGAGCGGGCCCGATGTAATTCTTGAAAGCTATCCCGAGTGCTCGAGGTCGATCCTGTCTCCCTGGCTTTCTCCAGGAACCGCTCCATCTGACGGGCAATGCTGGGAGCCGTCATCAAGGCGGAGATGACGGCTGCGCTGCATGCACCCGCTCGCAGAACTTCACCGACCTGTTTCAGCCCTATCCCTCCGATGGCAGCCACCGGAAAGCGTGAAATCCGGCAGGCTTCTGCCAATCGCGGCAAGCCGACCCGGGGAGCCGCATCCTCCTTGGTCGAAGTGGCGTAGACCGGTCCGAAGCCAATATACTGGATTGGCAGGTTCCGGGCTTTTCTGACTTCCGCAAGAGAATGAGCCGACAGCCCGAGAAACTTTCTGCGTCCCAGAATGGCCCTGGCCGCATCCGGAGGCAGGTCATCCTGTCCCAGATGGACTCCCGCCGCGCCGCAACTCAGGGCGAGGTCGCATCGGTCGTTGACAATCAGGATTACGCCATGCCTTGACGCGTAATCGACGCATCGGAACAGGTCGGGCAGCAATTCCTTCAGCGGTGTGGACTTGTCTCTTATCTGAACAAGCCGTGCTCCTCCGCGTACC
>JAEAMF010002404.1_pt1 | contig 10785 bp, 8 predicted proteins | sample 8958721 | NCBI WGS metagenome assembly JAEAMF01 (sample SAMN16933255, study PRJNA681124) | bioreactor sludge metagenome | isolation source: anaerobic bioreactor treating anionic surfactant - SDBS | place: India: Bengaluru | collected 2019-02-28 | reverse complement strand
ACAAGTTATCCAAGAGATGATTTCCTTCCTTTTTGGCAGTGTGAAAATATTTCTCAAATCTGTGTCTAAATTATAATCTGCGCATTTTCAGCATCTTAATGCCAAACCTATCGATAAATAGCATATCTTTGCGCCCTTTTTCCCTAACCCTACAACTTATGTCAAATCCGGACAAACGGCCAAACAGGATCAGATCCTTTTGTTTCCATAAGTTAATCCTCCAACGCATTGATAAAGATCCAGTAACAGGATTGAATATTGGTTTAATAAAACAGATATACAAAAATCAACTTAGACAACTGCGAAACATCGTAAACAGAAATGATCCGATAAGACTGATAAACATTGGTCTTAGTGATGATGAATACGAGTGTACATGCCGGGCTGTTGGGCCGCTCTGCTCCGGTATCAATCCCATCCCCTAACAGCAATACGATTAGTGAAATAAAGTGGTCAGCATTTTCCGGCGAGGTGTGATAAAATCATCATCTCTGCCCAGCATTATCCACTATCCTAATTTCGGGAGGAATTATAGTATATTTGTGGAACCGTCTAAAAGAGATAAAATCGGACGAAAATGAGAGGTAATCGGGGTGGTCAATTTGCCCGGCAGGGACTGGTAATTTCATCAGCTCTGTCCGGGGGAGATTCCGCAATCTGATTTAAAACAATAAGATGACTGAGACAGATCTTACGATTTAAAATAATTTATAATTTTATTAACAGGTTCAGTAAATCATAAAATCCTAATCAACACAAGCATGAAAAAGCCATGGGTCTCTTTTATCCTGATCATAATACTTGGTACGACCATTATGATCAGTTGCGAAAAATCCCGGCCATTTGGCGAACCTGAGAAGCAGGCAGTGCGCGATACCATCGGTAAACTTATGCAAAACATTGCTGCATATGCTGAAATGGCCAATACCGATTCCACCTTCCGGTGGCTCAGTGATGATGCGGCTTCCGTCTTCTTTTCAGGCGGTCTGGCCTATTCAAAACCAGAGCTTATCAACAGATTCAGGGATGCCTACCTTAACCTCAAGGAGCAGCACTTCGAACCACTCAGCGACCAGGTGCTGGTATTTTCACCTGAGGCGGCAGCTTTTATTGCAGTGCAGAAGGGCAGCAATGTCAACCTGAATAATGAAAGGACCGAGGAGTTTCTTCTCGAAACATGGCTCTGGCAGCGCGAACCTTCAGGGTGGAAGGTTGTTCACTATCATGAGTCCTATCCTCATATGCCTGACCAGGATCAGAAAACCCAGGTAGAACAGGCACTTGCCGAACTGGCAAAGAATATAAGCGAGAAAACACTGACACCTGCAGAGATGCCCTCCATTCTGACGGATTATCTGACAAAGAATACCTTTATCTATGGTGCAACCCTTGCTTTTGCCCCAGGTGAGAAGGAAGGAACAAAACATGAGGCAGCACCCTATATTTACCGTTCCGGTAATGAGTTCAGACAAACCGAACTACAGGAACATTACGACTATACATTAAGTGAGTGGTATTCAGAACCGGTAAAAATCAAAGCACCTTTCTGGAGTAATCCCTATTATGATGCCGGTGGAGGTGGAGTTGTGATGGTAACTTACTCCATCCCTCTGTATGATCAGAAAAGTAACCTGATAGGTGTTCTGACCAGTGACCTGGAGCTCAAATAAAAATTAGCACATAACCAGTGTAAATTTCAATTGAAAAGTATACCACTTACTAACAGGCACGTCAATCTTTTTAATAAAACCTTTTTTGAAATCATAGGTTCGTTATTTCATCGGGATAACACTAATCACCTGCCATAATAAGTAAGGCTTCGTGCGATGCAAGGCCAGCGGAATGCGACTTATTCAACCAGTAATTTGACCGTGGTGGACTGATCGCCGCAACGCATGGTACAGAAATAAAGTCCGGGAGCTACCATTTCACCAGCTTCGTTTTCCCTATTCCAGATCAAGCTTTGATCGCCCGCCATGATTCTGTTGTTAATAAGCGTTTTGACTTTTAAACCCATCAAATTCGAGATCTCGACAGAAACCTGTTGTGGGTCCGATAATGAAAAAGTGATAAGTGCCTGATCGACTACCGGATTGGGAAAAACCTTCAGTGCTGCTTTAGCTCGTGTATCCGGATGATTGACGCCTACAGTCGTTGTAAAGTCTACGGTAACCATTTCCGACTTGCCGACATAATATACCGCCTCAATGCCAGCAGTATATGAATGTCCTGGAAGCAGGTTTCCGAACGAATATTCCAGGGGATTGCTCTCAAGGGTACCGGTTTCAACAGCGGCTACAAATTCCCCATCCAGGTAAATATTATAACTTTTCGGAAAATAATTGTATGCATCGCTGAAATCATCACTGCCATTGGTCTGGAACCACCAGGTAAAATCTACTTTACCAATAACCAGGCACTCTGGATTTTCCTGCCTGTCATATACGTCATCCACTCTCATTACTCCATAATAGCCGTTTTCTGCATTATAATGGACAACAAATCCTCCGATTCCGGATGGATTGGTTGTCGCATCGAGTACATTTTGGTTCAATATATAATTCAAATTACCGGCATTATTGATCGCCGAAATAGTTGGAACGTCGGCAAGTGCATAATTAAAACTCGGTTGTGGGTCGATCTGATACCATTCAAACCAAAGACCTTCCCGATCGTTATATTTTGGCCAATTATGTTCCCATGACCAATGTCTCCACCTGGAATTCACAAAATGTTCCTCTGCACCAAACGTGATATAATTTTCTTCCGGATTGGGCCAGGTGCACTCCCAACCTACCGACCATGGATAACCTATGAATGTACCTCCAATGACATCATTATTGGCATTGGGTTGTTCCCAGGTAAAAAGTCCGTTCGTTGCATTTACCATAGGATTAACAGGTGCAGCCAGCGTATTGAAATAGAATTCTTTTTTGGCATAGTTTGGGAAAAAACTAGTATCGCTATAGCCATCACTATAATTGGTCGTTACACCTGATACATAGGTCGCTCCCAGACTTAATCCTGTAAATGTAAATTGTTCATCGGTCGTGGTCGAAATGAAATTACCATTGAGATATACATTATATTCGATGACGGTCGGCTGTCCGGGTCCTCCACCATACGCTGGTTTGTTCCATGTGAATAAGGCTGTAGCTGAAGCCAGATCATTAACAACTTCCAGATTATCAGGACGTGAATAAACTGTCTCACTGAAATAAAAACTATAAAAAGCGGTATCCGACGAATTCCCGTCGTCATCAACAGCAAGGATTCCCGCCTGATGATAAACATTGGGAGCAATACCGCCCGGTACGGTTTGATCAATGAAATATGCATACCCTTGTGACCAGTACGGACCGCCTCCCATATTATTGACCACCACTGCACCATCTAAAAATACCACAAAATGATCAACTCCCTGCTGGTTTTCATTCCATCCCAGCAATGCATGGGGTGGATAGGAGGGTTCAAATCTGATCCGAATCGTTAAATCGGACGGAGGTTCTGGTTGTGCTGCGATAAAATCCATGTTCAGGAGAAGAAATCCCAATAAAATAAGGTACACTCTTTTCATGGTTCATTGAGTTAATTTTTCAGGTGCAAGTTACCGACACGGTTAATGATCACAAAAAAAATGATGTTGACAATTTGTTTACAGAATATCCGATTTCTCAACATCATGTTGACATTGGCATTACAGGTCTGACCTCCTTCTTTATCCTGTTGGAGTGATTGCTGGATTTCAAAAAAAAATGATCGAACCTTCATTAAAGCAAAAGGATCAGAGAGTCCTCAGAAAAGTTGTCAGATCAACATCAGCACCATCAATACCCAGCTTTTTTCTCAAACGGTGCCGGGCCGTATCAACACTTCTCGGCAATGACTGAATAATAGCTGCGATTTCTTTTGAGGACATGTCGAGGCGTAAAAGGGCACACAAACGCCTTTCATTTGTTGTCAGAGACGGAAACTGTTGATCGAGTTTATTGAAAAAGGATTCATGCACCTGGCTGAAAGATAGTTCGAAATCTTCCCAGCCTTTCTTCTCCGTTGTGCTGCTTAAATTATCCAAGATATCATCAAGGATCCACCTCGATTCTTCGGGCAACAGGGTCCGTTTGTCTTCAATGTTTTTGATCACATTACCGATGATTTCATTTTTTTTCTGGGCAACCAGCAAATTGCTGGCTGTTTCTTTATTCTTGAGTTCAATTTTACTGGTGAGATTTTCCTTTTCAAGGATGGTATTTCTTGTTTTAACTTTTTGTCGCGTATAGAGCAAGATAAGGATGATAATGGTCATAATCAGGCAGGAAAAAATCAGCAGGAAAACGTAAAGCCGCTTCTGGTAACGCAAAGCGACCTTCTGTTGATTTCGTTCCATTTCCATCTGGTATTTGAGTTCTGTAAATTCCAGTTTACTATTGATTTGGTTTAACGAATCAGCATATTCATAGTGTAATTGCTGATACCAGTATGCACTGTCCATCTGTCCCTTTTCATAAAAAGCCTGCTTGATCAAATCTGAGATATCGGTCAGATTCTCATCAGAATTGATTTGCCTGGACAATGTCAGTCCCTTATGTAAAAAACTCAGTGCCTTATCGTAGTTGCCATTTTGCAGGTGCAGGGATCCTAACTGCAATAAGGTGATACTCTCCCAATAAGGATTTCCAACTTTCATGGCAAGTTCTAACGCCAGCTGACTGTAATAGAAAACCGAATCTGACTGGTTCATATTCTCCTTAATATCCGACAGGTTAATGTAATTCTTCGATAACCAGTAAATATTCCCTTCCTTAATATTCAGATCGATAGCGTTACGAAAATAGATTTCAGCTGACTGATCATCTTTCATAAGAAAATAGTATTGGCCGATATTGTTCATGGATGCTGCAATTCCATGTTGATGCCTGGCTTTTTGATAACAATCCAACGCCCCTATAAAATATTCATACATAATTCCATATTCCTTTTGGGAAGCAAACAATTGTCCGATTTTCCGCTGAACATCACCCATTCCAACCAAATCGCCACATTCACGAAACAAGGTAAACGATATTTTGTACTGCTCCAATGCCTTGTTATAGGAATGCTGACTCATGTCGTTACTGCCAGCTAATAGATAGTATTTGGCCAACAACTCCTTATCATCAATCCTTTCAGCGAAATCTTTCAGGCGATCCGTGCATTTCTTAGCCATTTCGTATTTCCCCAATTCCATGTATATTTCGCTTTTATTGATCAGGGCTAAAATTTCACCTTTCTCATTTCCTTCATTTCTTGACGTTGTGATGGCTTTTTGTGCGAAAAAGAGCGCAGAATCCAGATTCCGATACTTGTAATGATCGGCCAGTTCGTTTAAAAAATCAATGTTAACATTCTGATCAACTGTATTTTCAAGTGACTTCAATAAACTGTCCGCCTGACTGAAACTCAATAGGACGAATCCAGAAGTAAAGACGATGAGTAAGGTTATTCTCAGTGCTTTATACATATCTTTTTGTCTATTGCTACAGAAACGAGATGAAAAGGGTCCCTTTTATCCTCAAAGTTAAATACAATTCTTAATCCTCACATCACCAAGCCACGCATACGGCTAAAACTTAACTGAGATAGCCCCCTGCCCGGCAAATCCAATGACAAATCCATATCTTTTCAGGATCAATGTGTAACCGGGTCCGAAGCGCTGTGCATAACGTTGGAACGGAACCGAACTGATGTATGACGGAACGCTTTATGCGACCGGCCTGTGTGAGTAACGGCTTCCACCGCTACATCGCTACATTTCTACCCCGCACCAGGAATGAGACAGGATTTTGGAAAAAACGTCGTTAGAAAGCTATTTCGAATCAATCATCTTGTAACAAACCATTTCCAGCCTTGAAACATCTCAAATTTCCGGACCTGGAAGAAAGAACTGGTCAATTTATCCGGCGTATCCACTTAGTTATTAAATTTGTTTATTTAAACCAGATAATGAAAATGGAAATTCAAACCGACCGTCAGATCAACCGGACCATAATCTTTTGTTCTGGCCGTTTAGATGCTGCCAGTGCTCCGGATTTCGAGAAAAGAATCCTTGCCATTTTTAAAGATCAAGTGGTAACGACATGTCTCGATTTCTCTGGTGTGAGTTATATGTCAAGTGCAGGAGTACGATCACTCATTTTTCTCTTTAAGGAAGCAAAGGGTCTCAGAAAAAAGGATGGTACGAAGATAGCTCCACTGCCACTGTTACGGCTTATAAATCCTTCAGCGGTTGTACAGAATATACTTGATATGGTTGGATTGAAGGAATCCATGCTCGTAGGAGATGTTGGTACAGTGAAATCTGCCTCCATGGAGACAGAGGGGGTTTCGTACAAGGATCTGCTTCAGAAGGTTCGGGTATTTTTCCCTTCCCCGATATCTGATCCTGTTCACGATGCTTACTTCATCCAATCTGTTGCCAAGGGCTTAAATGCCATTGATAATCTGAAAGGCAGGCAACCTTTTCTTGGGACACGAACCAAACTGGAATATGATTTGGCCAGATCAGGAAAGCTGTCTGATAAAATGTCTTCACTTGAAGAAACAATCCTTGCCATCGCGAATTACATGCAGGGTAATTATATATGGGGTCATCCTCACACACAGGAAAATGTCATTCCCCCGCCGACTATAGCTTCTATTATAGGTCAGTTATTCTGCTCAATATACAATCCGAATGTCATATGGGATGAATATAGTCACAAGCTGGGTCAGGCTGAAATTGAGGTGGCTGGTATATGTGCAGACCTGGTGGGTTATGATCAGAAGACATCAGTTGGTATTTTTACCTTTGGGGGTACAGGAACCATCTTATACGGTGTGAAATTGGGTATTGAAAAAGCTTCTCCCGGAGTTTTCAGGAAAGGCTTACATGAAAAGCTGTATGTTGTAGCTTCAGAAGCTGCTCATTATGCTAAGCTTAGCGTTCTTGGATGGCTTGGTATCGGCCTGGAGAACTTTGTTTCGGTGCCGACTGACAGTGACAATTCCATGGACCTTATTGCACTGGAGACAACTTTGCGTAAAATACTGGAGAAAGGGGAGAAGGTCGCATGCATCATCACCACAATGGGAACCACAGATGCTTTCGGAATAGATAACCTTGAATACGTTGTACGCTTACGCGACAAACTGATGGATGAGTATATGCTCTCCTACCGTCCGCATGTTCACGCAGATGCAGTGATCGGCTGGGCATGGGCAGTATTTAATGATTATGACTTCGAAGGCAATCCGCTGGGATTTCCAATGAGAACACTCCGGTCCTTATGGGATACCTATATCAATTTACGTGCACTTCACCTTGCCGATTCCATTGGGTTGGATTTTCATAAATCCGGATACGGACCGTATGTGTCAAGTATGATCATGTGTAAGGACCGTAAGGATCTTGACCTGATCACAAGGGATAATTCGATTATGCCATATATGTTTCAATTTGGCAACTATCATCCTGGTGTATTCACTTTAGAGGCATCTCGTTCGGCAGGCTCCGTGCTCTCAGCCCTGGCAAACTTAAAACTTCTGGGTAAGGAGGGATACCAGACCATTATCGGTCATATCGTCAGCATGGCTGAAACATTGCGCGCCAGCATTGAAAAAGCACCCAATGCCTGCCTGGTGAATAATTACAACTATGGACCGGTCACCCTCTTCAGGTCGTATCCTGATGGAGTGGATGCAGTTACTTCATTTCTCGAAGAGACCACAGATCCCGGTAAAGTGGACCAATTGAAGAAATATGATGAATACAACCGGAGAATTTTTGACATTCTTTACCGGCAAATGGAAGAAGGGAATGGCATCGCCCTGTCGTATACTGACCGATCACGACTGACTTCATATGGGGAACCCGTACTGGCTTTGAAATCATTCGTTATGTCTCCTTTTATAGATGAGGCAGCAATGGATTTCTTAATGACCTGTCTTGAGAATGCCAGGAAGGAATGTACATTTGTTTGATGAACCATTTTATTATCAATGAAATAGAGTGGTCAACGTTTTCAGGGTGGTAATACCATCAGCTTTGTTTCCATCTATTTTACCTTCAGTAATTCATCCAAACCTGCAATCTTGAAGGTCTTCTTGATGACCGGCGAGGCGCTGGTTATGTTGAAACGGCCCTCTTCCACCAGGCGTGAAATGACAATACAGGAACGGATAAACGAGGATGCGATGTACGTTACATCCTTCACATCGAAACAGACTTTCAAGCTTGCCGGATTTGAAAGTGCCTCTTTGCTTTCGCTGATCTTTTCCGTGACCCTGGAAAGGAAATCCTCATTGTTTTCGGTTCCCATTCTTCCGCTGAGTAAGCAAACCAGCTTATTCTCGGGCTTACTGAAATTAAATTCCATCATGTCATTGATTTTTATAATATGCTGAATCAAGATTTTTCCCGGTGAATTTTTCCGAATAGTACCTATCCAGATTGAAATTATGGAAATTATAATTAGGTCTTCGGCGGGCGACACGCTGGATATTGATCAGGTGCTGGGCCGAGATGTTTTCCGTCGTAATGTTCTTTCCGCCCGTTCCGCAGCCCAGCGTCAGCGAGGGAGCCAATGTATTGTACGTCCAGCCGACGGCGCCCTGGGATGATGGGGTATTCACCACAATACGGCCGGCATTCATGATCTGTGCAAACTCCATGATCCTTTTGTCATCGTTCGCATAAATGCTGGCAGTATGCTCGATGCCGCCGAGGAAATTGAGGTCGATGCAGGTCTTGATGGCGTCGTTGTAGCTGTCGCATTCAAAGTAGCCCAATATCGGAGCCAGGATCTCGCAGGAAATCGGGTAGTCTTTACCAATGCCACTCAGCGGAGCAAGCATGAGATGAACGTTTTCGGGCAACATGATCCCGGCAAGATCTGCAATATAGCTTGCCGGTTTGCCGACAATAGCCGCATTCATTCCGCCGGAAGACGGATCGATCGCGACTTTTTCCAGTTTTTTCACCTCTTCAGGATTGAGAAAATAGCCTCCTTGCTTTTTAAATTCCGCCATCACCTTTGCGGAGATTTTTTTCTCCACAATGATGGATTGCTCGCTGGCACAGATGGTGCCGTTGTCAAAGGTCTTTGATGAGATCACGCTGCTTACGGCAAATGGGATATCGGCGCTTTTATCGATAAACACCGGCACGTTTCCCGGCCCGACGCCGATGGCAGGATTCCCGGAGCTATATGCGGCCCTGACCAGCCCTGTTCCGCCTGTTGCCAGGATCAGTGCCAGCTTTGCGTGGGTCATGATGGCATGTGTAAGGTCCCGTGAATGTTCCTGTACGATCTGCAGGCAGTCGTCCGGGGCGCCGGCTTCCAGGGCGGCTTCATAACAGATCCTGACCGCTTCCTTTCCGGCGTTGACGGCATTCCTGTGTACGCTGAAAATCACCGGATTCCGGCTTTTCAGACAAATCAATGTCTTGTAAAGGACGGTTGAAGTTGGGTTGGTGACAGGAACAATGGCAAAAATCGGCCCTAAAGGCTGCGCTATTTCCGTGATACCCGTCAGGTGGTTTTCGGAGATGACTCCCGCCGTTTTCAGGTTTTTAATGCTCTCATAAACCAGCTGGGTGGCAATTACATTTTTGAGCACCTTATGCTGCCAAATGCCCATGCCGGTTTCCTCGTGGGCCATTTTGGCCAGTTTTATCCGGGCATTAAAACCCGCATGGAATACTTTTTCTACGATCCGGTCGGTCTGCTTCTGGTCAAGCTGCTGGAAAACAGCCGCAGCGATCTGTGCTTTTTCGAGCATTTCATCGGCCATTTTTTTAAAGTCGCTCATCGTTTTTATTATTTGGTTGATCTTCTAAGGATGAATCTGTCAATGCATTTCGGAAGACAGAATTTTTTTTGAAAGGACCAGGATGTTGCAGTCATTTATCCTTTGGTAATCCACCTTATCCATCACATTCCTGATCAAGTAAATTCCCAGACCACCCGCTTTACGTTCTCTTGCGGGCTTGTCGAGGTTATCGGGCGGAGGCACCAGTAGAGGATTAAACGCTGCGCCATGATCGGTAAATGATATCGTGAGGTGATCGCCTTCCTTTACCAGTTCCACCAGGATATCGTCCCTGGTCATTTCTGTTGTGTAGCCATACCGGATGATGTTGGAGACGACTTCCTCGGATGCCATGTTCAGCTCAAACAATCGTTCCGGGGCAATACCCCACTCCGCCCCTGTCATCTCCAGAAAGGCGTTTAAACGCCCGAGTTCAGACATGGTGTTATGAATTGAAATTTTACGATTCAACGCTTTCCGGAAAGCTTCTTCCTGGTTTGTCTGGCCATAGGACAGAACCATAAGGGTAATGTCATCCGATTGTTCTGCCCCTTTTGTGAATTCAGCAATGCTATCCAGAATCACCTGGGTTGTTTCCTTAACTCTGGCTTCTTTACACGGGCCTGACAGAATTTCCTCCAGCCTGTTCTCGCCATAGATCTCTCCTTCCCGGTCCATCGCTTCGGTGACCCCGTCCGTGTATAGCACGATGCGGTCGCCGTCGTTTAACCTGATCTTGTTGTGATGATAGAGCCTGTTCAAAAACACTCCCAGCGGTGCACCATGCGTTTCCTTTAAGATGACGAACGTTCCGTTTTTCTTAAGGATGTAGGGATAGTTATGCCCGGCGTTACAGTATTCTAATTTTCCGGTTTTCAGGTGCAGCATTCCCAGAAAAAAAGGGTTCATCGCAATAATCCGTACCTGTTCTCATGAAGGGCATAAATTTTCAAGGCG
>JAEAMF010002403.1_pt1 | contig 10788 bp, 5 predicted proteins | sample 8958721 | NCBI WGS metagenome assembly JAEAMF01 (sample SAMN16933255, study PRJNA681124) | bioreactor sludge metagenome | isolation source: anaerobic bioreactor treating anionic surfactant - SDBS | place: India: Bengaluru | collected 2019-02-28 | reverse complement strand
GAGGTGGTAAGAAACGAAGGAGGGGTAATCGAGTTGAACATGGCCGGACTGAGTTCCGGGGTCTATCTCGTCGAGGTGACGAAGAGTTCCAAAGTGGAGGTCTTGAGAATAGTCAGACCATAGGAGGTTCAGGTGAGGAAAGCAAGGGTAAGTGTATGCGTCGTTGTGAGCAGTGTTGCGGCTTGGGCGCTCGTGACCGCTTACCATATTGACCCCAAGACTGCGGCCATGAGCGGCTGGACATCACAACAAGCGCCGAACAACCGCGTCTCGGAGATAATCACAGTTGCGTTCGACCTGCCCATAACGGCATCCCTCTTCTGCGGAAGTCCTGGTGCAGGCGGGACTTACAGCGTCGGTATCTTCAGTTACCCAGACGGGGTAGTGGAACTTGCCTACAACCACGGTGCCGAATCGCCCAAGGACCACGACTGGCTAACATGTTCACTGACTGTGGTTTACCCCGACTCGTTCATCAAGGGCCGGAAGGTCGAGGTAAGATGGACGAGGGGAGGTTCTGATAGTATCCAGTACTATTACGACGAGAGGAATCCCTACCCCGAATTCGGGTGGCTGAAGGTCGGCGGCGAGTTGGATGAGTATCAACTGGACCTCTGTATGCGGCTGGAAGGGCAGATGAAGGTTTGTCCGCCGGAGTACTTCGGGTACAACCTGGGCGGGCAGGAGCTAGTTGGCAGCCATCGTGACACTGTGAAAGCGCGCGCCCAGACAGCGGAGGTCAGAATGGACCGGTTGGGTCTCAACTGGCGGTCAGTGGAGACGGAATCGGCTGGTGCCTGGACCTTTGGCCCATATGACGACATAATCCACTGGCGGCACAAGACGGTCGGTCTTGAACTGGTCGGGCTGCTGGTGACATGTCCGAAGTGGGCGAGCACGCGCATCGACTCGGTCTGGTTCGTGGACACCATCCTCGACACCGCGTACATGCGACTCGATACGAGCATCTACTGCCCACCGTGCAGCCTGTTCTTGCCGGTGAGCAGCCAACACAACTACTGGGCGCGGTTTGTAGACACAATGGTCCGGCGCTATGGAGATAGCATCCATGTGTGGGAGTGCTGGAATGAAACGAATCTCCGTAAATTCTGGCAGGTTCCGAACTCCGGAGAGTACATCATAGGCCCGGATACCGCCCGCGGTCTGTGCTCGCTGTACATCCGGCTGTGCTGCGTTGCCGACTCAGTGATTCACGCGGCCAGCCCGGGTGACACGGTGCTGATCGGTAGCATGTCGGAAGTGGAGAATGCCACCGGCGGCAGGGTTGCCGGCAAAGACTGGCTTCGGATGTGCAACGGCATCGCTGACACCGTGTTCTGGGAAGGCGTCTCCGTGCATCCGTACTCGCCGAGCTGGGACCCCGTGTTCCGGCCTGCCCGGTTTGAGGCTGAGGCCGAGACGCTGCGCAGAGTCATGCGTGCGAATGGAGACTACGGGCCGCTCTGGATTACAGAGCTTGGGTGGAACACCGAGGCGCCTCCATCTGACCACCTGTGTTCGCCTACGACGCAGGCCGCCTACATGTGTGAGACCTTCACATCGGCCAAGGCGACGGAGGCCCAGCCCGCGGGCGGCTATGACCGGATGTGTTGGTACACGTTTCTGGACGACTATGACCACTTCGGAGTGGTGAATGATTCCTCGCAGTGCTTCGCGCCGAAGCAGTCGTTCTGGGCCAGCGGACAGACGGCAGAGCTGCTTGCCGGTGCCCGATTTAGCGGCAGGACCATCACCGGTGACCCCTGGAAGGACGAGAACACGCGCATCTTCGAGTTTGATGCTCCAGCCACCTTGGGCGGGCACAGTAGGTTCTGGGTCGCCTGGCGCAACGGAGACGCCAGCTTCGGCAACAATGAGCCGCCGCCGGTGGACGTGAGCATACCGACCAGGACCAACACGGTCGAGTGGGAATTCTGCGCCTACTCAGGTGGAAACGAGCGCCAGATCGACACGGCAGCCACCGACGGGTGGTTTGACGTGAGCTTGGGCACGAGGCCGCAGTTCATCTTCGAGCCGGAGACGTGCGAAGTCTGCCGTCCGGACATGATGGTGGACAGCATCTGGATGGTGCCGTCCGAGCCCTTGCTTGGTCAGCAGGTGAGCCTGTTCGCCAAGGTCAAGAACCACGGCAACGACTCGACTGCGTCCGGCGACCCGGTCGCAGGCCGGCGGGGTACGGTCGTGACGTTCTACCGGGACGATGAGGTGGTCGGCGAGGTGGAGTACTCGCCCGGCATCGATACCGGCAAGACGGTGCAATTCGAGATGTACTGGCTGCCGCAATACGTCGGGCTGTTCCTGCTCAAGGCGGTCGTGAATGACGGCCAGCGGTATGTGGAACTCGGGATGGACGACAATCCCGGGTATCTGCGGTTCCGCATCCGCCAGGGCGCATCGGTAACCGCATCCGTGCCGCCGGGCGGCTCGAATGTCCCGGTGGTGCTGACCGGGCTCGTGACTGCGGGTCCCGCTGATTCGTGCCGTTTCTTTCAGGAGTACCTGGGCCTCGGAGACACGGTGCTTGCAGTTGATTCAACTCCCTGGCTGCTGTTGAGCGAGGCCGAGCATTGGGAGCCGGGCGACACCGCACCGACCATCGTGGGCACGGGCGACACGGTCTGGCGGTTCACCTGCGGCGAAGGACGTTACAAGCTCCTCGCCGAGTTCTGCGACTCGGCCGGACCGCGCGAGAGCTGCTACTACTGGCAATTCGAAGGTTACCCGCCGGCGCTAGAGTCAGTAGTGGTGTTCGACTCGACCCCGCCGGTGGCGGACAGCGTGCTCAAAGGCGGCATCGTGCTCAACGCGGGCGCCCGGTTCACCAGGGAAGCGTGGTGCACGGTCCGGTCCGGCATGACCGATAGCGTGTCCGGCATGGGCGAGATACACCTCGCCAACCGCAGCACCACAGGCCTTCTCTCTGACCCGGGCTTTGACCCTACCGGCACAGGCTGGACCCTGTCCGGCCCGGCCGCATACGACAGCGCCGGCATGGTCGAGATGACGCTGAGCGCCACCCAACCGGCGCGGGTGCGGCAGTTTCTCACCGCAGCCCAGTTGACTCCGTACATCGGGCAGGAGACGCGGATGCGGCTGTCGCTCAATGCGGTATACAAGACCGCAGACCCGACCGGGAATGTACGATGGTACTGGCGATTCGGGTACGTGCTCACCCACGAGGGCACGCAGGGCACGGACACGGCCTGGCAGTGGCTGAGGGAGGAGAGCTTCGGGCCCGGGGCGATGGCCTGGGTCGGGACGCAGGAGCTGGCGACCGACCTGACGCTCTACGAGCCAGAACCTGACTCCGGCTGGACCTGGTGCGGCGGGGTGGTCGAGGCGTACCTGCCCGAGGACGCCGACGCCTCGGGCCGGGTGTATCTGGACAACGCCCGGCTCGAACCCTGGGAGCCGCACGAGCTGTACGGCTGGTGGCAGCCCTATGACACGCTCAGCTGGTGCAGCCTGGAACCGGGCACGGGCTACCGGACGGTGTGGGCGAGGTTTCGGGACAGGGCGGGCGCGCAGTGCCTTTCCGAGCCGTGCGACTCGGTCATCCTCGACATGGGCCTGCCGCAGGTATACAACGACCTGGCCAACGCAACGTGGACCAGCGGCTGGGTGGCATTCTGCGGCTGGGCGTATGATTCGGTCGCGGTCGAGGGCGACACTTGGTTTGAGTGGCGGCGGCTGTCCTACCGGCACCCGGATTCGAGCGCGTGGCTGCCGTGCGCACCGGACAGCGTGAGCTACCAGCCGGCCTGGGGCGACACCTACACCCGGGCCTACCTGGGGTGCTGGAGCACGGTAGACGTGCCCGACGGCCCGTACTACATCCGGCTCTCGGCCGCGGACTCGGCCGGCAACACGAGCGAGCACATCGGCTGGTTTGTGGTGAACAACTCGGGCGACGGCGACGCCAGTTGCTCGCTGGATGACGCCACCGTCCTGGGCGCGGGCAGCGTCTGGTGCGGCACGGGCCGGGGCATGCTGTATCACTTCGACGAGGAACTGGATTCGCTCGCGTCGTTTCAAGTCGACACCGCTGCCGTCACCGCGTTCCTGAAGCTGGCCGACGACAGCCTGCTTGTCGGCACCGGCAACCGGGTGACCAAGACGTCACAGCAGGGCGCGGGCAAACGATTGATAGCCGGCGGTTTGGGCCGGGTGTCGGACATCACCCAGGACCCGTCCGGCTCATACTGGCTGGCCGACCGGCAGCGCGGCCTTGTGGCCAAGTTCCGGCCCAACGGGACTTTGGCATTCACCCGGGGCGGGCCGGGCGCGGACTCGGTGCAGCGGCTCGACCATCCCGAGGCCATCGTGGCGAAAAACGACCAGGTATATGTGGCCGACGCCGGGAACAACCGGATAGCGGTCTGGGATACTGCCGGCAACTACCGGCACAGCATTACGGGCGACTTCTCCGGCCCGACCGCGCTGGCGGTGACAGATGCCGGCCTCATCTACGCGGTCGACACCGCCGGGACCGTGCTCGGGCTCAACCGGCTGGGGAAGCGGTTTCGGACCATCAGGGACGACGATGGCCGGGCCTACACCAAGCTCTGCCTTTCTCGGGACGAACACCACCTGTACACATACCGGGCCGCAAGCAGGGAGCTGTTGCGCTACCGAATCATGAGCGACGAGAGCATCCCGGGCGGGGGCGGTCAGCAAGGCGGCGGCCGGATGCCGATACAGGCGATGCTGCATGCCTGCCGGCCGAATCCGTTTAGCCAGAGGACGCTGATAAGCTACCAGTTCCCGCAGGCCGGTAGAGTTGTCCTGCGAGTGTACGACGCTTCGGGCCGAGTCGTGAAGACCCTTCAGAACGGCATGCAGGAGCGCGGCAGCCACACGGTCAGTTGGGACGGCCGGGATGACAAGGGCCGGTCTGTAGCCAACGGCGTGTACTTCTACCGCGTTGATGCGCCGGGGCTGAAGGATACGAAGAAGGCGGTCGTAACGAAGTAGCTCTTTGGATTTGAACTAGCAGGGCGTACGCCCCCCCTGAGGACTTGACGCCCGGCAGCTCTTCCGCCGGCGCCGAGGGCCGGAAGCCAAGCGGCCCGGCTTCCGGGCGCGTCGGGCCCGGTATGTCAGGGCAGTACCAGCAGTTTGGCCCGGGCTGTGCCGTACCGCACGAGGTACGCGCCCGGGGCGAGTGACAGGGGAATTGAAACCGTCGAGGCCGCGACCGGCACGGTGAGGGCGCAGATGCCGGCGGAGTTGAAGACCCGGATATAAGTCGGACGACCACCGCCCGGACTGAGCGTCAGACGTACCGCCGCGCTCGCCCGGGCCGGGTTTGGTTCCACGCGCAGCGTCGGGGTCCGGGCCGCCGTTCGGCGGCCGTCCTCGATCCCGGTGAGCGAGTAGCTGACCTCAAGACGCGGGTCGGCAGTCGTGTCCGGGGCTTCGCGGGAGCGGAACTGGACGACGTACTCGGAGTCGGTCTCGGCAGTGCGCAGGCAGAACCCGTGGTTCGGGCTGCCGTCCACCCAGGCCTGTACCCGGGCGCGCACGTCGACGTCGAGAGTGCACGGGCTGGTCGAGATACCAAAATGTGTCTGCGCGAAGGTGTCGAAGCCGGGCCGGTTGTTCCACGTTACCAGCGTTTCGGCCCAGGCCGCGGCGGCCGATGAGCACCAGCATTCCGCCGCGCCGACGCGGTCCCAGCAGACCAGGCGCAGGGTCGCCTGCTCGACGGTGCTGCCGGGCGGGATGGCGGCCAGGTCGAACTGCAGCAGCGTCTGCTCGTACCAGGGCGTCGGCATGCTCGGCCAGCGGGTGACCGCGAGGTAGGTCCAGCCGCCGGTGTTGCGGTCCGGCAGGTCCGATGTGGCGAAAGCATCGGCCGCCGGCCAGAGCCGGACCGTCTCCGCGCACCAGCCCCACCCGGCAAGGAAGCCGAGAACGAACAGCCCGCGCAGTCGTACACGCATGCTGAAGTGATACACAGGAAATGGCCGCGGTCAAGGTCGAGCCGAATGCGGCGCTGGTTTGACACTCGCGGGCGCGCGAATAGAATGGCCGCATGAGAATCGTGAGACTGTTCTGTTGCGCCGCCGTGGCGCTTTGTTTTGTCGCCTGTCCCGGCAAGCCGAAGGCCACCGGCGGCAAAGTCTCGGTGACCTTCTGGCACGCGATGGGCGGCCCGCTGGGCGACGCGCTCAAGGCAATGGTCGAGCAGTTCGAGCAGGAGAACCCCGACGTCCACGTCGAGCTGGTCTCGATGGGCGGGTACTCGACCCTTTCCCAGAAGCTGATGGGCGCGGTCCAGGTGAACGCACCGCCGAACATGGCCCAGATGTACGAGTCGTGGACCAGCCAGTTCCACCTGCTGGGCAAGCTGGTCGTCATCGATTCGCTCGCCAGCGGGCCGGAAGGGCTTTCCGCCGACGACCTCGCCGATTTCTACCCGGCGTTCGTCGCGGATAATTCCTGGGACGGTAAGCTCGTGACGCTGCCGTTCAACAAGTCGGTGCCGGTGTTCTTCTACAACATCGAGATGCTCAAGTCGGCCGGGTACGAGAAGTTTCCCGCGACCTGGCCCGAGTTCCGGGTGATGGCGAAGAAGCTGACCGACCGGGAGAAGGGCATCTGGGGCACCGTCGGCGGGGTGAACGCGTGGATGTTCGGTTGCATGCTGCGCCAGCTCGGCGGCGACTTCACCAACGAGGAATGGGGCAAGGCGACCTACAACGAGCCGCCGGGCGTGCAGGCGGCGCAGTTCATGTACGAGCTGGTGGCGGTCGATTCGAGCGCGATGTTCGGCGTCGGCTACGACCCGCAGAACGACTTCCTCTCGGGGAAGATCGGCTGCATCTGGGGCACGTCGGTGTCGTGGGCGTTCATGCAGGAGAATATGACCTTCCCGGTCGGCATCGCCCGGGTGCCGTCCTGGACCACGCCCAACGTGCTGTCCTTCGGCACGAACGTCGGTATCTTCCGCACCGGCACGCCGGAACAGGTGCGGGCGTGCTGGCGGTTCATCAAGTGGTTCACCGGCCCGAAGCAGCAGGCGGAATGGGCGACCAGGACGTTCTACGTGCCGGCCCGGAAGAGCTCGCTTGAGGAACCGGCGTACCAGGAGCTGCTGGCGAGGATTCCCGGCCTGGCGGACGAGCTGGCCCAGCTCGATTACATGTCGTTTGAACCGAAGAGCGAGGAGTGGTTCAACGGGCGGAAGACGCTGGACGACGCGCTGGAGAGAATCATGCGCGGCGAGGCGACGGCGCAGCAGGCACTTGATGAGGCGGCAACGGAATACCAGAAGGAAATCAAGAGATGAGATGTCAGATGGCAGATGTGAGACGTGAGATGTCAGACGTCGGAAGGCGGCGGGCGATGAGTGCCCGGCGGTCAGCGGTCCTCTGCTTGAGCTTGGGCTTGAGCTTCCTGTACGCGTTTGCCCAGGTCCGGCCGATTCGCGATGTTCGCCAGAACGACAGCCAGGGCAACCCGCTGCTTAACGGCCAGAGCGTTACCGTCACCGGCCGGGTGACTGAGGCCGGCCATTTCGGCGGCTGGGGTCCAGCGTACGTACAGGATGCGACCGGCGGCGTGGCCATCTATGGTTCGCAGGTCGGCAGTATCAGCATCGGCGACAGCATCACGGTGACCGGCACGGTGAAGCCGTTCTACGGCCTGGCCGAGCTGGACCCGATTTCGAACCTGGTGAACCACGGCGCGGCCGGCACGCCGGCGGGCCGGGTCGAGGCGCTGCGGTTCATCGACCAGATTGACACCGCGGCCGGGTACGTGGAGAACGAAGGCTGGCTGGCGAGCTTCGAGAAGGTGTTCATCATCCATACACCCGGCCAGCAGTTCGCCGGCAACCAGAACTACACCGTGGCCGACGCGGGCGGCTACAACGCCCAGCTGCGGATTGACGCCGACTGCGGCGAGCTGGTCGGGATGACCATTCCGGACGACTCGATCACCCTGACCGGCATCGTCGCCCAGTACAAGCCGAGCGCGCCCTACCTGGGCGGGTACCAGTTGATGCCGCGCGTCGCGGCGGACGTCGGCGCCGAGGTCGAGGTGATGTCCATCGCCGACGCCATCAAGGACGAGAACGGCGACCGGAAGCCGGACCGGCTCGGCCAGTCGGTGACGGTCACCGGCACGGCGACGGTGGCGTCGGGCGTGTTCAACCCGACCTACCTTGATATCTACGTCCAGGACGCGACGGCCGGGGTCAACGTGTTCAGCTTCGCGATGCAAACCGTGGCCGAGGGCGACAGCTTCATCGTGTCCGGCACGGTGGACCAGTACCGGGGCAAGACCGAGATATCGGACGCGGCGCTGACGCTGGTGGCGTCGGGCCGGCCGCTGCCGGAACCGAGGGTGATAACCTGCAGCCAGGTGCCGGCCGAGCAGTTCGAAGGCCAGCTGGTGAAGGTCGAGGACGTCACCGCGGAGCCCGGGGTGCTCGAGGGCAACTCCAACTATGACGTGACCGACCAGACCGGCACCGCGACGATGCGCATCGACGGCGACACCGACATCCCGGGCCTGGAGCTGACCGCCGAGCCGTTCACGCTCGTCGGCATCGTGAGCCAGTACGCCTACGACACCGTCAACCTCGACGACGGCTACCAGTTGACGCCGCGCTCGCGCGCGGACTTCTCGGCCAGCGGTGAGACCCTGCCGCTCATCACCATCGCCGAGGCGCAGCGGCCGGGCGCGGACGGCGTGACGCCGGCGCTGCTCGACTCGGTCGTGCGCGTGCGGGGGAGAGTCACCGGGCCGGCGTCGTCGTTCACCTCGGGTTCGTACAAGAGCCTGTACATCGAGGACGGGACCCAGGGCGCGAACATCTACCGGTGCAGCTACCCGCAGTCGCAGGAGCTGTTTCTCGACAGCCTCGGCATCGAATGGGAAGTCATCGGCACGGTCACGGAATACAACGGCCTGACCGAGATTGCCATGGGCTCGATGAGGGTTACCGACTCCAACGCGGTGCCGGTCACGCCGCGGTCTCTGCCCTACAACGCGCCGCTGACCGAAGGCATGGAGAGTGACCTGGTGACGTTCGTGGGCGACGTCGTGCAGCCGGCGGTGCGCTCCGGCTCGGGCTACAACGTCACGGTCAAGAACGGCACCCCGGCGGTGACCATCCGGATTAACGATATCGCCGGCGTCCTGATCGGCGAATACCTGCGCAAGGCCGGTTCGCGCGTGCGCTTCACCGGGGTGGTCGGCCAGTATGACTACGAGGCGCCGTTCAACACCGGTTACCAGTTGCTGCCCAGGTTCAACTCCGACGTCCGCGACACGACCGCCGGCTTCCCGCCGGCCGAGCAGGTCGAGCTGGCCGACCCGGACCCGAACCCGTTTTCCCCGGCCGGTGGCCAGGTGGCGACCATCCAGGTCAACGCGCCGGCGTCCTGGCGGCTGACGGTCACCATTTTCGACATGGACGGGCGGGCGGTCCGGGAGTTGCTGCGCGACGGCGGCGGCGGCTACCACGAGTTCAAGTGGGACGGAACCGGGAACACGCTGCGGGCCCTGCCGGCGGGCACCTACCTGGTGAATGTCAAAGCGGTCAAGCCCGGCGGCGGGGTCGCGACCGCGGTCCGGCCGGTCGTAATCGCCTTCAAGTAGGGTCGAGGTAGTTTTCCCATCCCGGGGCGGCACAAGCCGCCCCGGTGCTTTTTCCTGGCAGCCAATGGAAAGAGAAGCGGCGCCGTCCGGCGCCGCTTGAGTCGACCAGTGCTGCTACCAGCGGCCCCGGGTTCCGAAGTCGCGGCGCGGGCCGCGGTCGCGGTCACGGTTGCCGAAGGAACGGCCGCCACCGCCGCCGCCGCCGGGTCCGCGCTCGGACCGTTCGCGTGCCGCGTTGACGGTCAGCGGCCGGCCGTCCAGCTCGTAGCCGTTGAGCGCGGCGATCGCCGCCGTCGCTGCTTCGTTCGAGGCCATCTCGATGAAGCCAAACCCGCGCGAGCGCTGGGTGAACTTGTCCTTCACGATTTCGGCGGAGGACACTTCGCCGTGTTTGCCGAACAGCTCGGTGAGCTGCGACTCGGTAGCGCTGAAGGGCAGGTTCCCTACGAAGATGCGCTGTGCCATGCTGTTACCTCCGAGAGGTGTTGTGCTTGGGTCGTTAATGGGCGCTTTGGCGCGGGCAGTTCACCCCGGGCGTTCGGGCCGATTGTCGAGCTCAAGCGTGGTTAGGACCTTGGGTGCTGAGTGTGTTGGGTGGAAGGTCCCTTGACAGCCAACCGGGAATCATAGCGGCGGGCGCAGGCAAGTCAAGGAACGAGTTGGGGATGGCCGGCTACCAGCGGACCAGGATGCCGCCCCAGGTCAGGCCGGCGCCGAAGGCGACGAGGGCGGTGACGTCGCCGGGCTTGATGAGCCCTGCGCGCCGCGCCTCGTCGAGCGCGATGATGGTCGTGGCCGAGGAGGTGTTGGCGTACTTATGGATGTTGACGAACACCTTCTCGTCCGGCAGCTTCAGCGCCTTGCCCACGGCCTCGATGATGCGCAGGTTGGCCTGGTGGGGTATCAGGAGGTCGATGTCGGTGAGCTTGAGTCCGGCGGAGCGCAGCAGTCTCAGGACGACCTTGGTCATGCTGCGGACGGCGACCTTGAAGATGGCGTTGCCGTTCATCCTCAGGTAGTGGAGGCGCTGCCGCACCGACTCCTCGGTTGTCGGGATAGCCGAACCGCCCGCCGCCATGTAGAGGTCCGGGCCGCGAGTGCCGTCGGCGCCGAGGTAGTCGGCGATGATGCCGCGGCCGGGGTCGCTGCCGCGCC
>JAEAMF010002402.1_pt1 | contig 10789 bp, 9 predicted proteins | sample 8958721 | NCBI WGS metagenome assembly JAEAMF01 (sample SAMN16933255, study PRJNA681124) | bioreactor sludge metagenome | isolation source: anaerobic bioreactor treating anionic surfactant - SDBS | place: India: Bengaluru | collected 2019-02-28 | reverse complement strand
AGCCGATCTGAACACCTACTCCAGCTGAGACGACTGCTCGGCCAACCAGCGCTCAAAGCTGTCGGCCGGCATGGGTCGACCAATCAGGTACCCTTGCCCCTGGTCACACCCGGCATTGCGTAAAAATGCATACTGGGCATGTGTCTCGATACCTTCTGCCGTAATGCGAAAGCCCAACGCGTGCCCCAGGTCAATGATCGACTGGGTTATTGCAACCCCATCGTCATCATCAGGCAGGTCCTTGATGAACGTGCGGTCGATTTTCAGGTGATCAATCGGCAGCACTTTCAGGTAGGCCAGCGAAGAGTAGCCCGTACCGAAGTCGTCGACAGCCGTTGCCACGCCCATCTGCTGCAACTGCGTAAGAATCTCGCAGGCGTGCTGCGGGCTCTCCATGAGCAAGCTCTCGGTAATTTCCACCTCCAGCAATGTTGCGGGAAGATCGTAACGTTGCAAGGCACGAGACAGGCTCTCGACAAAGTTGCTACGCTCAATCTGCAACGCCGCCACGTTGATTGCCAACGGCCCGGGCAAGCGTTCACGCGCACGCCAGCAGGCAAGCTGAGCGCACGCAAGATCGAGTACTTTCTCGCCGAGCGGAATGATCAGACCAGTACGTTCGGCCAGGGGAATGAAATCTGCCGGAGACACCAGGCCGCGCTCTGGATCACGCCAACGCAACAACGCTTCTGCACCTTCGACACGACCACTGAACAGGTCGATCTTGGGTTGGTACCACAGTTCGAATTCATTCTGCTGCAACGCTCGGCGCAACGCGCCTTCAAGAAAGATCCGCTGCTGCAACTGCTGGGTCATGTCGGGATGGTAGATGCGATAGGTGTTACGACCGCTCTCCTTGGCTGCGTACATCGCCGTATCGGCATGGCGCAGCAAGCTGTCACAGGTGTGCCCGTGCTCGGGGTAGAAGGCGACACCTATACTGCCTGTGACCAGCGCGGCCGTACCCTTGAGGTCGAAGGGCTGCTGCATGGCCAGCAGCAACCCTTGCACCTGCGCCATGACCTGCTCGTCCTGTGGGCAACACAACACAAATGCAAACTCATCGCCGCCCAAACGGCACGCTGTATCCTGAGCCGTGAGCAGCCCGAAGAAACGCTGGGTTGTCTGCTGAAGAAGTAGATCGCCCAACGGGTGACCGAGGCTGTCGTTGACCAGTTTGAAACCGTCGATATCCAGTATCAACACGCCAAGGCGCTCGCCGTTGGCCATGGCGAGTTCAAGGCGCTGATGGAACAACAGCCGATTAGGCAGCCCCGTCACGGCATCATAATGCGCCGACTGCTCAAGCTGAGCCTGCGAGCGCTTCAGCTCATCGTTACGCTGATGAATCACCTGGTTGCTACGGATCAACTGCGCTACGAACAAGCAGAACACGCCGGTGCAGGCCAGGGAGAACATAAACAGCGGCGAAGCGAACAGGCTCATCGTCGGCCAACCGCCCTGAGGGGTTGCTGCCAACTGCCAATGCCCACCCGGCACATCAACGTTGAGCGTCACGCCAGGCTCGTTGAACAACGTAGCCTGACCCCAAATGACCGCGCCTTGATCCCCGCGACCGTCGGCGCCCCGCAAGGCCAGTTCAAACGCGCCGTCTTGATCCAGGCCCGCGGCCTTGAGCAGGCGGTCGGTATCGGCAACGATCGAGAGGTTGCCCCAATAGGTATTGCCCGACGGGCCACCGACAAACACGGGACGCCGGTAGATCAGCCCTCGCCCGCCTTGATAAAGGTCAACGGGCCCGGCCAGCACCGCATGATGACTGTCCCGCGCACGCTGTAGCATCGGGTATTGCGTCGGCAATGTCCGATAGTCCAGACCGAGGACACGTTGATTGCCCTCCAGTGGGAAGACATCAGCGACAACATCCGAGGGTGCCACAGCGATGTGCCGTATATAGGGCACTGAAGCGATGGCCTGACGAGCCATGTTGTGGAAATGTTCAGGCGTGATGGTGCCATCAGCGCTGATGAGCTGAGCAATCCCTTCGGTTTCGCCGAACGCAGAACGTAGTTGAGCCTCAAGGCCGGCACGCAAGCCTGAAAGCCGCGCACTGGCATTGCCCATCAACTCGCTTTCCTGGCGCTGTACATCCAGATAGCCCAATGTCACCGACAAACCGATGCCCACCACCGCGAAACCGATCGGTAATAGCCTGAACAAAGGCATGCGCATGCTGCGGGGCCAATTCCAGATACGAGCAAACGTTACGGTTCTGGTTGTCATACGCCTGCTTTTCACTGACGGGGCGACAGTTTATCGACCTTTTTCGAACAACATTGAGCGGTACTGGCTTTTTTTTACAGGCTGGCGCTATGCTGCAACTGAATCGTTTCACCCACATTCCAACAAGAGGTGCTACGCATGAACCATCTGCTTGATTCACTGTTCCCCAACGCCACCGAAGTGCCTGAAGCCTGGCGTTTGAGTGAACCGCTGGAGCAGCGCGATTACCTGGTCGACGGCCAACTGCAACAGTGGCATGGCCCGCTGGCGACCGTGCGCAGCCCGATCTGGCTGAAAGGCCCTGACGGCGAACAGCAGGTGATTCTGGGCAGCGCGCCACTACTGGATGCCGAGACCGCGCTGACTGCGCTGGATGCCGCCGTACGCGCCTACGACAAGGGTCGCGGCGCCTGGCCCACACTGCGCGTAGCCGAACGCATCCAGCACGTCGAAGCGTTCCTGGCACGCATGCGCGAACAGCGCTCAGCCGTGGTCAAACTGCTGATGTGGGAAATCGGCAAGAACCTGAAGGACTCGGAGAAAGAGTTCGATCGCACCTGCGACTACATCGTCGACACCATCAACGCGCTCAAGGAACTGGACCGCCGCTCCAGCCGCTTTGAACTGGAGCAGGACACCCTCGGGCAGATACGCCGTGCGCCTTTGGGCGTTGCGCTGTGCATGGGGCCTTACAACTACCCCTTGAACGAAACCTTCACCACCCTGATTCCAGCGCTGATCATGGGCAACACCGTGGTGTTCAAACCGGCCAAGTTCGGTGTGCTGTTGATCCGCCCGTTGCTTGAGGCGTTCCGCGACAGCTTCCCTGCCGGGGTCATAAACGTCATCTATGGCCGTGGCCGCGATACCGTCAGCGCGCTGATGGCCAGTGGCAAGATTGATGTCTTCGCGTTCATCGGCACCAACAAGGCCGCCAGCGACCTGAAAAAGCTTCACCCGCGCCCGCACCGCCTGCGCGCAGCCCTGGGGCTGGATGCGAAAAACCCGGGGATCGTGCTGCCGGACGTCGACCTGGACAACGCCGTCAGCGAGGCAGTGACTGGTGCGCTGTCATTCAACGGCCAGCGGTGCACTGCACTGAAGATCCTCTTTGTGCACGAACAGGTGGTCGAGCAGTTCCTCGATAAATTTCAGCAGAAACTGGCCGCGCTCAAGCCCGGTATGCCCTGGGAGGCCGGTGTCAGCCTGACGCCACTGCCTGAGCCGGGAAAAATCGAATACCTCGATGGCCTGGTTGCCGATGCCCTCGCCAAAGGCGCCGAGGTGATCAACCCCAATGGTGGGGACAGCCGCGGTTCGTTCTTCTACCCGGCCCTGCTCTACCCAGTGAACGCCAACATGCGCGTGTACCACGAGGAACAATTCGGCCCGGTAGTACCGATTGTGCCCTACCGTGATCTACAGACCGTGATCGACTATGTACTGGACTCGGACTTCGGCCAACAACTGAGCCTGTTCGGCAATAATTCTGCGCAGATTGGCAGCCTGGTCGATACCTTTGCCAACCAGGTGGGCCGTATCAATCTCAATGCCCAGTGCCAGCGCGGCCCGGACACCTACCCGTTCAATGGCCGAAAAAACTCTGCCGAGGGCACCTTGTCGGTCCATGACGCGCTACGCGTGTTCTCGATCCGTACACTGGTTGCAACCCGATTCCAGGAAAGCAACAAGCAACTGATCAGCGACATTATCCGTAACCGCGAGTCGAGCTTCCTCACTACCGACTATATTTTCTGAACGACAGCAGCACCGCTGACAATCCCGTTGCCCATCGTGAGAATCACTGCCTTGCGTGGGTGACAGGTGACGTTGCGGTGCATTTCGCTTACCTTGCCGACAAAGGATTTCTGGCCAGGACCGTGCATGAGAATCATCGATAAAAACACTACGCTGGTGCGAACCCTTACCGCCGCCGAGTACGACCTGGTTTGTCGCTTTGTCGAAGGCAGCCTGGAAGGTCATCGCCTGTTACAGGCCAACCAGTTCCTGATGAAGGTGCGCGCCGCTGGCCATTGGTTGGCATGCGAATGCCAGCAACAGGTGATGCCGATACTCAATGTCACCCTCAATAGCAACACTGGCACGCTGTTTCTGAAGAACAACCCAGGCACCCCCGAACATGCTGTCGACTGTCCATTCGGCAAGGCAGCACGCGAGGGTGAAAGCACACGTAGCGAACATACTCAGTTTCCAGCGGCATGGCTGCCCCCTGATACGCCACTGCGCTTGATCGGGGACTTTCCTCGCGACGAGGACACCAGCACTGCAAGCGGCACGGGCGAAAAACGCGAACAGCAAAAACTGCTGTCCCTGCTGCTGACCCTGATCGAAGCCAGCGGCCTGAACGTCTATGCCACACACCTGAAGAAAGACCTGAGCGGACAGTTCGCCGAGCTGCGCGGAGTCGCCAGCCGTTACCCGCTGGTCGAGCGGGTACCGGCGAGCAACTACCTGGAAACCCGCCTGGACATGAAGCACATGATGATGCTCAAGGCACGCCTGCGAGAATCATCAGCCTTTGGCAACCACCGGCGCTATGGTTTGATCCTCGATTGCGTCAACCAGATCAAGGCACGCAAGGTATTCAACGACCGTAGCGAAGACGGCTTCGACTTCCAGGGGCATCACCTGCTCTGGGGTGGCAGCAAGACCCCGGGGCCGTTGTTGGCGCTGGCGATCTATTCCCCGATCCGTGCAGGCAGCCACTTTTACGAACTGATCCATGTCGCCAGCGTACCCGTACTCTCGCGCGGGCAGTTGTTTCCGATCTACCGCGACGAAGAGCGCGAGCCATTGAAGATGCTGCAGTCGCTGATCGACTGGATGGCCAGCAAGGGGGTCAAGGTCATCATGCGCCGACCGGTCATCGGCGCCGAGGTCATGGATGAGCTGGTGCTCAGCTCCGACCAGGACCGCGTGTTGTCCGTATCACTGACCGAACAACCCTTGGGCCCGGAACCGGAGGTCGAACACTTCAAGCGTTACGCCGACTTCAAGAGCCTGGACACCTTCCGCAAGTACGTGGCGGGCTTTTTCATGCGCGAACGCGATTGAGGCGTAGCCATGAACCGGTGATTGGCTGATCGCCATCTTTTTACGACGCCCAGCAGCCTTGGGTGCTGCTGCAACATACATGGGACACTCACACAGCCCCGCCACCAGCGACCGGTAACGCATTCCTCAATCTGCGTAGGATTTTTCCCAATCCGCCTGACGTGACCGAATGTGCCCAATCACGAGGGTATGCTTTCCTCCTGCACCGACCAGCACTCATGCTGCCAACTGATCACAGGAGAGAACATGGCTTCCATCAACGCCGCCGTCTTGCCCCCCATCGCCCACGGGAAAATCACTTCACAACCGGTACATGCCGGATTGGCTGCCAGCCCGGCAAGGCCCGCAACGCTGGAAAGTGTGCAGGTCAACCTGTCAGAAGCGGGCACGAACAAGTCGGCACAAGCGAATGCCAAGAACGCTGACATCGACGCCAGCAACCTGCCCGATAACGTGAAGAAGGTGTTGAAGTCTGTTCGGGAAATCCAGGAGCGGATCAACAAGACGATGGATGAGCTCAAGGCCGTGATGAATGATCACATGCTGCCGATAAAATCGCGTGAGGCGAAAATCAATGGTTTGCAAACAGTATTAGCCTGCCTGACCAGCGACCTGAACAAGGCCACCCAGCTGTTACGCCGGACAGAAAACGAGATGAAACTGTCAACAGCTGAAAAAAGCCTGTCCAAGGCACTGGCCAACCCCTATCGATAACCCGGCACTCTTCATCAGGTGTGCACAAGGGCTAGCCCATTGCTGCATGTGAGCCTCAGTTCCTGACAGCTTCCTGACCTTATGAGCCCTCAGCTACCCGCAGCAACACGCGCAGCGGACACTTGTTCGGGCACTGTGGTGCCTTCCCGGGAGCAACCGCACCCAGGTGTGCGCTACGGGTGTATCTTCGGTACGGCTTCAACCGGTTGGCCCGAATGCTGCCGCTCTGACTGTACATGAGCGACCAGCTCCGCCAAGGCCCGACTGCTGGACAATTCATCGGCGCGAATACCGGCGACGGTCAATGCACGACCGTGCGCATCCTGCTCCAACTGGATGGTCAGCGAGCCGTCATCAAGGCAGGACACCACGCAGTGAGAAGGCAAAAAAGCCTGTTCGATGACCTGACGTAATTCCAGGCTGCAAATGCCGTGTAATGACATGATCAACTCCTGCGTACAAGGTGGTTGAAAACCCAGTAATCCCCCTGTTTTCCGCGCATTTCAAATTGATAAATACGATGCCTGGCAGGAGCGTCATGCACCGCCATTATTCTTGTACAACAACAGCATTGACTCACTGCTTTGTACAACCCTGTACAGCCCCGACACAGCGCCGCGAAAAGGCCAATGGCTGGGTGATCTCATTGAAGGTACCGGACGCATCGGTCACCACGAACACCTCGAAGCCTTCGGCAATCGGCGACAGGGCCGGGAACGCCACACACACCTCGGTCACGACACCGGCAATGATCAGTTGCTTCTTGCCGGTGGCCTTGACCGCCTTGACGAAGTCTTCGTTGTCCCAGGCATTGATCTGTCCTGGCCGGGCGATGTACGGCGCCTCGGGAAACTGAGCCTTGAGTTCCGGCACCAAAGGGCCGTTGGGGCCGCTTTCAAAACTGGTGGTGAGGATGGTCGGGAGGTTGAAATACTTTGCCAGATCACCCAGCGCCAGCACATTGCTCTTGAACTTGTCCGGTTCGATGTCACGTACCAACGACAGCAGCCCGGCCTGATGGTCAACCAACAAAACCGCTGCATTGTGCTTGTCCAGACGGCTGCAAGGGACGCTCATGGCCTTGTTCCTTGTCGTTGAGGTATGGCATGCGGATCGCAATACGGATACACCAGACTAGTCGGCGTTGTGGTCGCCGGCCTTGCCTTTGGTCATCTGGCCGAAGCGACCGGCATGAAAGTCGTCAAACGCCTCGGCAATTTCGGCCTCGCTGTTCATCACGAACGGGCCGTAACCGACGATCGGCTCGTCAATCGGCTCGCCACTGAGCAGCAGCACACTGGCATCCTGAGTTGCCTCCAGCAGCACCTCATCGCCGTCACGCTCAAACAGCACCAGTTGTGCCGCACCAGCGCCCTGCTCGCCGTTGACCCTCACCTCGCCGCGCAACACTACCAACGCCGCGCTATGGCCCACCTCGAGCGGCAGCGACAATGACGCCCCGGCGTTCAGGTGGATGTCCCAGACGTTCATGGGCGTGAAGGTGCGGGCCGGGCTTTTATGGCTAAGGTACTCACCGGCGATCACCCGCAGGCTTCCCCCATCGTTGGCCAATGGCACACGCGGGATATCGCCATTGAGCAGGGTCTGGTAGCCCGGCGCTGCGAGCTTGTCGCGTGCCGGAAGGTTGACCCACAACTGCACCATTTCCAGGGTACCGCCGGTGGCCGCAAACGTCGCAGCGTGAAATTCTTCGTGGAGAATGCCTTTGGCCGCGGTCATCCACTGCACATCGCCCGGGCCGATCAAGCCGCCTGCCCCCGTTGAATCGCGATGCTCCAACTCGCCCTGATACACAATGGTCACCGTTTCGAACCCCCGGTGGGGGTGCTGCCCGACCCCACGCCGGGCAGCGGTCGGGGTAAAGGTGTACGGGCCGGCGTAGTCCAGCAACAAAAACGGGCTGATGTGCCGCGCCAGGTTGTCGTAGGTGAACAGGCTGCGAACCGGAAAGCCGTCACCGACCCAATGGGGCTGGGGGCTGCGGTAGATGCCTTGGATCGTTTTCATGGGATACCTCCTCTCGTGCATGGCTATAACAATACGTATGCAACGACAGTGGCGGTAGACCCGCAAAAACGCCCTCAGCGTTCCATCTACAGAACAGTCCGAGCAGAACCGTCCAAGAGAAAAGCCTCGACGCGCTTGGCGCTGTCAGCAGGATGCTCCTGCATGAAGCAATGCCCACCGGGCACCACTGCCGAGGTGACGCAACGGTTGATGCTTACCCAGCGCGCGACCGAGGGCGGTACGAAGGGGTAGGTTTGCTCGCCGTGCAAAACCAGCGTTGGCGTCCTGACCTTGGCCAGTGATGCCCACAACCGCCGCGGAAAGGAACTGAACAATTCCATCTCGCGGCTGGGCCGACACTTCAACGCTACCCCTTCGCCACAATCCGTCAAGGCATGCTCCACATAAGCCTGCAGCGCCGCATCGCTCCAGCCCTTGAAGGTTCCCCGCCCCTGAAGCCCTGCATGGGCAGCGGCACGGTCCGGCCAGTGGCTGCGGCGCGTGGCCGCCTTGCGCGCCAAGGTATGCCGACGGTGCATGCCCACCATCGACGCCACGCCCAACACGGCGATCATCGAGCGGCTGAACAGTACCGGATCAAGCAGCACCGCCCGTTGAAACAGCGTCGGTTCATGGGCCAGGATCAAACTGGTCACTACCCCACCGAAGCTGTGCCCCAGCGCAAAACAGGGCACGTCGGCATAGGCGCCACGCCCAGCCTCAAAGGCCTCTACAGCCAACTCGGCGGTACGGTTCCAACCAAGAAACGCCCCACCATGGTCGCTGTCGCCATGGCCCTGGACATCGCTCAGCCACAGATCGAAGGACTCACTGAGCACCTCCAGCATGGGCCAGTAGGCCAGGCAGCAGAAACCGGTGCCGTGCAGAAAATGCAACAACGGCTTGCCACTGGGCGGCGAACGCCAGCCACGCAAGGTGAAACCGGCTGAAGACGGAAAAGACCACGGAACGAGGTGCATGCAGGTCACTGAATACAGGGCGGCACAATAGCCAGGGAGGCTGATTACAACGTCGCCCCCTGGCAAGTTCAAGCACCTTGCGATTTAGTCGGCGTGTTTGTCTGAAATCGCCGGTTCCACGCCTCGCACGCTTACTGAAAACTGTGTGAGGCAAACAACAATGGGTACAGCGAAATCACCAGCAATGCCGCCATCAGCCAATTGAATGCCATCAACCAGCGCGGGTTCTGCAACACCTGACGCAACGCACTGCCAAACATGACCCAGACACAGACGCTGGGCAGGTTGACCAACGCGAACAGTGTGGCAATGACCATGACATTGGTCAGGTAACCCTGCGCCGGGGTGTAGGTGGTAATCGCACCAACCGCCATCACCCAGGCCTTCGGATTAACCCATTGAAACGCCGCCGCGCCCCAGAACCCCAGAGGCCTGGGCGTTTCCGAGCGGGTCGCCGACAGCGGGCCGGACGTTGCGATCTTCCAGGCCAGGTACAACAGGTATGCGGCACCCACATAACGCAACACGGTGTAGAGGGGAGGAAACGTCTTGAATACTTCACCCAGTCCAAAGCCTACCGCCAGCACCATGACCATGAATCCGACACTGATGCCGACGGCGTGAGGAATCGAACGACGCACGCCAAAATTCACCCCGGAGGCCAACAACATGGTGTTGTTCGGCCCCGGCGTAATCGAGGACACAAAGGCAAAGAGCACAAAGGCTAGAAGCAGATCGAGGGAGGCAAACATGGCTGCGGCATCCTTGGAATAGTTGTGTCACGACACTAACGGAGCCCGCTGCTGCAACAGCCATACAGTTACCGAAAAATAGTGCACTACACCTACCTGTGCCGCACCTGCGTGATGGCGCTTGCCGACTAGCCACGGGGCAAGCGAATCCTGAACTGCGCACCGCCCAGCGCCGACTGCTCCGCCGTCAGGCTTCCACCCTGGCTCTCGATCGCCCGTCGGCTGATCGCCAGGCCAAGCCCAAAACCACCGGTGGTGCGATCGCGGCTGCGGTCCAGGCGGTAGAACGGCTGGAAAATCCGCTGACGCTCCTCAGGTGGAATGCCAATGCCGTCGTCTTCCACCGTCAACAGGCAGGCACCCTGCTCGTCCATGTCCACGCGCAACAGCAAACTGCGGTGACAGTAGCGCATGGCGTTGCGTATCAGATTCTGAACCGCCCGCGCAGTGAGCCTCGGGTCGAGCACGAAACGCGGCAAGCCTGCTTCGGCCTGCACCTCCCACTCAATACCACGGCCATCCAGTTCCTCGGCGAAACTGCCGAGGATACTGTCGACATACTCGGTCAACGACACCTCAACGCGTTCAGCCAACTGCCCGGGCGTCTGCAAGCGGCTGTAGGACAGCAGTTCCAGGACCAGCTCATCCAGTTCCCGCACATGGCCAACCAGTTCCAGCAGGCGCTTGCGACTGGCCGGCGGCACTTCGTCGAACAGCAACACCAGCCCGAAGTCGAGCCGGGTCAGTGGGGTGCGCAGTTCATGGGAGACGGCATTAAGCAATTCACGCTGTTGGGTCAACAAGCGCTCAATATCCTGGGCCATGGTGTCGAAGACCGTGGCCAGGTCGCCGATATCCGAGCGCGGCGAAATGTGCGTACGCTCCGACAACTGCCCTTGTCCCAGGCGCTGGTCCGTAGCATGTAGCCGTTTAAGGTCTCGACAGTGCGGCCAGACCCAGAGCAACAGGCAACTGAGCAAGGCCGCGCCGATCAAT
>JAEAMF010002352.1_pt1 | contig 10791 bp, 4 predicted proteins | sample 8958721 | NCBI WGS metagenome assembly JAEAMF01 (sample SAMN16933255, study PRJNA681124) | bioreactor sludge metagenome | isolation source: anaerobic bioreactor treating anionic surfactant - SDBS | place: India: Bengaluru | collected 2019-02-28 | reverse complement strand
TGCATCCGCTGTTCCAGAACGACGACCTGTTCCTCGCCGAACTGCAGCAGCTGGCCGGCATCGACACCGCCTTGCTGCATGCCGATGGCCTGGCGCAGCGCAGCCTGGCGGCCTGGCTGCAACCGGCGGTCGCCGCGCGCGCCTTTGCGCCGACGCCGGCGGACGAGGTGGCGTTCTTTCAACTCTCCGGCGGCAGCACCGGCACGCCGAAGCTGATCCCGCGCACCCACGACGACTACTACTACAGCGTGCGGCGCAGCGTCGAACTGTGCGGTTTTGACCGTGACACCCGCTACCTCTGCGCGCTGCCGGCGGCGCACAACTTCCCGCTCAGCTCGCCCGGCGCGCTGGGCGTGTTCGTCGCCGGTGGCCGCGTGGTGCTCGCGCCCGATCCCGGTCCGGCCAGCTGTTTTGCGCTGATCGCCGCGCAGCAGGTCAATGTCGCCGCGCTGGTGCCGTCGGCGCTGTCGCTCTGGCTGCAGGCGGCGCCCGGGCACGAGGCGGAGCTGACCTCGCTGCGGTTGCTGCAGGTCGGTGGCGCCCGGCTGCCGGAGGCGCAGGCGCGGCGCATCCCGGCGGTGCTCGGTTGTCGTTTGCAGCAGGTCTTCGGCATGGCCGAAGGGCTGGTCAACTACACCCGTCTAGACGATGACGACGAGCATGTCTACCTGACCCAGGGCCGGCCGATGAGCCCGGACGACGAGGTCAGGGTGGTCGACCGCGACGGCCGACCGGTGGCGCCGGGGCAGACCGGCGCGCTGCTGACCCGCGGGCCTTACACGATCCGCGGCTATTTCCAGAGCCCGGAGCACAACGCCCAAGCCTTCAATACCGAAGGTTTCTACCGCTCCGGCGATCTCGTGCAGCTGCGCGCGGACGGCTACCTGGTGGTGGTCGGACGCATCAAGGACCAGATCAACCGCGGCGGCGAAAAGATCGCCGCCGAGGAAGTGGAAAACCTGCTGATGGCGCATCCGGCCGTCACCCACGCCGCGCTGGTTTCCATGCCAGACCCGAGCATGGGCGAGAAGAGCTGCGCGTTCATCGTCAGCCGCGACCCGACGCTCAAGGGCGTCGCCCTGCGCAAGTACCTGCGCGGCCTCGGGCTGGCCGACTACAAGCTGCCGGACCGCATCGAGCAGGTCGCGGCGCTGCCCATGACGGCGGTGGGCAAGGTCGACAAGACCCGCCTGCGCCGCCGTCTCGCTGAACAACTGACCGTCACTGAATAAGGACTTCGCTCCATGACTATTCCCACGCTCACGCCCTACAGCCTGCCCAGCGAATGGGCGGTGAACAAGGTCCAGTGGCCGGTCGACCCCGCGCGCGCGGTGCTGCTGATCCATGATATGCAGGACTACTTCTGCGACTTCTGGGGCGAGGACAGTCCCTTCGTCGCCGCGCTGGTCGAACGCCTGGCCGCCGTGCGCGCGCGCTGCAAGGCGCTCGGCATCCCGGTGGTCTACACCGCACAACCGGGCCAGCAGGCCGACGCCGAGCGGGCCCTGCTCAGCGACATGTGGGGCCCGGGCATCACCCAGTATCCGGCGCGTCAGGGCATCGTCGCCGGCCTGGCGCCGGCGGCGGACGACACCGTGCTGGTCAAATGGCGTTACAGCGCCTTCCAGCGTTCGCCGCTGGAACACCTGCTGAGCTTCACCGATCTGGCGAAGACGCCGACGCTCAACGGCTGGTGGGCGCAGATCCAGCAGCACGGAGGTGCCGCATGAGGCCGCTGGGCAATGCGCAGCAGGGCCTGTGGTACGGCTACCTGCTCAACGAAGACCGCGCCATGTTCAACACCGCCGAGTGCATCGCCTTCGCCGGCAAGGTGCAGGCGCCGCTGCTGATCGCCGCCGTGCAGCAGGCGGTGGTCGAGTGCGAGGCACTCAGCGGGCTATATGTGATCGACGGCGAGACGGTGTGCTTCGACCCCTGCGAGCTGCCGCTGACGGTGGCGCAGCTGGAGGTACCGGCGTTTGCCGACGCCGAAACCTGGGTGCGCGACTGGGCGATGGCCGACATCCGCCAGCCGTTCGACCTTGAGCGCGAACTGGCCTGCCGTTTCGTCCTGCTGCGGGCGGCGGGGCAGGATTTTCTCTACAGCTGCGTGCACCACATCGCCCTCGACGGCTACGGCACCAACCTGCTGTACCAGCGCATCGCCGAGCTCTACGGCGCCGCTGTGCGCGGCGAACCGGCACCAGCCTGCGGCTTCGGCCGTTATGCCGATGTACTCGCCGAGGACGCCGAGCGCGATGCGCAAAACAAGACTGCCGCCGCGCGCGGCTACTGGCTGGAGACCTTCTCGCGGCTGCCGGCGCCGGTCAGCTTCAGCGAGCGCAGCGCGCCGATCTCGGCGACCTTCGTGCGGCACGGCGCGCGCTTCCCGGCACCGCTGTGGCAGCTGCTGAGCGCCACCGCCGACGCCCACGGCATCGGCTGGGCCGATCTGCTGCTGGCCGCGCTCAGCGCGCAGCTGCGCCAGGTCAGCGGCAGCGATGCCCAGGTGTTCGGCCTGATGGTGATGAATCGCATCGGCTCGGCTTCGTTCAACGTGCCGTGCATGCAGATGAACATCGCGCCGCTGTGCCTGCAGGCCGATGGCGACGCCAGCCTGATCGCAACTGCGAAGGCGATCGGCAAACTGCGCCGCGCCAGCCGCAAGCATCAGCATTACCGCTACGAAGCGCTGCGCCGCGACCTTGGCCGCGTCGGTGGCGAGCAGCGGCTGTTCGGCCCGCTGATCAACATCATGCCGTTCGACCGCCCGCTGGCCTACGGCGAGCTGGCGGCGCGCACGCTCAACCTCAGCGCCGGGCCGGTGGAGGACCTGACCCTGGAGGTGCAGGTCGGTGCCGACGGCATTCCGCAACTGGACTACGACGCCAACCCGGCGTGCTACAGCGCCGAGCATCTGCAGGCATTGCAGGAGGAACTGTTCGAACTGCTGCGCCGCTGGCTGGCGGCACCCGAGCTGCCGCGCGACCTGGTCCTCGATGCCTGGATGGCCGACTACCGATTTCGCCAGCGCCTCAGCGCGCCGGCCACGGAACAGGCGCAGCTCGGCGAGGTGACCAGCGTGCTGGCGGCGATCCGCGCTCACGCCGAGCGCCAGCCGGAGCGCATCGCCCTCTGCCAGGGCGAGCGCAGGCTGAACTACGCCGCGCTACTGGCGCGCGCCGAGGAGATCGCCGCGGCGCTGGCGGAGCAGGGCGTGCAACCCGGCGAGCGGGTCGGCGTCATGCTCGCGCGCTCGCCCGAGGCGATCCTCGCCCAGCTCGGCGTGCTGCTGGCCGGCGCCGTCTACGTGCCGCTGGACGCCGAACAGCCGGCCGAACGGCAGACACTGATCTGCGCCAGCGCAGAACTGGCGCTGGTGATCACCGAGGCGGCCTATCGGCATCGCCTGGCCGACAGCTACGCCGGACCGATCCAGCTGGTCGGCCAGCTCGCCAGCCATGAGCGCCGGCATGCGCCGCGCAGCGGCGAGGCGGCGGCCTACCTGATGTTCACCTCCGGCTCCACCGGCACGCCGAAGGGCGTGGAGATCAGCCATCGCGCGTTGGATCACTTCAGCGTGGCGGCGCGCCTGCGGTATGGCGTGACGGTGGACGACCGCATGCTGCAGTTCGCGCCGTTCAACTTCGATGCGAGCATCGAGGAAGTCTTCGTCAGCCTGAGCGCCGGCGCGACCCTGGTGCTGCGTACCGATGCGCTGCTGCAGTCGATCGACACCTTCGTCGACGGCATCGAGGCGCAGGCGATCAGCATCGTCGACCTGCCGACCGCGTTCTGGAACGAGTGGGTGGTGGCGCTGCGCAGCGGCCAGGGGCGGATTCCGGCGCGGCTGAAGACGGTGATCATCGGCGGCGAGGCGGTATTTCCCGAACAGCTGGCAGCCTGGCAACGGGTGGCCGGGCCGCAACTGCGGCTGATCAACACCTACGGACCGACCGAGGCCACGGTGGTCGCCAGCAGCTGCGATCTGCAGACCGCTGACGCCGGCGCAGAACGCCTGCCCATCGGGCTGCCGCTGGCGACGGTGCAAGCGCTGGTGCTCGAACGCGGCGACCGACCAGCCGCCGAGGGTGAGCTGGTGCTCTGCGGCCCGCAGCTGGCCAACGGCTATATCAACAGCGCGTCCGCGGCCTTCGCCCGTCTGCGCATCGGTGCGCACGAGGAGACCGTGTACCGCACCGGCGACCGCGTGCGCCGCGTCGATGGCCGGCTGGTCTACCTCGGCCGGCTGGACAACGAATTCAAGATCAGCGGCTACCGCATCCAGCCCGGCGAGGTGGAGGCGCGCCTGCTGGCGCTGGACGGCGTCGACGAGGCCTGCGTGCTCGGCCTCGAGCTGGGTGGCGGCCTGCGCCGGCTGGTGGCTTTCGTCGCTGGTCCGTGTGACGACCCGCGGGCGATTCGCCGCGAACTGGGCCAGGTACTGCCGGCGGCGATGGTGCCGACCGACTACCGCCACTACCGCGCGCTGCCGCGCACCGGCAGCAACAAGCTCGACCGCAAGCGCCTGCAGGCCGAGTACCTGCAGGGTGCGACGACGGAGGTGCTGGACGATGCGACCCAGCAGCGGGTCAGCGCCATCTGGCAGCAGATCCTCGGCGTCGGCGGCATCCAGGCGCAGGACAACTTCTTCGAACTCGGTGGCCAGTCGTTGCAGACCATCCAGATCGTCAACCGCCTGGCCGCCGAGTTCGGCACCGCGGTGAAGGTTTCGGATGTGTTCGATAACCCCTGCCTGGCGGATTTCTGCCGCTTCCTCGACAGCCGGCTGCGGCAGGGGGAAGTGCAGGTGGAACTGGTCTGGTGAGGACATGCAGATGACACAGCAGATGGATTTTCGCGGGCGGCGCATCTGGGTCACCGGCGCCGGCCAGGGCATCGGCCGTGCGGTAGCCGAGGGCTTTGCCCGGCTCGGCGGTGAGGTGGTGGGGCTGGACCGCGCGTTCCCGGAGTGCGACTACGGCTATCGCACCCATGTGCTCGATGTGGGCGATGCTGGCGCCGTGCGTCAAGTCTGCGCCGAGCTGCTGGTGCCGGGGCAGGGCATCGACGTGTTCGCCAGCGTCGCCGGCATCCTGCGCCTCGGCGCGATCGAAGAGCTGAGCCTGGCCGACTGGGACGACTCGCTGCGGGTCAACGTCTCCGGGCCGTTCTACCTGCTGCGCGAGCTGCTGCCGCGCTTCCGCGCGCAAGGCCGTGGCGCGGTGGTGGCGGTGAGCAGCAATGCGACCCGGGTGCCGCGCATGCAGATGGCGGCCTATGCCGCTTCCAAGGCAGCGCTGACCAGCCTGATCCGCACCGCCGGGCTGGAGCTGGCGAGCTGCGGCGTGCGCTGCAACCTGGTGTCGCCGGGTTCCACCGATACCGCCATGCAGCGCGGCATGTGGGCCGACGACAGCGGCCGCGCGCGGACCATCGCCGGCCTGCCCGAGCAGTTCAAGCTCGGCATCCCGCTGCAGAAGATTGCCACGCCCGAGGAGGTGGCCAATACGGTGCTGTTCCTCGCCTCGGACCTGGCCAGCCACATCACCCTGCAGGACATCGTCGTCGACGGCGGTGCCACCCTGGCAGCCTGAGAGGTAGCAGATGCACGACAACATCATCGGCCTGCTCCGGCAGCTCGCCGGGCAGGGCGTACACCTGGCCCTCAACGCCCAGGGCCAGCTGGTTTCGCAGTCGAGCCAGGAGGCGCTGACGCCCGAGCTGGGTCAGCTGATTCGCGCCAATCGCGACGCCATCGTCCGCTGCCTGCGCGCGCGGCAGGCGTTCGAGGCGCCCATCGAGCCACGTCACGCCGAGATCGGCCCGCTGTCCTCGTCGCAGAGCGGGCTGTGGTTCATCGAGCAGTACCAGGAGCACTCGCACCTGTACAACATGCCGGTGTTCTTCCGCCTCAGCGGCGAGCTGGACGTGGCGGCGCTGGAGTTCGCCTTCGACGCCCTGGTGCGGCGCCACGCCAGCCTGCGCACGCGCTTTCTGCGCAACGCCGAGGGCAAGGGCGAGCAGCAGATCTTCGCCCATCGCGGCTTCGCCCTGGTCCACGAAGACTTCACCGGGCTGGAGGAATCGGCCCGCGAGGCGCGGGTGGCCGAACGGGTGCGCGAGGAAATCGAGCGGCCGTTCGATCTCGCCAGCGGCGCGCTGACCCGCGTGCACCTGCTGCGCCTGGGCGCGCGTGAGCACGTGCTGCTGATCAACCAGCACCACATCATTTCCGATGGCTGGTCGGTGAAGAACATGTTCGCCGACCTCAAGCGCGCCTTCCTCGCCTACCAGAACCGCCAGCCGCTGGACTGGGGCGAGCCGCCGCTGACCTTCATCGACTACGCGCACTGGTTCAACTCGCCGCTGTTTCGCGACTACCACGCCGAGTACAAGCCGTTCTGGGTCGAGCGCCTGGCCGGCATCCCCGAGGTGCACAGCCTGCCGCTGGACCGGCCGCGCCCGGCGCAGCAGACCAGTGGCGGCGCGTTGGTGTTCTCGACGATCGACAACGGCCTGTGGACGCGCTTCAAGCAGCTCTGCCAGCGCCACAGCGCCTCGCCGTTCATCGGCCTGCACGCGCTGTTCGCGCTGCTGCTGGCGCGCCACAGCGGCGAGCGCGACATCGTGATCGGCACGCCGCTGGCCTACCGCGAACGCCCGGACATCGAGGCGCTGGTGGGCTTCTTCGTCAACACCCTGGTGCTGCGCACGCAGCTGCCCGAGCAGCAATCGTTCAGCGACTACCTGCGCCAGTGCCGGCAGGACGATCTGGAGGCCTTCGACCATCAGCTGTACCGCTTCGAGGCGCTCGGCGAGGCGCTGGGCATGGAGCGGCATACGGCGATCAACCCGATCTTCCAGATCATGCTGGTGTATCAGGCGCGGGTCGATTTCAACGACCTGATCCCCGGTTGCGCGGCGGTGGAGGAAACCTCGCCGGCGCTGCCGGCCAAGACCGATATCTCGGTGAAGGTCACCGAGCTGATGGATGCGGTGCGCATCGACTGGCTGTACGCCACCGCGCTGTTCGAGCGCAGCACTGTCGAAGGTTATGCCAGCCGCCTGCTGCGGCTGCTGCAGGCGGTGGTCGCCGACCCCGGGCAGGACATCTGGCAGTTGCCGCTGCTCGATGACGAGCTGCTGCGCGCCACCGGCGAGCGGTTGGCGGCGCTGCCGGCGGGCTACCCGCACGGGCTGACGCCGCTGTCGCTGTTCGAGGACTGGGCGCGCCGACAACCGCAGGCCGTGGCGCTGCATGAAGGCGCAGGCAGCATCCGCTACGCCGAGCTGGATGCGCGGGCCAATCGCCTGGCGCACTGGCTGCAGGCCGAGGGCTGCCGACCGGGTGCGCTGGTCGGCGTGCTGGCGCGGCGCGAGAACGCCTTCGCCGTCGCCGCGCTCGCGGTGTGGAAGGCCGGCTGCGCCTACGTGCCGCTGGACCCGGATTACCCGGCCGAGCGCATCGCCCATATCGTCAGCGACGCCGGGCTCGACCTGCTGCTCGGTGCCGGCGCCGCGCCGTTCGCGCTGGGCGAGCTGCGCTGGGTCGACACCACCCACATGATCTTCGCCACCGCGCTGCTGGCGACCCTGCCGGCGCGGCCGCTGCCGGCGATGAAGGCGGTCGGCTTCGGCGGCGAGGCCTGCCCGCCGGCGCTGGCCGAGCGCTGGGGCCGGCAGTTCCGTCTGATCGACATGTATGGCCCGACCGAAGCCACCGTCACCGCGCTGACCAAGCTCATCGAGCCCGACGCGACGCCGAGCATCGGTCGGCCCATCGACGGCATGCAGGCGCTGGTGCTCGACGCGCATGGCCGGCTCTGTCCGGTCGGCGTACCGGGCGAGCTGTGCCTGGCCGGGCTGGGTCTGGCGCGCGGCTACCTGAACCAGCCGCAGCGCACCGCCGCGGTGTTCCGCGAGCATGAGATCGCCGGCGTGACGGTGCGGCTGTATCACACCGGCGACCGCGCGCGGCTGCTGGCCAACGGCGACTACCAGTACCTCGGCCGCATCGACGAGCAGATCAAGTTGCGCGGCTATCGCATCGAACCCGGCGAGATCGAGGCGCAGCTCTCCATCAGCTGCCCGGCGCTGCAACAGGTCAAGGTCATCGTCGCCCGCCAGGGTCAGCGCCAGGCGCTGGTGGCCTACGCCTCGGTCAAAGCGGGTGAAGCCATGCCGGACGCCGACGCCATCCTGCAGGACGTGGCGCGGCGCCTGCCGGAATACATGCTGCCGGTGCGGCTGATCCTGCTCGAGCGCATGCCGCTGACCGCCAACGGCAAGCTCGACCTGCGGCGCCTGCCGCTGGTGGAACTGGCCGACAGCGCCGAGCGGGTGCCGCCGGCGGACGAACTGGAAGCGGCGGTACTGGCGATCTGGCAGGGCGTGCTCGAGCAGCCGCTGGGGGTGGAGAGCGACTTCTTCGCCCTCGGCGGCGATTCGATCCTGAGCATCCAGCTGACCACCCGCCTGCGCGATGCCGGGCATGCCTGCACGGTCAGGGAAGTATTCGAGGCGCGCACTGTGCGCCGCCTGTGCCGCGTGCTCGGCCAGCCGCGCGAACGGGTGGCGATCCGCGCCGAGCAGGGCGTGCTGGAGGGCGAGGCATTCGCCCTGCAACCGATCCAGCAGTGGTTCTTCGAGCAACCGTTCGCCAGCCCGCAACACTGGAATCAGGGTGTGGTGCTGCGTCTGCCGGCCGCCATCGAGGTGGCGCAGCTGATGGATTGCATGCGCCAGCTGCTGGGTCATCACGACGCGCTGCGCCTGGCGGTCGCTGCGCGCGGCCAGCGCTATCTGACACATGTGAAATTGAGCGAGCCGGCGCGGCTCGATGCGGCAACGCTCGGCGAGGGAGGCTTGCAGCAGGCGCTGACCGAGCTGCAGGCGCACATGCAGCCGGCGCAGGGGCGCCACCTGGCCTGGGCGTTGATCGACAACCTCGCCGGCGGTACGCGCGGGCTGTTCATCGCCGTGCATCATCTGGCGATCGACGCGGTGTCCTGGCGCATCCTGGTCGATGACCTGCGCCGGCTCGCACACGGCGAGGCGCTGCCGGCCAAGACCAGCAGCTACCGCCAGTGGGGCGAGGGACTGGCCGCCTATGCCCGTCGTGCCGAAGCGCAGCTGCCGTACTGGCGGGCCGAACTCGCCGGTATGCCCGAGACAGCGCCGGCGGGCTGGGCGGGGAGCGGCGCGCCGCGTGAACAGAAGCTGGAACTGAGCGAGGCACTGACGCGGCGATTGCAGGAGGCCACCCGGCACTTCGCGGTGGACCTGCGCGAGTTGCTGCTGGCCGCGCTGACCCGCGCGCTGCACGACCTCGGGCTGGGCGGGCGGCAGTGGATCATGCTCGAAGGCCACGGCCGCGAGGCCATCGACCCGGCGCTGGATGTCAGCCGCACGGTCGGCTGGTTCACCAGCATGTTCCCGCTGGCGCTGCGCGATCAGGCGGACTGGCCGCAGCTGCTGCGCCACGCCGCCGAACAGCTGCGGCGGGTGCCGGACAAGGGCGTCGGCTACCTGCCGCTGCGCGCCAATCCTGATTTTCGGGCGCACCTGCCGTTGCCGACGGTGGCGCTCAATTACCTTGGCGTCTACCAGAGCGGCACGGACGCCTGGCAGGCACTGCCCATCGCCCCCGGCCGGCCGAGCGCGACGGACAACCCCTCGGCGGAGCTGATCAGCCTGCACGGCGGCGTGTTCGACGGACGCCTGACCCTGCGCCAGATCGGCAATCTGCGCGCCGAGCTGAACGAGCAGCTGCTGGCCCTGCTGCAGGACAACCTGCTGGAGCTGGCCGAGCAAACGGAGGACAGCCATGCATGCGCTTGAGCGGCATTTCACCGAGCAGTTCCAGCGCCACGCCGTGCGCCCGGCGCTGGGCTGTCTGGGCGACAGCTTCAGCTACGCCGAGCTGCAGGCGCGGGTCGCGGCCATCGCCATGCAGCTGCGCCAGTGCGGTCTGCGGGCCGGCGAGCGGGTCGGCATCCACCTGCAACGCTCGCCGGATCTGGTCGCCAGCGTGCTCGCCTGCCTGCGCGAAGGGTTGTGCTTCGTGCCGCTGGAACCGGAATTCCCGCACGAACGGCTGCAGGGCATCGCCAGCGATGCGCAGCTGAACCTGGTGCTGCAGGACCAGCCGGTGGCGTTTGCGCAGCCAACCTGGCAGCTGCGCCCCGGCCTGGCCGGCGAGCTGGAATGGCCCGAACAGGACGAGCGCCTGCCGGCGTACATGATGTTCACCTCTGGCTCCACCGGCCGGCCCAAGGGTGTGGTGATCAACCGCGCCGCGCTGGCCAACTTCCTCGCGGCGGCGACCGCGCGCCTCGGCATCGGCCCGGCGACGCGCTGGCTGTTCACCACCACCCCGGCGTTCGATATCTCGCTGCTGGAGATGCTCGGCCCGCTGTGGAGCGGCGGCTATGTCGAGGTGATCTGCGCGCCGACCCACAAGGACCCGGTCGAGCTGCTGCAAGTGCTCGAGCGGCGCAGCGATCTCAATACCCTGCAGGCCACCCCGGCGTTCTGGCGCATGCTGCTCAAGGCCGGCTGGCAAGGACGGCCCGGGCTGCGGGCGCTGTGCGGTGGCGAGGCGCTGGATGCGACGCTGGCGACCCGTCTGGGCGGCTGCGTGGGCGAATTGTGGAACTGCTACGGACCGACCGAGGCCACGGTGTGGTCGCTGATGGCGCGTATCGAACTGCCGCTCGAAGAGGCAGGCGTGCTGCTGCGCCAGTCGCTGGACGGCTACCGTCACTGGCTGCTGGACGAGCACGGCGA
>JAEAMF010002401.1_pt1 | contig 10793 bp, 15 predicted proteins | sample 8958721 | NCBI WGS metagenome assembly JAEAMF01 (sample SAMN16933255, study PRJNA681124) | bioreactor sludge metagenome | isolation source: anaerobic bioreactor treating anionic surfactant - SDBS | place: India: Bengaluru | collected 2019-02-28 | reverse complement strand
TAAGCCTTTGGAACGTATAGATAGCACACGTTTCATTAGAAAAATACTTGACCTGCCTCAAATAGCCTATCTAATTTCTTGGGGTTCGTTTGTTTATTCATTTTAATCCCTGTGTTGTTATTTGTTACTGGCTAGTTATAAGCCTTTGGAACGTATAGATAGCACACGTTTCATTAGAAAAATACTTGACCTGCCTCAAATAGCCTATCTAATTTCTTGGGGTTCGTTTGTTTATTCATTTTAATCCCTGTGTTGTTATTTGTTACTGGCTAGTTATAAGCCTTTGGAACGTATAGATAGCACACGTTTCATTAGAAAAATACTTGACCTGAGATGAAATTATACATAATTTTTTCTATAGAAACGCTTTGTGAGCCTAACGTTTGTAATGAAATACTACCACTTAGAGGAACAATGCCTAGATTGAACCCAAACTGGCTTGGAGGACCGACAGAGCCTGATACTCTTGAGGCATATTCAATCAATGTTTTGCCAAAATCAATTGCTACTTCGAGACTAATCATATTTGTATTTTGGTCTAAATGCGGGCGAATAATCGAAGCCCCACTTCCAATACCTGTTGGTTTAGTGCTAGAAAGCAATTCAGGTATGTCTCTCGTAAATTTGTAGGTTTCAATTGTCTCAGTTTTTTTAATTATCGCTAACGCTTCTATCTCTTTATCTTCAATTCTTAATGCGTAACCTGATAGCTTTCGGTAAGCAAGCCCGTATTGTTCTGTAAGAGAAACATTAGAAGGTAAGTTTAGGCTTTGGGCAATCGCCTTTGCTGCTTCTGAACTATTTGCCGCCAAACCTATTACAGCATTTAACTTTTCTAAAAAAGCAATTTTGTCCCAAGACTCTTTTGTCCCATCGAATCGAGTGCTTTGTCTATCTGAAATGAGCAATACTCCTTGGTTATAGGGAATTAGTAATACTAAAGTCAAAAAAATAACACTTAGAATCTGGTTTCTCTACTTTTCAACTCGGGCAAGTTTTAAGAAAAGCTCATCGCCTACGGTAACGTTTAATTTTACTAATTCCTGTTTGGAAACAACCATATTTCCGCTGAATTGCTGTAAGCCCTCTAACACTTGATAACCTACATTAACTGACTCGTATGGGGGTCCAGAGGCTAAAGATATCGAGTTAACCCTAATTTTTTTTGTTATTTCTTCGCTCATTTTTAACGCCGAATAAGTAATAGTTGCCTAAATGTTTAAGATTTATGGTAATTGCATGTTCTTCGAGAGGGTTTTTGGCTGAATTTCATTTATTCCTCTTTAACGATTTCTATGGCAAGTCAATGACCTTCACTGCTTTATTTATTCCATTGAGAAATTTGTCCGATTTGCAAAAACAGAGTTCTTGGGTGCGAGGGGGGTGTCCTTTAGGGAGGTGTACTCGCTACCCGAGATGTTTTTGCTTCGTAAACATTAATATTAGACTGCAAAGTCTAAGCTAAGATGGAAACTTTTTTCGAGTGATTTATGTTTGCAGGCTTTTGGGATTAGGGAAAGGGCGGTAAAGTATCACTGTTGTGATTGCGGCAGAAAACTGGTTGCACGTTCAAAGACTCCAAAATGGCGAAGTCTTCCAGCAAATCAGAAAAGGTGCAGACAGTGTTCTGCAAGGCACAGAGTCCTCGTTAAACAACAATTTTCTCGTTGAGTGGGGGCTTTCTGATTACTCTTGTGCAAACATAGAGTAATTCCTTTTTGCGAAGCTTTTTTCAAAAAAGCGCTCTGCTCTTGCTTTCAGGTGAATAATAGTTCTTAAAATTATGATAAAATTGTATCTGAGATTTATAATAAATACGATATAGTAATTTACTATAAGAATTATTTACGATATAGTAATTTACTATTTGTATTTTTTACAAAATATTTATATCTAGCTTGATGTATTATGTAATTAGGCTGGCATAAACTTGGCTAAAATTAACATTAAAGAGCACATGAGAAACAGTTCTTTTGCGTCACCGTTAGCCAAGCGCTTGCCAGAAAGAGAAAGCATTTCCGTAATGATATTTCGTGAAAACGGTAAAACTATTTTAGGATATAAACGTGGAGAATGCTTTTCTGATTTAGCTATTGATTTTTTTGTCGATGATTTGCTTTTTATGATGTTCATTGACGACGAGCTTTGGGCTGTTAAAAATCTGAGTTTGAGCAACGAGCAACGAGCAATGTTGAACGAGCAACGAGCAACGAGCATGAGCCTGATTTTTAACGGTCTGGAGCCAATAAAAAATGAGAGAAAAAATAGAAACTAAATACATCCTTGATGAAAAATTTAACCTGTGTTCTAATTGTGGGTGCATCCTTGAATTTCGCTATACGGAGCAAATTCCTTCGTTAAATTGTTCCTTGCTTGGTTATTGTTGTGTCAATAGGTATTGCTCATTGTTTGGTAAAGTCTTTAAGCCATCTTCGTTAGACGCTTTGAAATTATCTCGATTAGGTTTTGCGCTAAGAAAGTTTGGGGGTAAAAGGAATTGAGTCGCACAGATTTTTTCCCTCAATATGAGGATTATGAATCTAAGTGGCGTGATTATTGCGCTTATGAGCAATTAAACGGTGATATGGGCAATTCTCATGTTTTTCATTTTGCACATGGGGATTGGATTGTTGTTGGTCACGGTGAGAAAACTAACGGAAAATGTGGTCAATGGCGTAGATATGGCGTATGTTTCAACGTTGATTTGCATGCTCAAGCGGATTTAAATGGCGTTTCTCATGCGGGTGAAGTCTTTGTTCACATGGTTCATACTTGGTGCCACTCCTATGCCTGTCCCGTTTGTTATTTGAAAGGCGCATGTCTACGAGAAGCTGAGCACATTTCTCAGCGGATTGAAAAAGCTTCAAAAGGTGGCAAGGATGACAAGGGGATTTATCATGCACCTTTGGGTGAGCCTCAACACATTATCGCTTCTGCTCCTCAATCTGATTATAATTTGGCTGAATTCGAACATGAGAAGTGGTGTAAAAAGTGGCGGTCAATAGTTGCTGAAGTGGGCATTATTAATGGTGGTTTCTGCTTCCACGGTTTCAGGTTCGCTGATTACAATGAGTCCTTACAGAAAGGTGTTCCTTATGGGTTTTATTGGTCACCTCATGTGCATATTCTCGGCTTTATTCAGGGCGGTTATGGTAAGTGTCGGCATTGCTCTAAGACTGAAAAACTCTATCGCGCTGGTAGTGGAAAAATGATTAAGAAACATGGGGACAGTCGTTTCTGTGCTTCCTGTGATGGCTTTGAGAATCGAGTTAGACAGAGTTTTGAAAAGCACCGTTACATCATTAAAGTTACTGATGAGCGTAGGTCTGTTTTTGCTACGGCTTGGTATCAGCTTTCGCACATGGCTATCAGAAAGGGGGTTCGATAAATGAGTATTTCCGCTTGTGTGGTTAGAAGTCGTGTTCGTGGGTTTGTCTGGTTTGGTTCTTTGAGCTATAGGCGGTTGCACATAACTTATGAGTCTCGTAAATTGCTTTGTCCTTTATGTAAGCATGAGCTTGAGCCTGCTCGTTACTTTGGTTCTGAGGTTTTTCAGCATGACCCCATGAAGAGTGATTATAAGACTAATTTTTGGATGCCTTTCAAGGAGAACGGTGAGATTGTTTGGTGTCTGGCGCCTGATTTGAAAAAACATCAACATGATTGGTAATTTGAGGCAAAGAGGTTATCAAAACAAATGTAGCGGGTGTTAGGGAAGTAGATTATTCTTTCTAAGCAATTCTCTAACTGCATCCTTCACGGCATCAGAAACACTCACATATCCACATTGCTTAGTTTCTACCAACTTTTCAAGCCTTTCATACAGCTCAACAGGTATGCTTACGTTTTTGTATCTCTTAGTCATGGTATGTCTTGGCTGTTTTCTAATTAAATGATAGATAAGAGCCTAATCGAGCACTAATACAGTACATATACCAACAATATTATAAGCAGATTTACCGAAAGTAAAAGAAATAAGGGACGTGTAATGCAAAAGACCAAACTCTTGCTTTTAGTCAATTTTCTCTTGGTCGTCGTAATTGTTGCCTTAATTGCCCAACACTACTTCTCAAATCCATCATCAAGTGATACCCAACACGGTAATCCAATCAATACTGGCGCATCAACGATCGAATTCACTTCATGGGAACTTCAAACTTGGCTCGAAATCAAAAACCGTTTATCAATTATAAATACTGACCCTGATTTTCCTGACCCTAACCCAGACAATAGGATTCTTGGTTGGTATTCAATGCGAAATAGTTCAAGCGGAGATTATTATCAAAAGAGCATGGAGTTTTTATGTTTCTGGGAAGGACAAGGTGCAAATGGCGAATGGGAAGCAGTTGTGAGCATCTATAACGCTCCTAGCAGTAAAACGGATTTTGTTGTAGAAATCTCGCGCTTCACATGGCACTCACTAGAAGTATTACTTGACGAAAAAACTATTGCAGAGTTTCCCCAAGTAACAAAGGATACAGTATCAACTGGATATACAAGCTTCCATGTCATCCCATTGTAGCTAGGCTGTGTAGCGAAACGTTTGGCTTTTGAGGTCACGTTCGGCAAGAGCGGAGCGAGCGCACAAGCGCACGCGAAGCAGCAGTTTGAGATCAGATTGACAAAATTTAACTAAATAGGCGCAAATTAACACCATAAATACCCTCGCTAAGACTTTCGCTATTGTGTCAGGTGAGGCAAAAAGAACAGAAGCGTTGAAATTTTGAATCTTAGTGGCAAACAAAGACTTTTATTTGGTTCAATAGAAATAGCGATGGAGGGAGGATAACTAACTTGGAGTTCGACGTTTGGATAGAAGAACATGACCGCAATTTGGTTCATGACTTATTTGGGGTCGATTACTTAGATTATAACAAAGTGTACGTCGAAAAACATAAAAAAATGATATGTGAAGGTGTCACTTTTCATTACAAACATAGCTATGCTTGCGATGCTGAAAATATCTCCTCTTGGATGATTATAACAATGGAGATAGGAAGGGAAGTCGCTCTACCGATAGCATTAGGTGTTATTTCTAACTTCATTTATGATAAATTAAAAGACAGGAAAAATCAAAGGATTGCAATTAACAATCAAATCGTTCAGTTAGACGCTAAGCAGATAGAACAAGCAATCTTGACCAATTATATACCCACAAAAGAAGAAGAAAAAGAGGAGTAAAATTATGTGGCATGAATATCCGATTCAATCAAATTTTGAGCGCCAAAAAGAGATAATCAGGGGTTTAAGAGCATTCATAGAAAGACTTGAAACAGATAATATAATTGTCGGATATTGTTTTGACCATTACTTTTCAATCCCTGATGTACCTGATGAATTGCGGATAAGATTCCAATATTCAACTGAAGATAATAGAACACAGGTTGAAAATCTGCTCCAAATCGAAGTTAGACGATTCTTGGTTGACTATACTGTTCAAGAACGGGAATGGGGTACTGACACGACTGACCGCCATGTTTTACAAGCATATGAATTCGGAAGTAGGTGTGCCTTTCTTGCTTGGAGATTAGTTGAAAACGGAAGGTTTCGAGAGCTGCTATTTTCTAACGCTATAGCAGGACAAAATGAAAATGGTTCTTGGCGCTTCAACCAAGTGCCTTTAGAATTTCAAATTCACTTCAACCATGGGGTTATGAACTCTTTAGGTGTCTGCAAAGTGCCAACAGAACAACTAATTCATTTAAACCATCTAATGGATTCAAGTGGTTGCCACACAAAACAGGCGTTGATAGAGTACATTCAAAGAGTTCTTCCATAAGTATTATTTTGTTATTTTTCCAGAAATTTTTCAATCCTTTCCAGTCATAAACCAACTCAATAGACGCAAAGCATTTACGCCCACAGTAGCGATAACTTCAAGGTATGAAACCAATATTCAAAGTATTCATTCCTATTGCTACTGTGCTTATTGGCTTGATAATTGGAATCTTTCTGCTTGGGCAAATAGTTCACGAAGAGGGTCATGCATTAGTTTGTATTGCGCTCAACATTCCTTTCAGCTATTCTTCAACCCAGGTTAACACAATTCCTTTATCAGGGGTTTCTGGAGCTATTGTTGGATTATCAGGTGGTTTAGGGGAAGCATTAGTTGCACTAATCTTCTTTTGGATAGCTACTTTCTTTGAAAAACATAACTCTAATTGGTTTCTAGCCGCCATTGGGCTTGAAACTGCCTTCTTAACGTTTGTCTTTATGGGTATTTCGAATGCAATTTGGGAAGGGTTGTTTAATGCAAGCTATCAATTGAACTTCAATAATCCGTTTACACTTTCGATACTATTCCTACCATGCATGGTTTCGTCTACTATGATTGTTCTAAAATTGAAAAGGAAAAAATATATCACAAAGGTAGTTGCTGAAAAATTATAGAGTCGATTAGCCTAATGCATTAATTGTTGAGTTAATATCGGCGATCGCTTATTTACTTTTTTTAGTTCTCGTAGAATTTGCTTTCTGATTTCAATTTGGAAAGTCATCAATTGGATTTCTTCTCTTTCTTATTTGCTCATGTTTCGATCTCTATTTGCGCTTTCGAAATAATTTTACAGAATCCATCTCAGTAACATACTCAAATCCAGCTTCAACTAGCATGGTTGCTTCTTGGAGTGTTTTCGCACATCTGCATGTGAAATCATCTGTTGCGAAGTTTACTAGATGTGTATAGATTAGTGTATGTTCAATGCGCTTGTGCCCAAGTTGTTGTTTGACTAAGAGGATGTCTTTTGTTTTGTCATAAAGCATGGTTGCATAATAGTGCCTTAAATCATATAATCTGTATTTGGTGAGCTCTGGTTGGTTAAGTTTCTTGGCTAATTGGTTTCTTCTAAGAACCCATATGTGACATTGCTTTTTTGTCGGGGGAAACAAAACGTCTGTTTGTTTAAAGTTGTATTTTGTAAGGTATTCTTTTAGCATTGCTAATGTTGGGTTTGGTAGTTTTAGAATTCTTGCTGTTCCGTTTTTGGCTGTTTTGGGTGTTATTGTTCCATTTTCCAGATTGATGTTTTTTAGGCGTAGCCTGTGCAGTTCTACTGGTCTTAATCCTGTGTCTCTTAGTATGCTAAATATTGTCGTGTATTTTCTGGTAAAAGTTGGAATTATTGTATTCACTTGTTCGGTTGTCGGTACGTTAGGCAGTCTTTCCTCTCTTATGAAAAATGGTTTATGCCATTGCAAACCGTAGAATTTAACGAAATGGTCGTACGCGTTTGCGTAAGCTTCTTTGTTTGCGTTGCTTGACTGTTGGTTTGTGATGTATCCTTTTACGGTTTCTGGACTGTTGATGTCGGTGTTTTTTGCAAGGTGCCTTAGTCTTCTGCTGTAGCCGTTTATGGTTTCTTCTGCTTTTCCTTGTTTTTTGAGGTCTAAGATTACCTCTAAGGTTTGAGCTGATTCAAAATGGGGGCGAGCGGGTGCAAAAGTGGACCGAGCGGGATTTGAACCCGCGGCTTCCGCGTTGCGAACGCGGCGATCATACCAGACTGATCTACCGGCCCTTTTTTGTCCTCAAATGAGACTTGAATTATGGGATTTAGAGCTTTCGGTACCAGAGTGGTGCCTGCTTGGAAAGCCATCAAGGTAGGCTTCAAAGCACATTTAGTCTTCACTTTTGTACTTTCACAAATCCCTTAAAAGAAACGCTGAGCTGTAATGGTTTAAATGATTTATTTCTGAGACTTTTTTGGTTTTGCCTTGCTCATTGTTTTTTCTCTTGCAGGTTCATCCCAGTGCCTATCGAATTCTTCGGGGGACATCAGGTTTAGGTTCCTAAGTTGCTGACTAAATGTATCAAGCACACAGGGATTACTGAGATGTGCACGGTAGATTTCCATGAGTAAATCCACCGTCATTGAGAGTGAAATAGGCTTTTTCGCCATCAAAGATAATTCCTCAGAAACTTTAATCAATTCCTCGTGGACTCTTAGAGGCAAATTTAGTGTTTGTGCCATTGTAACATCATACCGTGTTTTTTTATCTCAAATTGCGTTGTTCAATCGTAAGTGTTTGATGCAAATAAAAATTTACCTTTTGTATCTCATTTTTAGAAAATAAAAATAAGCCTAAACTTACATATTGCTTTAGGAACTTAATAAGCCAGGAGTAACTGTAATGAGGCAAGCGTTTGTCCTTTTGATAACCGCGATTTTGATAGCCGCTGTTAGTGCCGCCTTATTTTTCAATTATGGGATACTAACGAAAAGTGAATCTGAAAAGGAGCCATTTCACGTTGGAGTTTCATTCTGCGGGAACACAACAGAAGAAGCAAAACTCTTAATCGATAGAGTACAACCCTACACCAACCTCTTGGTAATTCAGTCAGGGCCGGTTAGCAAAAATGAAACCAGCCTCAATGAAATAGCTGATTATGCAACACAAAAGGGTTAGATATTATAGTGTTCTTCGGCATGTTCGACCTTGACGAACCTTGGCAAGTACCTTGGCTTGATTACGCGGTACAAAGGTATGGAAACCAGCTTCTGGGGATATACTACTATGATGAACCCGGCGGAATTTTTATTGATACACTTGATTATGAATGGGCACACTACTTCTATTTCTTCAGGGAACGCTATCAAAACTCTACAATATACAAAAATCACGCGCAAGCGATAGATGAAATAATTAATGGAAGTTTAACTCGCGACTATAAATCAGCCGCGCGTCTTTACGTTGATGGAATTAAACGCGATAGTGGTATACGACTATTGCAAAACCACTCGCTAACGACTTTTACTTCCGAATACGCGCTATATTGGTACACATACAAGGGTGGATGGGATGTTGTGTTTGCTCAACTTGGCTGGAACAACACCGTTGAACAAGACTTAGCTCTCGTCAGAGGAGCGGCAACAATGCAAAACAAAGATTGGGGAGCAATAATAACTTGGAAGTATGATGAGCCCCCCTACCTTGATACAGCTGATGAAGTGTACAGACAAATGCAGATGGCATATGCTGCAGGTGCAGATTATATTGTTATCTTCAATTATCCCGTAAATGACACCCAAAATCCATACGGCGTTATGATTGACTCGCATTTCCGAGCTTTAGAAAATTTCTGGAATGATATTAAAACGGAGAAAATAATTCATGGCTCATCGGTTGCACAAGCGGCTTTTGTACTGCCAGAGTGCTACGGATGGGGTATGCGAAGTTGTAACGATAAAATATGGTACTGGGGCCCGGACGAGTTGACCTCACAAATCTGGAACACTTCCAGCCGGCTCCTCTCAGAATATGGCCTACATCTAGACATAGTTTATGATGATCCAGATTACCCACTTCAGGGTAACTATTCACGTGTCTGCTATTGGAACCAAACGCTCTAACCCACCTTACGCTTCAAAGTGCAAATAGCATCTAGGAGCTGGATAACGATAAGTCAAAGGTATAGGGTTTTGAGGCTCGGATTCTTGTTAATGGATATCCTCCGCAGCTAGTTGGAGGTTGGGGAACATATGCTTAATACATGATACGCAAGTTTGTGGATTCAGGCAAGATGTCTCAATGTATTTTAACTCGCGTGACGTTGCTGAGCAGACATTAAAAATCTACGAATCACTGAAAACTTGATTATATTGCAAGCATTTCAGCCACGTCAAGCAAACGCAAATCCAACTGTTTATGCCCCCTTGCCGAATCTTCAAGTGGAAGGCTGTCAATCTTACCTTTTTGTAACACAACCGCCCTGTTACCTTTATCTGCACATATTAAATCAACAGCTTTATCAGCGAATAGACTTGCCAGCAATCTGCTCCGTGCCGTTGGGCTTCCGCCTCTCTGTGAATAACCTACAATTGATAGTCTAACCTCGGATTCAGTTTGTTTTTGGATTTCCTGAGTGAGTTTACTTGAATTACCGAAGCCTTCTGCGGCTACGATTACACCTGCGCGTTTGCCTTTTTCTGAATTCTTCTCCATTATTTTAACTACGTCGCATGTTTCAACAGGCTTTTCAGGGATCAAGATGACTTCGGCTCCAACACATATTCCTACTTCAAGGGCTAAGAAACCTCTTTTGCGACCCATAACTTCAACAATGAATATGCGTTCATGAGAAATCGCTGTATCACGAATCTTGTCGATTGCGCCTATAGCTGTGTTTACGGCTGTATCAAACCCGATTGTTTCATCTGTTCCAAAAACATCGTTATCTATAGTAGCTGGAATCCCAACTACCGAAACACCGCTCTTTTTGCTTAGCTCGAGTGCGCCTCGAAAAGAACCATCACCGCCGATGACCACAAGTGCATCAACATTATTCTCGCGCAGGTTTTCTGCTGCGATTTCTATACTTTTTGCTTCTTCAAAAGCAGGACAACGTAACGTATGGAGTATGGTTCCACCCAATTGTATTATGCCACCCACACTGCGAGGGCTTAGTGGTCTAAAGCAATTAGTTAATATCCCATCCCATCCCCGTTCAAAACCGATAATTTTAAGACCTTTTGAGCAACCGACGCGGGTTACTGCTCGTATGGCTGCATTCATTCCAGGTGCATCGCCTCCAGAAGTTACTATGCCTATGGTTTTTGTCAAGGCTATTCCTCTTTTCTGTTAATCTCACTTTAAACAAAAGATTAAAACGTTTAGTATGGCTTTTTGAGGCATTGGGATTCCAAAACACATAAATTGTCTTTGTTTGTCTTTATGGACTCTGTATCGGGAGGTAGCTCAGCCTGGCAGAGCTCTCGAGTGTGCTAACTGGTTTAGCATATGGAGAAGCTGTAGAGGTCTACCCATGGTGGGCTTCATTCTAGCCTGTCTAGGCC
>JAEAMF010002400.1_pt1 | contig 10793 bp, 5 predicted proteins | sample 8958721 | NCBI WGS metagenome assembly JAEAMF01 (sample SAMN16933255, study PRJNA681124) | bioreactor sludge metagenome | isolation source: anaerobic bioreactor treating anionic surfactant - SDBS | place: India: Bengaluru | collected 2019-02-28 | reverse complement strand
GCGGGAACAGTGCAGGGGTCCGTGAGAATAAACTCACCATTATTGTGGCTATGGTGCGGCTGATCACGATGGGTGATGGGAGCGTTCACAGTCGTGGCATTCCTTGTTTGTCCCAGAACGCTCGCTTCAGGCGGCACAGTGACAGAGTCATACTCTGTTGCTGCGACTGCTCTCATTATGGCGTCGTGTCTTGTCGTGGGTGTCATGATAGACGCAGTCGCAGTCGCGGCTGATGCCTGTGTCTGTGATTGTGGTTGTGCCTGTGTCTGTGATTGTGGTTGTGCCTGTGCCTGTGCCTGTGGTTGTGGTTGTGAAGTAGCCTGTGTCTGTGATTGTGGTTGTGCCTGTGATTGTGATTGTGGTTGTGGTTGTGGTTGTGAAGTAGCCTGTGGTTGTGGAGTAATCTGCTCTTGTATCATTGAGGAAGAAGATGGAATGACATGGTTGTCACTGTTGTCATAATTGTCGACATTTTGATGGGATTTGTCGACACCCTTGGTCAATTCTGCACGAGATGAGGGTTGTGAATACACAAGATGCTCTGTGGAGTTGTCCAACATGGCTTCTTTCTTCACAACAGCAGCAGATTGCACAACATTATCTCTCATTACAGGTTTCTCGACAGTAACATTTCCAAGCTTCTGCTGGGTCTCTGGCACTTGCGTATTTGCCTGCATGTTTGCATCGATTGCGGGTGAAATCAAGGCCCAGGCAATAGAATCCATCGCGGCAGGATCCCGGAACAGTGGGAAACTATCATCGGAAAATTCATGTGTCGGAGTATTTTTTCCCAATGGAGTGTGGATCGTCGTGGGATTGGCGACAGCATTGTTTGTGATGGATAATGGACCAGGCTGGACCTTGGTATGACTGGAACGTCGTTGCGTGTGATTGGCTCTAGGCACCGATCGGGCTACCGGCACAGTAACACTGTCGCCAATATTGCGATGACTGTCGCCAATATTGCGATGACTGTCGTCATGTTTTAAGGTAGGAGGACTGAGCACAACGTTGAAATCACGAGAACTAGCCAGCACGCGTCGTCCCTGCTTTGGCGACATTAATGGCGGAATGGAGCCAATGCCGCGACCCGGACTGAAAATCATTTCCCCTTTCCGAGTGGTTGTCGACGTAGCGTTACCATCTTTACCGTCGTTGGGGACTTTGTTTTTCATGGAATATGCCAGTCTCGGGTCACGTCTTGGTGAGAACACTGATTGAGCGGGTGATTTCGCCTGCTGAAGAGGGTTAGACATCGAAACAGGCATATTATGCATGGAATCAGTTGAGCTCACAGCAGAAACGACGTTTCGGAGTTTGTTAGGACTGGGACTGGCCATTCTATACGTGGCTGTTGTTTTGGAGGGTGTGAGAGTGCGTTCTTGTCTGGATCGCAGCGCGTGTTGTTGCACAGGAGATGCGGGACGCTGAGATGATGAGTCTAGACGTCTACGGTGTGGCGAGGGCGAATGCATGGAATCACGACGTTTGGTGGCGGAGGCGGGGGATTTCGGTCTTACTGGGGACTTTGATCTTGCTGCGGGTGTGCCTCTGGTAAGCCGCGATTTCGATGGCGTTAAAGAGGATCGGACATTGGAAGGGCTTAGTTGTGGTCTCAATTTGGACGGGCTGTTTGTTGGTCTTGTCTTGGAGGGCGAGCGATACGTCGAAGTGTCGAGAGTGCTACTTTGAGGGGTATGGTGCTTCGATTTGAGGTTTTGGGAATTCTGTCGCGATTGTTGGTGACGTAACAGCTCCTGGTTGTGCAGTAAAGGAGACTTGGGTCTCGGAGGCGATCTTGGCTGAGCTGCAGGGGATCTAGAACGGTCGAAAATCTGCGCATATCCATTGCTTCTACCATCAGCTTTGCCATTGTAATTTTTGTCGTCGTGCATTGTCGTCGGTGGAGGTGCGTGTGCCCTCATATTAGGCGGCGAATGCAATCGCGCACGCGCAGGACTGAATGCTTCTCGAATATACGCCGAAGCAGATGCATTAGCAACAGCAGCAGGACGGCGCACGGGACTCAGCGCATGCGTGGCCCCCTTCTGCGATTGTGTAGCAGTGTTTTGCGTGCGCGCGGCGCGGCGGCGGGCTGGACTTGGCGTCAGCGATGGGTATGAGGGCGACATGGGTGTTTGGGCGGCAGGCAGAGGCAAGCCGTGACCGCGTATAGGTAAATCAGCGAGGGTTGTCGCAGAGATGGATGTGTGGTCGGACACAGAGGTAGTTACTGGTGCATAGGCACTGTTACCGTGAGTTAGAGTGTCCCTCTGAGCGTTGATGTGGCTCTGTGCATCTGCATGTCTCACTGCGTCAGAGTGTCTCTGCGCGTCGATATGCGGCTGTGATCGTCGCGGACTGGCGCTGGACAGACGTTGGTTGCGTCTACTGCGCGGACGCAGAGGTGGCGGCGAATAGATGACGTCAGCAGCTGGATCAGCAGCGAGACCGACAGATATATCGTCACAGGAGTCAATATTCGGAGCAGGAGCGTCAGTGGTGAAGGATGGGAATTCCTGGTCTTCTTCGGCTCCGGAATTATGGGTTTTTCCGGAAGGAGCTGCACCGAAACTCAACTCTGTGTCCAAAAAGGCCTCATAATCATCTGGCACGGCTGCGGTCCAGCCTGATGTCAGGCCACGATGACTATACGGAGGTGCGTCAGCAGGCACGTCGACAGTAGTGTCGACAGGGGTTTCTACAGGAGCATGGGTTGGCATGATCTGACTGGGGGCGGTGGCAATCGAAGAGATGGTGTGTGCGGTGTCAAGGTGTTGCTTTTCCGTTGGGAACTCATATCGTAATGGGGACCCATCTGAGGAGGATCTCCTAGGTTGCGTGGGTCTTACCGGGAAAGCACGAATTCCGGAATCTTCGATATTATTCCGGGTCGGTGAAATTCCTGTTGCTTTCTGTGAGGCATTGGTTTGATTCGCCATTTGAGCAGCTTTCATTCTTTGCTCTACTGCATCCAGCAATGCCTGTTCACGCTCAGATGAGACAGGAGCAGGGATATACGGTCCTCTAGGAGATGGTACGGGTGCGTTCGGACTTTGGGAAAGCGGTAAGGGTGCCTTCGGAGTTTGGTGAGATGGTGCGGGTGCATTGTGATGGGCTGGAGGCAGAGGTAACTCAGGATATTGATTCATTGCACGCGTCACAATATTCTCGTGACTTTGCTGTGGCACCACATGTGCTCTCGGTACAGCAGTAGCTTGAGATGCCATGATCTGCATATTCTCCTTGGAAACAGCATTCACAGGTGCAGGAGCTGCCTCTACAGCTCTTCGCGCTGGCATCACAGTCACACGCACAAGAGTGGCACTCTTAGGCATAGTTGCTGGCTGTGTGTGGGAGTCAGGCTTCACTTGTACTGTCGGGGGCGGCGGCGGCAGCGGCACTGTGTTTGGCAGTGTGTTTGGCTGTGGCTGTGACGCTGACGCGGGCTGCGGTTGAGGTGGCAGTGGCAACGGTAGAACAGGCTGTGTGTGTAGCTTGCCTGTAGAGGCATTGGATGAAGAGGCATTGCCTGTAGATGCGCTGGATGTGGAGGAGGAAGAGACACAGCTTGATGAAGCATTGTTGGATGGTGTGGCTAGCTGCTGCTGAGGCGTCTTATCCTCGCGCGATGTAGTGGTGATGTTATTCGATATAGTAGTGATGTTATTCGCCATGCGTCTCGCTGGCTGCATGGGCGTCGCAAGGTCGATTCTATCACCGAGATTGATGCTGCTGATCGCAATTCCGTTCACAATATCGCCATCACGACCGCTCTTAACATCATCAGCACTGACATGATTTACATTCAGCTGGTGTGCATTGACATGGTGCGCATTGAGCTGATTGCCTGGTCTCTCACCTCTGCGTGTGGGGTGATATGGCTGCGCGATCATGCAACGGCGCTGCGGCATGCTCATAGACGCAGACACTGATGCAGCAGTCAATGCAGCGGTGGGAGCAGGGGTAGGAGCAGCAGCAGAGGTAGCAGCAGAGGTGATGGAAGTCGTTGAACCTGTCGAAGCGGTCGAGCTCAGTGAGGAGGCAGAGTCTGGCTGCAATGATGATGATGAGGATGATAGGGAAGAGGCGGAAGCAGAGGCTGGGGGAATGCAGGGCAGCGAGATGGCGGGGGCTGGTACATTAGCTGGTACATTAGCAGGTACATTAGCTGCTCCAGGGGCTGGTACATTGGCTGGTACATTAGCTGCTCCAGGGGTTGGCACACCGACCGATGTCGCGGTTGATGTGAGATTTGAAGATATATTTGGTTTCACTGTTGCCGCATCATGGTCAGCTGCGGCGGCTCTAGGAGTGGGAGCGGGAATATCCGCATGGGCAGGAATATTCTTTTCCGGAATTTCAGTTTCCGGAATTTTCTTTCCTGCATCGAAACCGGGCGAGGCAGCAGCGAGGGCATTGATGCCGCTGACATCATCTCTGCGGGACCTTCCATACCTCTGCGGCACGGTAGGAGCAGCTATGGGCATCATGCGTGAGAGCGCTTGAGGCATTCCAGACATTGGCGACACAATTGATGTTTGGGGCATCTCAGACTTTGACGCCATGCGTGACTGCTCCAGAATAGCTGTCGCTGGCTCATCAGAGGATATAGCGGTGCAGGGCTTCTGATTAGCAGCAAATAGCATGGTCTGACCGCTTTCCACGTCATCTGCGGATAACAGCACAGGACTGGCCGGTCGAGGCAGCTCGTCGCCGGTGGGTTGAGACCGCAAGACGCGAATGGGGGCGTTTTCATCGGAAAAGACATGAGTTGGGGGGGAAAGGGTGTCCGGAATATATTTTCCAGGAAAAGCGACAGAATTGTTTGTGTTGGTGTGGTTGGGCATGGTTTCTTTGACGGATACATGTTCGGAATTTGTAGATACAGTTGATTCCGGGATATCCTGCCCTGTCGCATGCATGGGAATTGTTTTGGGATTATTTTCTAGAACAGCATCAATTCCGGAAAGTGTTTTTCCGGGCATGATGGATGTCGTCGCAGGCATGATGGATCCTACTATCGACAGAGAGTAATGTGGCTCTGGATAAGCAGGTGCAATCGATCCTTCGACGTAAATAGAGTGGTGCGGACGCACAGTACCATTGGAGACAGTCAAGCCTTGCACATCGACATCGATATCTTGGTCTGGGTGCAAATAGGCAGCGTCTAACATCTCTCCAGTAACAACACGAGCACTGTTCAAGCCATTGTGCGCGCCGACGACATCGACGCCGGCTTGCGCAAACGCTTCTCTTGCCGCCAAGTGCGGAGTCATTGGCGCTGCTGAGGGTGCAACTGGTGAGGGTGCAATAGCTGGTAAGGGTGCAACTGGTAAGGGTACAGCAGCAGCGCCCATTCTGACTGCGCGTGGTACGGGTCGAGAGCGCGGCGGGTAGCATGACTGCACAGGGAAGGGCTTGGACGGAGAATCTATGTCCGAGCCGTGGGGTGCGGGAGTTGCTTGGACCGGGAATTCTGGGATTTCGGAATTTTGGGTGTTTGTGTCGGTTTCCCGAGGAGGACTAGCCGGTAGATGGTGCTGAATCAGCGACTGCGGCGTGACCCGTGATAGAACCAGACTCGTCTGCACTGTAGGCGACTGGATGCCTTGTGAAGGGGTCACGGTGGGCAAGATAGGTTGATTTGCGATGAGAGGCTTGTCTGTCGAGATCGGATGATCTGTTAAGATAGGTTGGTCTGCTAAGAGAGGCTTCTCTGCTCCAGTGGGTGTTGTGATGACACAAGGTGATTCTGTATTCAGCACGTGTTCAGCATTGTTTGGCTGAGAAGGCACAAGAGATGGCTTTTCAGCGGTAGATTGAGGGTCTGCGCTGAGAGTCATGGGGGATGCCTGAGAGGATTTGTCATTATTGTCGGCAGCAATGACGACATCGTTGAGTTCATGGAAACTTTGCTCTAATGATGATTCTCCATTGCTGGCAACACTATCATCATCGGAGTAATCAATAGGATTCTCATGATTGCCGTCGACAACTTTATCAAACAGATACTCCACGGCCTCATCGATCACACGAGCGTCTTCCAGAGTTTCAGAGAAGGAAACCTGTCTATTTCGAAGGGAATCAACTCTGCCGCGAGAGTCACCTTGTGTCATAGCGTCAACGTGTGGATCTTCAGCAACTCCGGACATGCCTTCTAAAGCCACTGCAAGAGGCTTGACTTCCTTGTATGTGGGCTCTTGTTGCAGTTCTTGCTCTTGCTTTTGCTCTGGCTGACTTGGCTCGATAGGGACAGATGTTGCGAGACCTTCTCTGAGATGAAGACCAATGTAGACGATGTTCTCCTGATCCTGAACATCTGCTTCTCCGCTGAGAGCTTCGGAATTTTTTGCGTTGTTTTCCGGATCATGGATTTTCCCGATCGACTCCGTGACAGAAGTATCAGTGAGCTCCTGCAACTCAACTTCAGAGCTCATTGGAACCGCATGAACAGACTTATCATCAAGCTCTGCGTCTGCGCTAGCCGTGACATGCTCGTCAGGGGCATCAACAACGGCCACGTCATTGTTAGCTTCAGCACCAACAGCATCCACTCCAGCTTGAGCAGCAGCAGCGATACCACTACCAAGATCTGCTTGTGCGCCATCAGCCTTGCCAGCGTCAACGTCAGCCTTGTCGACATCAAAGTCAGCCTTGTCGACATCAGGATTCGCCTTATCAGCATCAGTGTCGACATCAGCGTCAACAGCAGTGTCGACGTCAGTGTCGGCACCAGCTGTCAGTCCTACACGGGCAAGCACCATGCGAGCCGCAGCGCGACCTATAGCTGCACTGGAGGGATCAATGCTCGAAGGGTCCATAGTTGACGAACCCTCACTTGAGTGCTCAGCAGTGGAGGGTGCACCGTCAGTCGAGGATGAGGAGTGAGCAGTAGCAGCAGCAGGAATAGACGTTTCAGCAGCTTCATTGGACATTCTCGTGTTGGCTCTCGTGTTGGCGACTGTGGCATCGACTCTGCCGTCCACCATAAACGGAGACGACGCACGCGGATCTCTATCATTTACACCAGCTTGCTTGCCACTGCTGCTCTCGCTTCTGCCCATTGCATTCTCGCTAGTATACGCGAGCACCGGGCCGCTACTGCCATCACCTGCTGCGCGACCCATACCGGATGCTTGTCGCACGCGTTGGCCTCGCGCGGCGATGAGAGCTGTCGGGGTACTGTGCGGCAACGGTAGTGGAGGTCTCCAAGCGCCTCTCGTGGCTCTGCGCGCGAGTTCGGAGCTCGGTGGTGGGGGATATTGCTGGTTGGTGGTATTGGCTTGTGCTGCGCGTGCGCGAGTGGCTGGAGGACTGTAGGTTATGGTTACGGTGTTGTTTGTGACGTGCTCGGTGTTACCGGCATCAAGAGCAGCAGTTCCAACGGATTCGACGGATTTGGCGGGGTTATTGGTATCATTGGTTGTCGTCATGTTTGTCACACTACTCGCAGGTGTATCAGCCGCTGAATCAACATCTGTATCAGTAACATCAGTGCTGCAGTCCACGGCAACAGTAGGCAAGGGTAGCAATGTTTCCGCGACGTCACGCACCGGCTCTGTGGCGTCCAACTTTACATCACCAGTGTGCAACTGTATATCATCAGTGTGCAACTGTACATCATCAGTGTGCAACTGTTCATCATCAGTGTCAAGCTGCACAATACGAGAGGCTTCGTTATCCACAGCATGTTGACTGTTCTCTTCAAAATTTTGAGCAGTTAGCTCACCAGCTGCAGAGTGCGATGCAGACTCTCCTTGCTCAGCCGACGATCGCTTGAGACCGGGAGATGATGCATCTTGATGCTGTGACATCAGCGCCGCTCTGAGTGGTACGGGGGAGGTCACGCCGCGGTGCTGCGGAGTGGGTACGGGGCTGCGCGTGACTGCTGCGCAGCCGTTACTTTGCATGGATTGTCCAGGACTACTGGGAGGACTGTTCTGAGGACAATTCCGAGGGCTTGTGGAGGTTGTCTTGGGCCCTGGTGCGATGATAGGTGTACTGTGTTGCAACGCAATGGCTGTATGTTGACTCTTGAGCATGTCAGCATGGTCAATGATAGGTGTAGTATCGTTAGACGCTTTCTCTACTGTCGCTGGTGGCTGTGATAGGTGCTGCGGGGTCCTCGCGCTACTGAGACTCCGGGAAGCGGCGACAGATTTCTTGAAATGGGGCGTAGAGTGCAACGGCATGCGCGCAGCGGGTCGCGGAGGTTGGTTAGCACTTGGGGATGTGATATCTCTGTCGTTTGAGGCTGGCATGACCGCGGCGGGCGACAGCGGTGCTGATGTACCTCCTATAGAGGCAGATATCGATGACGAGGAGGCCAGCAATGCCCACGAGGCGGAAGATGAAGCCGAGGATAAGGGGGATTGATGTATTTGGATGCGTTGTGCCTTGGTAGGTGATCGGCGAAGAGCAATGGTAGCGGACATGGCTGCCATCTGCAGGGGATTGATGGTTTGTGGCGAAGGAGGCGTATTGAGGGTGTTCTCAGGGATGTCTTGTTGGATGGCGGGTTGGTCGATGGCGGCGATGGTAATAAACTCACCATTAGTCGGTCTATGAGAATACATGTCTTTTCTGGATGTGTGAGGTTGGTGTAATTGTGGCTTCACGGTTGTAGTGGTTAGGTTATTCCCTGTGCCACGCATCATGGCGATGGGCATGGCGACGGGCGCAGCGCGTGGTACGGGTCCAGGCTGAGCCAACACTCTCAAATCCGCATTGGTCAGTCGATCAGTATATCTATGCGTAATCGATCCTGGAGTGTCCACGGCAAACGCAGACATGGACGTCATAGACATAGAATTCACCAGAGATCCAGAAGATCCTGAAGATCCTGATGGTCCTGATGATGGTCCGGGCGCTGATGCGTGTGATGCATGTACTGAAGGAGGTGGTGATAGGGATGCGGCGCGAGTGCGTGCGCGGGGGATGGATTGAGATGTAGTGGTTAGGTTATTCGGCGAGGTGTTGGTGGAGGTTACGGTTGGGTTGGCAGTTGTAGTAGTTGGTGTGTTGAGATTAGTAGCTGCAGACACGTTAGTAGGCGTCTCTGCAGTAGATGTTGCGAGTCTGGTGATCTCTTGCTGGGTATCCTGCGCACTGGCCATTTTGTTCATATTGACGTCGACAGTGGTGCACAGACACCGTTTCGGAAAAGGCTAGCTGTGCCAACTTGTGGCAATCTCTACTTATCTCATAGATCTTATCTCTTTTCTCTCTTTGATGGGCTTTCCTGTGGGCTCCCGCGTCTCTTGACGTTCGTACGCTCGCCTTGGCTCTTGCTTGCTGCATCGTTCCTTTCGCCTAGACATGGGCTAAGAGAGGTCTCATGAGCTAAGAAAGCCGAAAGCAACACGTTCACGCAATCTGTCTGTCTTGTACAGGATGCCAACATTAGTGCAGTGTAGCCGTCGTTGGTGACAGTAGTGAGGTCTGCCTTGGCGTCGACAAGCACCTGTAGACACGCGGCGCGCTGGTATCTTGCCGCTCGACTCAATGCAGTGTATCCGTGTCTGTCTACAGCATTGATATCTGCCTTTGCGTCAATGAGCAACTGCATCGATTGTAGGCAACCTGTGACTGAAGCTAAGATCAGGGCAGTCTGGCCTTGGCTATCTTTGGCTTCGATATTTGCCCTGGCATCGAGCAACATCTGCATATTTTCTGTGCGTTCCAACATCGCTGCTCTCATCAAAGCCGTGTGGGTATTGTCGTTGTTCGCTTCAATATCTGCCTTCGCATCCAGCAGCATACGCGCACACGCAGTGGATGGCCCAAGAACAGAGCGAATCAGCGCAGTATTACCGTTCTGGTCCTTGGCGTTGATGTCAGCCTTAGCATCGAGCAGCATCTGGATACATGCCCTGCGGCCCGGCCTTGTCGCTTTCAGAAAGGTACTGAGGCGGTTGTAGTTTTTTTCGTCGTAGTAAGCTTTCGCTTTCTCTAAGAATCCTTCATCGACTTCAGTCGTGTATACCGCAGCAATCAATGGGGTGTTTCCATTTGTATCTCTGACCTCGACATTGGCCTGGGCTTCAATCAAAGTTCGGACTCTGGGAACGTTGCCAGCAGCGGCCGCCTCGATCAATGCGATCTCATTAGCGTTTTCAATCGGGAGCTCCATTGACAAGATACTGGACCGGTGAATGAAATTTGAATTTGAAAAGATATCAATCCTTGATGCGTGGATGGCAAAACAGCATATATCAACAGTTTACTACTGCAGACTTGACGTCCACAAGGAAATATGAGTATCAGCGCTTTCATCACCGGTAACTCACTTGAAATAAAGCTCGTCATGATCGAATCTAAGTAAGTTTATTCAAAAATTACTCGTCCACTAGATGGTGATGCAGTCCACTAACGTGACTTCCCGGTGCAATTCCTAATTCTTCCAATAAACGGAAATACTCCATATCGGATAATTCTTCCTGGGTATTTTCTTCAAAGTGATGTAGAGGTTGAGAAGAAATGGTATCTCTCATTGAAGCATTGTCCATAATTGCTTGTGGAGGCACAGAGTGAGTTCCAACAACAGACGAAATGGCGTCGGATGCGGCTAGCAGGAGTGTGTTAGGCGATTGTGAGAAAGCGACAAGTTTGTTTGGAACAGCTGTAGAATAGCTGGATGGGTGCAGTTGCAGATCGGCAGTGTTATTCCGATCCATATTGTTCGAGCTAGGAGACACAGACGCTGAAGACATCGACACAGGAAGAGCAGCAGTAGCGGGAACAGTGCAGGGGTCCGTGAGAATAAACTCACCATTATTGTGGCTATGGCT
>JAEAMF010002399.1_pt1 | contig 10794 bp, 9 predicted proteins | sample 8958721 | NCBI WGS metagenome assembly JAEAMF01 (sample SAMN16933255, study PRJNA681124) | bioreactor sludge metagenome | isolation source: anaerobic bioreactor treating anionic surfactant - SDBS | place: India: Bengaluru | collected 2019-02-28 | reverse complement strand
GCGCTGTAAAGAATTGGAAGGACGTAGGCGGCAGGGATGAACGCATTCTGCTGTACGGTCGCGAGAACAGCTCCGGCACGTATGCGTACTTCAAGGAGCATGTCCTGAACGAGGCCGACTACTATCCGACCACTCAAACCCTTCCCGGAACAGCGGCCGTCATCAATGCGGTTGCAAAAGACACGCGCGGGATCGGGTACGGCGGGATTGCGTATCTGAAGGGCGTGCGAGCGCTGAAAGTCAAGAAGGATGCAAAGACTCCCGCCGTGGAGCCGACGCTGGATAACGTGCAGAAAAACATCTATCCCATCAGCCGCTTCCTCTACTGGTACACGGCGGGCCAGCCCAAGGACCAGATCAAGAAGCTGGCGGACTGGGTGGTGTCTGCGGAAGGCCAGTCGGTGGTGGAGAATGTCGGCTACTATCCGCTGCCTCCCGACATGATTGCCAAAATGGGTAAGAAGTAGCAATGGGTGAATTCGGAATTTTGGTGACTGTCACCGAAATTCACAGGGACTTATGGAACTGCTAAATCGTGGCTTCAGCTGGCGCGGCGCCCGGGATTGGATGATCGCCCGGTTCATCCGGTTCAGCGCATGGCTGTCCATCGCGATCATGTTTCTGATCCTGGTCTTTATCGCAAAGGAAGCGCTGCCCTTGTTTTATGAACGCGACGCCGTTACGGAGGTCGGCTGGGGCCGCCTTTTTCTTCCTCAGGACTACGGAACTCCGGATTCGCCGCTGAAATACTCGTGGCATCCGGTTTCCGTGGAACCGAAGTACAGCCTGATGCCGCTGCTTCTGGGAACTCTCAAGGTAACGATCGTCTCCATGATTTTTTCGATCCCGCTTTCCCTGGCGGCGGCGATCTACACGGCGGAGTTCGCATCCAAATGGGCGCGGGAGACCTTTAAGCCGATCGTGGAGATGCTTGCGGGGTTCCCTTCGGTGGTGCTCGGATTTTTTGCGCTCATAGTGCTTGCTTCGTGGATGCAGGATATTTTCGATTTCGATTTCCGGTTGAATGCGATTGTTGCCGGGCTGGCGCTCAGTCTGGCTGTCATCCCGATCATTTACACGGTATGCGAAGACGCCCTGTCGGCCGTGCCGCGTAAATTGCGCGAAGCATCCTGGGAACTCGGTGCCACGCGCGCCGAAACCACGATGCGCGTCGTTCTGCCCGCGGCCATGCCGGGCATATTCGCCGGCATCGTGCTCGGCTTCGGACGCGCCATCGGGGAGACCATGATCGTGCTGATGGCTTCGGGGAATGCGGCCATCACTTCCTGGTCCTTCACGGACTCGACCCGGACGATTCCGGCGACCATCGCTGCCGAGCTGGCGGAAGTGGTTTTCGGCAGTCCGCATTACCGGGTGCTTTTCTTCCTCGGGCTGCTGCTGTTTGTGATCACCTTCGTGCTCAACAGCATCGGCTCCTGGGTTATAGGACATTTAAAGAGAAAAATGGCGGGAGAATCCTAGGATGACTACGGGGCGGCAGAGAGTTTTATGGGATCGCGCAATTCTCTGGCTTACGGCGCTGTCCGGCCTGTGCATCATCGCGATTCTGGCGATCCTCGTCGGGATCATCGGCTATAACGGATGGGAAAGACTGTCCTGGGAATTCCTGACGGCGGCTCCCTCCGATGGTATGACGGGTGGGGGGATATTCCCCGCAATTTTCGGCACGGTGGCCCTCGTGCTGATCATGACCGTTTTTGTGGCGCCCGCGGGCATTTTCGTAGCCATTTATTTTTCGGAATATGCAAACCGCGATTCCTGGTTCTATTACATCTCACGGCAGGCGGTCAACAACCTGGCGGGCGTGCCGTCCATCGTGTTCGGCCTGTTCGGGCTGGGATTTTTCGTGCAGTTTATCGGCAAAGGAATCGACCGGGCGACGGGCGGAGAGCTTGCCTATGGACAGCCGGCGCTAATATGGGCGGCTTTGACCATGGCGGTGCTGACGCTGCCTGTGGTTATCGTCAGTGTGGAGGAGGCCCTCCAGGCGGTGCCGCGCAGCTACCGCGAGGCGAGCTATGCGCTCGGATCCACCAAATCGCAGGCAGTGTTCCGCGTGGTGCTTCCGCACGCGATGCCCGGTGTTCTGACCGGTTCGGTGCTTGCCGTCAGCAGGGCGGCCGGTGAAGTTGCGCCGATTCTCTTTGTCGGTGCGGCTTACTTTTTGCCCCAGATACCGTCCAGACTCACCGATCAGTTCATGCACCTCGGGTACCATGTTTTCATCATGTCCACGCAATCGCCCGACGTGGATGCCACAAAACCGCTGCTGTACTCGACCGTGTTTATCCTTCTTGCCCTGACGTTCATTTTGAACGCCGTAGCCGTATTGATCCGGGCCCGCATGCGCGTCGCCCAGAGGAGTGTATGATGCTTGCCTCGATTGTAGAATCTGGTTTCCCCGCTATCCGGACGGAAGTTCAGATCCGGCCGGAAGAGCTTGATGCCGCAAAATCCAGCGAAGTTCGTGTGGCGGTGAAGAATTTCAATTTCTGGTATGGAAAGCACAGGGCGCTGCGGGATATCTCGATGGATATCAATGCGCGCAGCGTCACCGCGATTATCGGCCCTTCCGGGTGCGGAAAATCGACGTTCCTGAGGTCGCTGAACCGGATGAACGACGTCATCCCGCACATCAGGATGGAAGGCGAAATCATCGTGGACGGCAGGAACATCATCTCGCTCGAAATCGACGTCGTAGCCTTGCGTCGCAACGTCGGAATGGTATTTCAGCAGCCGAATCCGTTTCCGAAATCGATATTCGACAACATCGCGTACGGATTGCGGATCAACGGCCTTACAGGCTCAGCGGCCGAGAGGGAAAATCGTGTGGAAGAGGCGCTGCGCCACGCGGCGATCTGGGACGAAGTAAAGGATAGGTTGCGCAAAAATGCGCTCGGCATGTCGGGCGGCGAGCAGCAGCGCCTCTGCATTGCCCGCGCACTGGCCGTGCGTCCGGAAATCCTGTTGATGGACGAACCGGCGTCGGCGCTGGACCCGATATCGACGGCGAAAATCGAGGACCTGATTTTCCGGCTGAAGAAGGAGTACACGATCGTTATTGTGACGCACAATATGCAGCAAGCCGCGCGGGTGAGCGATTACACGGCTTTTTTATTGCAGGGGGAACTGGTGGAGATAGGGCCCACCGTGGAAATATTTACGAAGCCGCGCGACAAGCGGACGGAAGATTACATTACGGGCCGTTTCGGCTAACGGAGGGTACCCATTTGCAGCATCTTCGCGAAGAACTTAACGAACTGAACGGCAGATTGCTCGAAATGAGCCGGCTGGTGGAGAATTCGATCGCCCGCAGCGTTGAATCGGTGATCCATCGGAACAACGATGCGGCCGCGATCGTCTTTGGCAACGAGCAACGGATCAATCAACTGGAGATCCTGATCGACAATATTGCGATCCGCCTCCTGGCGCTCCAGCAGCCCGTGGCCATCGATTTGCGTTTCGTCACCATGTCGATCAAGATCAACAACAACCTGGAGCGGATGGGCGACATCGCCGTCAATATCGCGGAACGCGCGATTTCGCTTCTGCAGATGCCTCAGGCCAAACCGCGAGTCGATATCCCCTACATGGCTAGGCTTGCCCAGGACATGATCCGCAGCAGTATCGACGCCTTTGTGCGAAAGGATGCGGATTTGGCAAAAACCGTTCTGAGTTCCGACGATGCGGTGGATAAGATGCGCGACGAGATGTATGCCGAAATTGTCCGGTTCATGGAGGAGGATTCCAGCCGGATTCATCCGGGCATTGACCACATGTTTATTGCCCGCGGTCTGGAGCGTCTCGCGGATCACGCCACCAATATCGCCGAAGATGTGCTGTTTTTTGTACGGGGCGTCGACGTGCGGCACCATCACTCCGAAATATCTGCAAAAAAACCCATGTGACGCCTGGCTTCACCCGGCGAAACCGGATTGTGCGGGCCAAAGCCCGCGCCCGCACGATTACAGAATTGTCACCGGGATTTGCGGCGGCTGACTTTTTTGGACAGTGTATTGCGATGAATACCGAGTGCGGCAGCGGTACGGATCAAATTCCCTTTGTTTCGCTTCAAGACCTCGGAGATGAAGCACCGCTCAAATTTATCGGTGGCTTCCGAAAACAGGATCCCTCTTTCGACCATTTCGCGGCAGAGATTCTCCATTCTTTCCTTCAACCGCAAGGGCGGCTTGGCATCGCTATCGCTCATTTCGCGCCCCTCCTCTGATTCCAGCTTTCGATCACCTTCTTATACTGTTCGTTAAAGGAGTTCTTCAGATCCTGCGGGACAAGCAATACCGCCGCCCGTGCTCCCGCGAGCAGGTATGGAGCCAGCACGGATTGAGGGACCGCGCTTTCGCGAGGAGGGAATGCAATCAGCGCCAGAACCAGAATGGACGCGATCGCCCACCCACGCAGCAGACCGAATATTCCGCCCAGGATGCGGTCGATCCATTTGATGGAAGCGGCTTTCATAAAGCGGTTGAATATAAGCGAAATGATGATGCCTGCCAGGATGCAGCCGACGAAGATGATATGAAAAGCAAGGAAGTATGCGACCGATTCCGTCCGGCAAAACTCAACGAGCATTCCACCCAGCGAGCGGTAATAGAGGACCGCGAAGATGAATCCGCTTATTAGGGCAACCAGGCTGATGATCTCGCGGACCAATCCCTTCGTAACTGCGAAGGCTATGGAAACGAGCACAATTAATGCGAACAGGTAGTCGAGAAACGTCCATTGGCTTAGTTGCATGACGACAGATTACACAGCGGCGCCGGAGGCTGCAACCTTATTTAGCTGTCATCTAGCCCAGCGGCTTGCCTGTAAGGAGGCGATAGGCCTCCAGATACTTGTCCGTCGTCCCTTGCACCACGTTTGGCGGGAGCTCCGGCGCCGGAGGTTGTTTGTTAAAGTGTATCTCCTCGAGATAATCGCGCACGTATTGCTTGTCGAAGGACGGCTGCGCCCTCCCGGAACGATAGCCGGCAAGCGGCCAGAACCTCGACGAATCGGGAGTCAGGACTTCGTCGCAGAGGATAATTCTATCTTTATAGATTCCGAATTCGAATTTTACGTCGGCAATGATGATGCCCTTGGAAAGGGCGTATGCCAGGGCCCGGTTGTAAATCGTGATCGTCAGATCCCTTAGTTTGGCTGCGTTTTCTTTTCCGACGATATTGGAGCTTTGCTCGAACGAAATGTTGAGGTCGTGCCCCGACTCGGCCTTGGTCGCGGGCGTGAAAATCGGCTCGGGCAGCCGGTCGCATTCCTTTAGCCCCGAGGGTAGCCTGATGCCGCAGACGGATCCGCTCTCCTGATATTCCTTCCAGCCCGAGCCGGCGAGGTAGCCGCGGGCGACGCACTCGACAGGGAACATTTCCGCCTGCACCGAGAGCATGCTGCGCAATTCCAGAACGTCACGGAACCGCCGCAGAGCGGCGGGGAATTCGTCTACATTCGTGCTGATCAGGTGATTGGGCACGATGTCGCGCATCATGTCAAACCAGAACTGCGACAATTGCGTCAGCACTGCGCCCTTCATCGGGATGGGCGTGGGGATCACGACGTCGAACGCCGAGATGCGGTCTGTGGCGATCAGCAGAATCTTGTCTTCATATTCATACAAATCGCGAACCTTTCCTCTGCGAAGCAGCTTTAGTCCCTTCAGTTCTGTTTGAATACATACGTTCGGCATTGGGTCCCCCTTTATGATTCACGATTCCAGATTTGCAATTCCCGATTCAGAGACAGCGGGAATTCAAGATTTTCGGTCGCTTTGTTACCCTGATAGTACGGGAAGATGCTAAATGTAAATCGTGGATCGCGAATCGTCAACCCGTTCTTCCTCGTCGGTATCGTCACACAGATTGGTCTCAGGCCGGGAGTGTGTCGCCGATCGATAGTCGCCCGGAAATCTCCTAGCTGGCCAGTGCTATTTGCTGGTGGCGGAAATCGACACCGATTATTTTCGATACGCCGGCTTCTTCCATGGTCACGCCGTAGAGAGTTTGAGCGACTTGCATCGTGTTTTTGTTGTGCGTGATGATAATGAACTGGGTGTCCTTGCTCAGCTCCGCAAGAAGTCGCGTGAAGCGGTTCACGTTGGCGTCGTCCAGCGGCGCATCCACTTCGTCAAGCACGCACAGCGGGCTCGGCCGGAACCTGAAAATGGCGATCAGCAGCGCCAGAGCGGTCAACGCCTTCTCGCCTCCGGACAGCAACAGCACGTTCTGCAGCCGTTTGCCGGGCGGTTGAGCGATGATGTCGATGCCGCTTTCGAGGACATCGGTGTCGTCCAGGAGTTTCAGGTCGCACTGTCCGCCGGCGAAGAGAATCTGGAACGTTTCCTGGAAATTGCGGCGGATTGCGTCGAAAGCTTCCCTGAACTGCTCCACGGAGCGGCGGTTGATTTCCTGGATGGCTTTCTGGGTGTCGGCGATCGATTTCTCGATGTCAAGGCGCTGCCCGTTGAGGAACTGGTAGCGTTGATCCAGTTCCTTGTACTCTTCTAGAGCGCGCATATTGATTGCCCCGAAGTTTTCGATCACCTCGCGCAGCCGGTCGTGCGATTGCGACACCTCCTCGTATTCCCGCTGCCACTCGGTGTCGGGGATGTCCGCGACGATCTCCGCGATTGACAACCGGAATTCCTCCTGGCAGCTGCGTTCCAGGTGCTCAAAATCGCTTTCCAGGCGTGTCTTTTCGATTTCGATCCTGCCGCGCACGTTCATGGCCTCTTCGCGGAGAGCGTGCAGTTCGCGCTGTTTTTCTTCAAAAGAGACCAGCGAAGCGCGTTCTGCGGCGAGTTCGCGCTGTTTTTCTTCCAGCGCCGCCGCTGTTTGCTCGATCGCCCGGTTGCATTCATCGATGCGGGCGCGCACTTCCTGCTGCGCGGTTTCCAGTTCCGCGATCCGCTGCTGCGCCGCTGCGGCCTCCGAACGATTCGACTGCATGCGGGTTCGGACGTCGTCCTGTTCCGATGCGAGCCGCCTCAGGTCGGCTTCCATCGCGGAGCGGCGCTCCTGTTTCACGGCGTGCGCAGAAATGAGAGTCGCGAGCTGTCTGGAGTGCTCGCTGCTCTCCGTGCGCAGCGACTGGAGGCGAACGTTCAGTTCCGCCAGCTCTTCCGACCCGGTCCCGCTGCGCTTTTCTATTTCCTCTATTTGAATAGCGGCGCCTTTCAGCTTGACTTCGAAATCCAGTTTTTCGGAATGCAGTTGCCCCAATTCCGCGCGGGCGACATTCTCCGCCTGGCCTATCTTTTCGAGTTCGTCCTGCAGCTTCGCCATCTCGTGGCCTGTGAGCGCAGTTTCCACTTCGAGTTTTCGCGATTCCGCGGTGAGAGTCTTGAGAAATTCCGCGGCGGCCGCATGTTCCTGCTTCATGCCGGCGAGCGCCTCGCGCGTAGACTGTATCTTGTCGCTCAACGCGCTGAGTTTTTTGCCCAGCTCGCGCTTTTCCCGTTTCAGCGCCAGGAATCCAGCCATCGATTTCCGTTCGCCTGCGGCAGATAGCGTGCCTCGCGTCGAATACGATTCCCCTGATAGAGTCAGGAAACTCGAGCCCGGAGCGCTTTCGGCGATGCGAAACGCCGTGTTCAGGTCGGAAACCATGATCGTGGAGGCGTATTCCGGTAGCGCTCTCTCGAAGGCGGTTCTGACGTCTTCGCTCATACGAAGCAGATCGTCGAGATACCCGACGACGCCTTCGCCCCTCAGGCGGAGTCGCTCTTCGGCCGCGTGCCGGCTGTGCCCGTTGCGGAGAGTCATGAAGGTGCATTTGCCGGCGCCGATGCGTTTGAGGCGCTCCACGCCGTTCACGGCTTCGTCGCGATTATCCACGATGATGTACTGCAAAGGATCATTGAGGTAGTCCTCCATGGCGGCTTCGTAGGCGGGATCGGTTTCGACGTGGTCCGCCAGCGTTTTCGCCTGCAGGGCTTCCTCCCCCGGAATCCGCGTAGACAGATATTTCTGCACACCTTCGGAATAGTTGCTTCGCCGTCTCTCCACTTCTTCGAGCGACGAGTACCGGTGCTGCATCAAGCTGTGTTCGTTGACCTGAACGGCCATGTCCTCCGACACCCTCTCGATATCGACTGCAAGCTGTGCGGCCCTCGCCTCGAATTCCTCGACGCTTGCGGCAACCGATTTTTGCCGCTGCGCTTTCTGTTCGTAATCGGCTCGGACGTTTTCAAGCCGGGTGGCAAGATCCGCACGCTCGCGCGATTTCATCTCGCTTTCGCTTTCCAGGCGGCTCGCGCGGGCCGAAATGCGGTCGAGCCCTTCCATGCAGCGGGCTTGCAGATTCTTCAAGTCGGACAGGCGGCCCGCGCCCGTGAGGAGGAAAGACCTCATCTCGTCGATTTTGGTCTCTGTATCCCGGATCGCATCCTGCAGGACCTCGCTCTTTGCGCGCTCGGAATCAAGATTCTGCTGCTCGAGAGCAATCTCATTTCCCAGAACCAAGGACGAATGGGTGATGCGTTCCAATTCGCGCTCCACGAGTCGGCTTCGTTCCTCGATCGCATTCTGCTCCCGGTCGAGTTCTGCGGAACGGGCGATCAGCCCGAGCTTTTGAGTCTCCTGATTCTCCAGCATGTTCTGCGCGCTGCCGGCATCGGTCTTCAGACCGGACAGCTGTTCCCGGGTCCGGTTGACGGCGTCCTCGCGGGTGTCGCAGGCTTTGCGTGCGGTTTCGCGGGCGTTCTCCACCGCGGCAAGCTCCGCCAGCACGGACTGCTCCTGTTCCTGCGCCTGAGCAAAGCGGGCGGAACACTCGGTGATTTTTTCGCGCAACCGGCGTTCTTCCATGCCCATTTTCAGACGCTGGATCGAGCGCAGCTCGTCGCGCAGCCGCCCGTAACGCCGGGCTTTCGCCGCCTGCCTGCGCAACGAATTAAGCTGCCTGACCACCTCGCGGATGATGTCCTGCGCGCGCAACAGGTTCTGCTGCGCCTGTTCGAGCCTCACTTCGGCGGAATAGCGGCGGCTTTTGAACAGTGTGATACGGGCAGCCTCTTCTATGAGACTGCGGCGCTCGGCGGGTTTTGAGCTGAGGATCTGGCCGATCCTGCCTTGCTCCAGAATGGCGTAGGAGTTTGGTCCGAGGCCGGTTCCTTCGAAGAGGGCCTGGATGTCCTTGAGGCGGCAGCGGCGCCCGTCCAGGCAATATTCGCTCTCGCCGGAACGGTATAGACGCCTTCCCACGGTGAACTCCTCGGGATTCAGATCCGGCACACCGGCGATTTCTATCGGATTTGCGAGGGACAGAGTGAGGACGACCTCCGCGAAGCCGGTAGGCTTGCGAGCCTGCGTCCCGTTGAAGATCACGCCTTCCATCTTGTCGGTGCGCAGCGATTTGGCGCTTTGCTCCCCGACGACCCAGCTGATGGCGTCCGCGATATTGCTCTTGCCGCAGCCGTTGGGCCCGACAATCGCGGTGATCCCTTCATGGAAGGGGATGTGGGTGCGATCGCAGAAAGACTTAAATCCGACGAGTTCCAGTTTTTTTATATGGTTCATTTCCCTCTATACCCGTTGCGAAAAAGCGAATAACTATTTTATAAAACAAAATTCCTTAGTTTGCTTTCCCTGCCTGCAGTTTTTATCCGAAAGACAACTGGGAGCCGGGATCTCTGAGCTCATAGGCGGCAGCACTCCCGCATCGGAAAGACCTTACCGCAGGTTAAGATGAAAGAAATTGACTACCTGCCGATCGTAGTTTTTCAAATCTTCGCCGCTCATGGAGTGGACGCGCGCCGCCTTGAACGAAATCAGTTCTTTTTGAGGCAGCACCGCGTCATAAATCTCCGCGGTCAGACGTCCCAGACGCTTCCGATTTTCTCCTCTGATAAACAAAATGCTCCTGCTCGACAGCGCCTTCAGCGGCAGCGTTGTGTCCGCGGAAAAGCCGCCGATGTGAAACAGCTTATAGACCTGGTAACACCCAAAGCGGATGAAACCGCTGTCGAAACCGAACTCTTCCCCGATTCTGTACGACAGGAAATCGTACGGGCTTCGGAACGCGCTGTCAGCTGCGATCGCGCGTATTTCCGGAAAATCCGCGGCTGCTTTCAACGCGGCGAGGGCTCCTATGTCCACTCCCCAGATCCCTAAACGCTCCCGGTTGACTTCGGGGCGATCGCGCAGGAGACGCACTGCGGCGCGCATGTCCTCCGTTTCGTATAAGCCGAGAGCGCTTGCCCCTCGGGGTGATACGCCACTGCCGCGCTGGGCATAAATGAAGAGATTGAATCCATGGTTGTGGAGACCGACAGCCAGACTCAAGGCATCGGTCCGACTCATCCCGTAGCCGGGCGCCAGGACGATCCCTGGAGCTCCTTTCAGCCCCGGAATCCACCACCCGTAGATCATGTCGCCGTTTTCCGAAGGCGTCGAGAGATCCAGCGAGGGCAGCAGAAAATGCGAGGGATTAGCCCATTCCCGCACTGCTCCGGGATGGGAAATTTTGTAGACAAAAACGGAGAAAATAGCGAAAAGGCCGATGAACAGAATGGCAGCAGCGGGAAAAACGGTCCTGAAGATTCTTCCCCTCCGACTCTTTGCCGAGGAATACTTTTTTGCCAAGATCCTGACTCCGACGTCCTGTTCGGGCCAAAGCCCTTAACCACATGGTTAGCAGCTATTCTTAATAACTCATGTGGGGCCCGGCTTTAGCCCGGACACTCATAACAAGACGTTTTGCATTCTTGCGCGGGCTAAATCCCCACCCACATGATTAACGGCACTATAGCACAGGCGGTTTGCG